>Ga0209367_1014105_pt1 | contig 10181 bp, 4 predicted proteins | sample WorMetLIZISLAND2_FD_187412 | JGI IMG/M metagenome (GOLD analysis project Ga0209367, IMG submission 187412) | Marine gutless worms symbiont microbial communities from Max Planck institute for Marine Microbiology, Germany - Olavius geniculatus... ...
CGTGTTTGATCATTTCGCCTGTTATCCCGTCATTTCCTGGACTTTTGTTGTTCTTCAATTTTTTCACGGCCTTTTGTACTTCTTCTACCAGTATATCATCCTGGCTGTCAGCAATTGTTGGCGAGATGTCTTTCAGCTCTTTGACAAGGTCATTGGATACCTTCTGGTCAAGCTGTGCCATGTAGAGTTCGCTGCAGTACGTTGTCCATCGTTGTATTATGTCAGTTTTATTCACGAGCAGCTTTCCATTACTGTCTCTGATTGCTCTCTGCTTTGGTTGCCATTTCCTGTTAATGTCACCGATCATCTTGTACACTTCCCTGTGCCCGCGCGCCTGTGATTTATATCATATACAGAATTACTTGCTTATCAGTACTTACTTACTTATTTACGCCTGACTGTCTAATAGTGATGCAGGTAAGTGATAAGTAGTTTGTCGGCTTTATACAGAGTTTAGGTGTATAGAGCCTAGGTGTTATCTTAAGCCGAGCGCGGCTAAGTGTCTCCGCGGTATCTACAGCTACCTGCAGGCGTTGACAGCGTTACGTTGTGTCAAAATCTTCACGGGCGCTCGCTCGTGTAAGCCGCTGCATAAGCCGACAGCTCAGCTGACATATAAGCCGGCACGGTAGCCTGCGGTACGTTACATAACCAGGGTACGCACAGCCTGATGACGTCACCGTGAGCACGTGATTCAAGGCGACAGAATGAACGCCTTGACTGCTGCAGTGGCGGCTCCACAAGATTGAAGCTTAGTATTTCTTGAATATTGTGGATTGAGAAGACGTCTTTTGCAAAATGTCTGTAATTTAAACCCTATCCATGAAGTAAAACTGTCTTTAACACGCGATGAAAAAGTGGCAATACCGCGAGACAGTCTGTTGTCGCAGTATAGCTTCAGTATCAGAATCATAGGATGTTTACACGATCCAGCAAACGTCCAGCATTAGCACGTGTATTTTGAATACATTTGCTAAAAGTTTGCTGGACGTTTGCTGGATCGCGTAAACACCCTATCAGAACCCGAAAGTTTATACACTGTAGAATTGGATAATGCATAAGAAGGTCTGGCGAAAATGGCGATCGTTCACCTAAATTTTTGGCTATAAAAACATTACCGAAAATTTTTGTCAAAATTGCAAAACGTGGAAGCAAAAAATTCCCTCTTTAGGGAAAGGTAGAATTTGGAGCAATATTAAAATTATGACTTCCGGTAACCTCCTCTGCGCGGAAACTTGCAATTACATATATACAACTTTATTCACCATAATACAATGGTAACACAATTATAAAAAAAACAAGCCTGAACTAAACTTAATTAATAATAATAATGACAATAAGACTGTCAGTACTCAGTAAACATAACCGTATTAGGCTCGAGCAACGTTCGATAATTTCAACATTAGTGTAACACTTCGTGTCGGTACAATTTTGCTGGGTAATCTGAAATTAAAACACATTCGACATTCGTTTACAATATCGCTGTTTGACGTACAAAATAATTTCATTAAAAAATCGCATCATCACGAAGTCTAAACTTCGGTAATAGCTTTAGTTAATAGACAAACCTCCAGACCATACAGCAGAGCAGTGAGACGTTTGCTGTGAACTAGGTGTAGTATTACATCTTCAGATGCAGTTCTTCCGAATTTACGAAGAATCGAATTGACTGAGCGGCAAAACGAACGTTTGGCATGGTCCAGAGAACACTTTAGTTTACTCGACCTAACAATGTTGACCCAGGTACCTTATTTCATTGACTCACGGCAGGTCTTGGTTGTTTATATTAATGCTAGCGCATCCAATGTCACGGCGTGGTCCAATACGCATTGTGCAAGATTTTTTTAACGTTTATAGCGATGTCAATTGATAATAGTTCTAGTTCACAAATACTAACTATAGTTTGCAATTCTTAGATAGACGGTGCAAATATTAAGATATCGTCAGCGTAGCACAATAAAAGAACGTTGTCTAGCATGAAGACGTGTAACCATATCGTCAATATAAATAACAAATAGGTGAGGAGACAGGACAGAACTTTGTCTCACTCCGAAATCAATTTTGATAAACACAGAAGTTGCATCGTTCCATTTAATGCACGTATGACAATCACCAATCCAGTTTTTCAGAACAGTAAGCAATTTATATAGAATATTTCTCTTCATTAACTTTATAAATAAGGCATGGTGATTTACCTTATCGAATGCTTTTGATAAATCAATGGAACATAAGTTGACCGCACTGCCACCATTAACAAAATGCTCGACAGTCTTTCGTACAGTATAAATTGCATTTGTACAGCCACGCCCTTTTTAAAATCCGAACTGATTATCGCATGTTTATAAAAGGTGACCAAATCTGTACAAAATACAGTGCTCAAAGACTTTAGAGATTACAGCTAGGACTGTTAGCTATACCCCTAAAATCGTCAGTAGTCATAGCTTTAGTCCGACAGGAATCGGGATAGTATAGCTAAGTCTGAAGGCTGAAGGAACATAATTGCAGAGTAAGATTAAATTAAACAATCTGGCCAATAAACACGGTAATATCGGGTGAGAATACAATATATGTTCAGCTGTAAGATTATCCAGATCTGCAGCCTTACCACGTTTTAAATCATAGGCCTACACTACACGGCTAACAAGTTAACATCAATGTTTTCAGTCAGTGGGAGACCTTGATATTCGTGTCTTCTATAGAGATTCTGTGAATGAAGTTCCGCTGCACGACTGGCAGTATTACAACTATATGTCTTATGGAAATGATTTGCAAATTTATTGGCCACTACATTACTGTCTATACTGCCATCAACCTGAGTACACCTATTTCTTGTTTCAAACTTAGAGCGCCAACATTTCCAAAATGACGGCCCATTCTTACTAAGCAGGCATTCATGAAGATCATTTGTATATGTTGAAAGATTTGTTTTGTTGTTCTCTTTAGTACGTCTCCGGTATTGTAGCCTGCATGCTTGGAGCTTGTCAAAAATGGGACCTGCCTGTCAGAATTTTGTCGTGGAAATTTGCAGCGTCTGTTGAAAGAAAATTTTTGCAACATTCTTCTTCGCTTACTTTTTTCACCCACGCATGACGCCGTTAGTTATGGCTGGATGCGTCAGTGCTGAGCCTCAGGTCAGTCATCGTCGACAAGTGATAGAAGAATAACACTGCGACCGTAGTCTATGCCGTCGCGACACTTGCCACCATGCCCGCTAGGTGTCAGCAGCATCGCGACGCATTAAACACTGGGGAACCTCAGACAGACAGTCAGAGCGACACGACGCACGAGGCGACAATTTGTCTCAAATCAGCGCCTAAACTGCTCTAGAACATCCCCGGGGAAACCGGCTCAGCGCCCCGCACACTTCTCTACTGCAGGTGGGCCTATACCGCGCAGTATGACGTCACCAGTGCTACATCACCTGTAGTGCAAAACCCGACCTACCTGTCGGCTGGTCAATAGGACATCTGATGCAAAGTTTAAAATAGATCGTTAATAAATGCCTTAAATATGTTTTAAATATATGTTTTTATTATTAGGCAGTTTTTATCGACGTTCGCGTCAAAATCGTCCACAAAGCCAAGGTATAGCCATTTTTACCGGCTGAAATTTAACATTAAGTAGCACCGAACCAAATGGAACCGATCCGATTTTGGCCAACGCGAAACGCCGCGTTCATCACGATTATGGCCGGGGTGTTTACACGATCCAGCATTTATCCAGCTAGCTGGAAGTTCTATGGTAATTAGGAGGACGGGCGGGTTGTAACCACAGATTTAAATATTAATGATATCGGTGATAGGCATATTGGAAAGCCGAAAGCCTATATAGTATATAACACGTAGGCCTATCAGCTGTGGGCTAAGCCTAGGCCCGCCTACGGCTTAGTCCACAGCTGATAGGCGGCGGAGTAAGCAGCTGATAGGCTGATAGGGGGCGGGGTTCCATCAGACCAGCTGGATGTTTGCTGGACGTTTGCTGGAACTTTGCTGGAACTTTGCTGGAAGTTTGCTGGATCGTGTAAACACCCTATCAAAGTACCGAACACGCGGCGAGTTTTGACAGTAAATCTTTGCTGTTTTAAATTAAACGCTAACTGCTTTAGCGCTACGAATCCTATAGACGCCTCGAGACACTACGCAAGACTGGGCAAAACAATTACTGGCTGAAGAATTTACCATGCACCAAATAGCTTACCCATGACTGCAATCATTTAGGATTAATTAATAATTACTACAGAAAACGCACATCATAAGATTACCAATCACGTCCTAATAAAAGGCAGTACAGTTAGATCAAATGAACATTTTCTTTTTACGCGCGAAAGCAGAATGCTTCACGCGTCTTTGCCATCGTCTGGGCGTCTGTCCGTCTGTCTGTCTGTCCGTCCGTCTGTCTGTCTGTCTGTCACACTCGTGGACTGTATCAAAACGGTGCAAGCTAGGATCACGAAATCTTCATTATGGGCTGCCCCAGGTCTCTAGTTTATCGCGACAAAATTTCGTGCCACTCGGTACAGGGGTTCTCCTCGAACGAGGGCGTCAAAGAGGGGTACCCCCTAAAAAAGACGTCATTTTGCCGTTATTGGCTCGAATAATGTGAAAACGGTTGCAGGTAGGTACATACATGCTGCCTATCATAACAAGCACTGGAGACAGGCTTTTGGGATTTATCAACATCGATGACCTTGAACGACCTTGAGCCCCTCAAAAAGAGGTTTTTAGTGAATTTTTCACAATTTTTGGATGCAGCGCACATTTCAACACTGAATTGCGACTAAACGGCTGGAGACAAACCAAGATAACCTGCCTATGAAATTTTCAGCATTCAACGTAGATTTTAGCAGTTTAAGTCCCTACCCCCTAGGTTCAAGGAGGCCGGCCCAGGCGGGCGTCAAAAACAGCTACCCCCCTAAAAAACGTCATTTTGCCGTTATTGGCTCGAATAATGTAAAAACGGTTGCAGATAGGTACATACATGCTGCTTATCATAACAAGCACTGGTGACAGGCTTTTTGGATTTATCAACATCGATGACCTTGAACCCCTTGAATTTTTTGCACAATTTTGCGCTGCGACACGCATTTCAAGAGTGAATTGCGCCAAAATAACTGGAGATAGACCAAGACAACCTGCGTATGAAATTTTTAGCATAGAATGTTGATTTTAGCAGTCCAAGTCCGGACGCTCTAGATTCAAGCAGGCCTGCGCACGTGGGTGTCAACGAGAGGTACCCCTGTAAAAAGTGGTGATTTATACACTGTGCTTGTCTAGCGTGTAAATGGTTGCAGATAGGCACAGCCATGCTGCTTATCATAACAAGCACTGATGAGGAGCTTCTTACGAATGTCAACATCGGTAACCTTGAATAACCTTGAACCCTAAAAATATTGATTTAACGTGATTTTTGGGCGATTTTGGTTGCAAAAGAGTGAATTACGACGAAATGGACGGAGATAGACTAAGATTATTTGCGAACAGGAACTGCGATAGGCTTTCGCGCGTTTCGTGAGCTTTTCTCAAATTTCTTGTCTTACAATCATTATACTAAAACAACCACTGTCTTCTGTCATCTTGCGTTCTGGATTTATCCACTTTTATCTAAAATTGGTGGAAAAATAAATCGGTATATAATATCTCACCGACTGTCAGGTCGAGATACGGCGACCACAATGCGCTGTGTTGACGACGACTGTTGACCGTAGATGATGTCACGCCGCCTGATGACATCACATCAGCGAAGACCGCGTGACCACCGGAAACAGCTGCAGCGTCGACCGGTGACCATGGCGACCAGTATGATGTCATATCGACACCGGAAGCGGAAGCAGTATTGGTCGGCGTGGAAGTGCATGCTGAAAGCTGGCGCAATTTCTTGATCATGAATGTCTTCGGCATAGCGAATAACTGCGACGTGTGACTATACTGTGCACGGGCCCAGAGCGTGAGAACTGCGAACGACAGAGTTGTCTCTGCGACGTCCGCGCCGCGCCAGTAATGTCTTCGGAACCGTTAGAGATGCAAGTCAGTCACGCAACTATGCACACGATTTACGACGACATACGAATACGAGTAGCTTGCAGCCTGTCGAAAGTAAGTATGCCTTTTGTACGACGTAATGAATCTAGCGACGGGTCCGGTTTGCCAGAGAAAACTGGTGAAAACTGCATGCTGACTTGTTCGGGTTGAGTTTTTATACTGGCAGAGACTAAAGCGGTGAAGCGGCTAGCAAACAGCTTGAGAGCGTGACAGCTGCTAAGCCTACACAGCAGCTGATTGGCGACTGTTTATTAGCGGCGGGCTATTGCATGCGACGTCTGCGCTCTGTCTGTCTGTCTGTCTGTCTGGCACGTTATAACAGCGATGATGACCAGCTATGGACGGCAGGACCTTAGCACCACAGCTTTATTACTGCACGGTGACGGCACTGACCGGTCGGTGACAGTCAGAAAGCGAGCGTAATCGCAACTGGGCGACGCGTCGAGCTGTTTGACGCCTAACTGATGATATAGAGCTGTATGGCGTGTAGCGGACGGGACAAGTGCGAGGAGGGCCTATAGGCTAGTGTGTGGTCTCGTGGTCGCGTGTCAACACATGGACACTAGCAAACAGGCGCTGACGCACGCACGCAGGTCGCTCGCTCGCTCGCTATATGCTGCACGTGAATGCGCTGCCATTCAGTCACGGAATGACCACCGCGACCAAGCGACGCTGCAGACATAGCGTGTCATGTCATCTCTCGGAGACGCACGCACGCCCAGGCTTAGAGCTGGGCCGTTTGTCAAATGCAATCCTAGATTCGATTCGATGCGATCGTCTGTTATATTTCACGCTCGCGTTATTCTTGCATTATGTCTAAAGGCGCGTACAGCGCGACGTAACTGAATTAAACTGAACTGACACGGTTTACACACACGGTTTTCATATACTGTCTGGAGTGGTATAACGTGTCCATAACAGGATAGGTGCAGTCATCCAGGCGTGGGTAAAACATGTCAGTGCAAGCCACACGACCGACCGTCGACCTTCGTGAAATAAGTGTCGGTTAAACAATTGTCTCTGGGGAGTACCGTTAAGTTCGGTCAAAACTCACGTCGGCCTGTCATAATAATAATAGTAATAATAATACATTTGTACAGTGCCGTAGTGCCGTAGCTTCAGAGGCGCCGGCAGAGCAGGTCAGTTAGCTGTATGCAAAATTAAATAAGTAAGTTTTAAGCCTAGATTTAAATACAGAGAGAGTGTCACAGTTAATGACAGAAGCAGACAGAGAGTTCCAAGTTGTCGGTGCAGCGCAGCTGAACGATCGTTTGCCGATAGCTACTCCGGATCATGGCTCAACGTGCACTTAGTCTAACGAAAATGTCAGAGGAAACACTCAGAAATGAAATAAAAATGCACTCACGTCGTGACAAGCAATAACAAATTTGAATAAAAATACCCCAAATTTAGCAAAACTTGACTGTGGCCTAAGCTATTTCATTACGACAAAATTTCGTAATACGATATTATTGTGTTCACCATTTTTTTTGGTTAAAAAAACATCAGTCAATCAATTAGCCATTTTTATCTGCGTTTGTGTTTATTGCTCACAGAACCGCAAAACAATAAAGACAACAGACGAAAAATGATAGCGGTATCGAAGCCAGGAATTCTTAGGTAATCGAATGCAGTAATCATATTCGATACTTAACATCGACACTGCACATCACTAAGAGTCCGGCTTGCCGCTGGACACTTTTTCGGCCAGCCTGACAAACATAGCGGTCTGTCAGTCACGGCTCGTTGAATCCGTAACCTCCACTATATAGCGGATTATTAAACCACTGCACACGTGTGCATTGTCCGACCTATTAACATTATGATTTCAGCATTGTCCAATCCCCCTGCAACATTGATGTAAAAACTGTAAAAAAATAAAACGTAAAAAGCGTAGGAAGAATAAAGACGTTTGAACATATTAAATAAAAAAGGCTTAATTTTTTTGCCTAATGCCTAATGCTATAGGTGCAGTACAGCTGAAACTAAAGAGAGAGACAAAAGGCGTCTGGGGGGACTATTCAATTCAATTCAACGGTGTAGTAGGCCTAATAACTATTACTAAACTACCTTATTAAACTACCACCACTTTTCGTTTCTGTGATTTCAAAAGTGCTTCTGAGAGTTACTGATAAAATTTGCGATAAACGTATTTTAAAATACGTGCTGATGCAGTGACCGCGAACAGGATCCAGGTTCTTCAGTCGACGATTTTTAGGCCTATTAGTGTTTTTCGTTCAACTACATTTTACTACGCGAGCGATCGTAGGACTACAGTACAGTGCAATAACCGACGTTTTTACGCGAGAGAGCTAGCATAGCTAGTAACTATAGCGCGTATTAGCTATGGTAATTCTGTCTTGGTGTCTTGGTGTCTGTCACAACTCGGTACCGATCGGAGCCCAGGTGAGATAGTCTCTAGTATTTTGTGACGAAATTTCATGCCACTGGGTGAAAGGGGTCCCCACGAACGAGCGGGAGAAAGAGGGGTATCTCCCTTAAAAGGCGTTATTTTACCGCTATTGGCTCGTCTAACGTGAAAATGGTTGCAGATGGGCACAGACATGCTGCTTATCATAACAAGCACTGGCGTCCAGCTTCTTAGAAATGTCAACATCGATGACCTTGAATGACCTTGAACTCCCAAAATAAGGGGTTTTAGTGAATTTTTTCGCGACTTCGGGTCGCAACACACATTTCAAGAGTGAATTCCGCCGAAATGGCTGGAGATAGACCAAGACAACCTGCGCATGAAATTTTCAGCATTAAATGTAGATTTTAGCAATTTAAGTCCGGACCCTCTAGGTTCAAGAAGACCTGCGCGCATGGGTGTCAAATAGGGGTTCCCCTGATAAAAAGTGGTTATTTATCCGCTGCTGGCTTGTTTAACGTAAAAATGGTTGCAGATAGGCACAGACATGCTGCTTAATGTAACAAGCACTCTCGACGGGCTTCTTAGGATTGTCAACATTGATGACCTTGATTGACCTTGAACCCTAAAATTAAGGGGTTTTAGTTATTTTTTGGTGATTTTTTGGTTGCAAAAGAATGAATTGCGAGGAAATGGATGGAGATAAACCAAGATTACCTGCGAACAGGAACTGCTATAGGCTCTCGCGCGTTTCATGAGCATTAGCTTAAATTTCTTGTTGGTTTTGAGGCGCTGTGTTACGCTGCAGCATTACCTCTAGCTGTAAAGATGGCTAAATATTCATGTAAAAAGTTTTCCCTTACGACCTAAAGCTTAGCCACAATACATTCGTGACATACAGACAAACAAACGGACGGACGGACGACTACCATACCAATAGCTCGACCGTTACTTAAGTATATACGGTCGGCTAAAAATAACGAAGTTCTGACAAGAACAATTCTGATAGATAGCGGCTTACGTTTGGACATCGCGTAACAACTATGTAGGGACTAAGCAAATATTTGTGACGTCATAATTTTCCATGCAGCTTATAAGAGCAATAACCCGTTAGCCTATCTGATCGCATTACGAAAATGTATTTATTGGGGAAATCGATCGTGTCAAAGGTCTCTCGCCGGTCGTCGAATTACAGATGCCATGACAGTGGCGGATCCGTTCAGAGAATTTATCGATCTTCGATATGTCGTAAGGAAAAGTGCAATTCGCTTTATTTTCTCATTGAACTTTCTTAAATATTATTCAGCCTACTACGAGCATGCACAGTCTATAGGCCCCCTATAAAGCGCGTAAGCCTACCAAATTATATATCTGGATCGCATACCGGCAAGGATAGTTTCGTGGCAGTGGCGTATTTAGGGGGAGGGCCACGGTGCGATGCCCCCCCTTTGGCCGGACCATGAAAATTTTTTACGGGCGACTTTTTATGAAAAGGTGCGCTTTTGCCATTTTCCAGCAAGAATTGCAAAATTCAACAATGTTTGATGGTTTTTTGCGTTTTTCAATTTCAGAAAAATGGGCGAATTTGCGGTTTCCATTGAACATTCAGAAGCAAAAAGAGTTTCAGCTTCCCCCTGACCCCCCGACCAGGGGCTCTGCCCCTGGACCCCCGTTATAGGCTCCGCGCGCTCGCCATGGCCCCCCTTTGCCAAATCCTAAATACGCCACTGTTCCGTGGCGCCACCTTGTGAATGATATAGACTTGTGTCACA
>Ga0209367_1014106_pt1 | contig 10179 bp, 8 predicted proteins | sample WorMetLIZISLAND2_FD_187412 | JGI IMG/M metagenome (GOLD analysis project Ga0209367, IMG submission 187412) | Marine gutless worms symbiont microbial communities from Max Planck institute for Marine Microbiology, Germany - Olavius geniculatus... ...
ATGGTAAGAATGAGCGAGCAGATGGTCTACAAAAAACTATTTCTTTAGTCTTTAAGAGATTCATAATCATGTGGTTAACTTTAGCCCAGCAACGGAAGTGTTCAAACTCTACAGAAATATCTATGTCCGTATTTTCTGGTACAAGGAATGTCGTGTCATCGGCATACTTAAACAATATATTTATTACTGACAAAGGTTTTAAATCACTAGCCATAACAATGTACAAAGTGGGCCCAGTCCCGAGCCTTGAACTATGCTCATGTTGATTGGCTTAAAAGAAGAAAAAGATGATGCATGTTTTACCTGCTGAGTCCTACCATTAAGAAAAGAAATAATCCACTGCAAAACAGAAGGAAGTAGCTTAAGCTTGGCAAGTTTAGCACCCAACACATCCAACAATTGGAAGGCCTATATAACACGTGATCAGCTATGGGCTATGTAGGCCGTGGCCTACATTTGAGCCAAGGGGGTTCCATCAGGTCTGTTTGATGTTTGCTCGATGTTTGCTCGATCGTGTTAACGGGATATTACTCGTAAGGCGCCAGGCGGACTTACGTTGGGCTCTGCTCTAGATTTTTTAGTTATTATAAAGCTATTACGACTGCTTATATGCATGTAGGTTATATGGTAGTCTAACTCTACTGTTTCAAAGCAAATTTGATGTTGCTATAGGTGTGGCAAAATTAAACCTGAACATTTTAAATCGATGTTAAACACAGTATTGTTATAATGTAATTGACTGTGAAATTTGTTTACAAGTGGGGTGTTTGTTTGTCAGTATGGCAGAAATTCATCACTCATGCGTCAATGCAATAAACTGTACCGGGAAAAACATGTCACAGAACTTATTGGCTGCCTTGGATAAAGCCGACGGCAACAAATATGAGTGCTCGAAAAATCTGCGCACAGGTGAGAACCAGTTTTATACTTTTCATGTGATAATGCTCTTATGTTTCATAATGTCGTTTTTAAATGTTACGACTTTGAAGCAATTGTTCTGGAAAACAAGAAATATAGGCCAATTATATTGTAATTGCAATTTTTTTATATCATGGAATGGTTTTACTGCTGTATTTGCTATTACGTTGCAGATGCCTATGTAGAGCTGTGAGAGTCACGGTCACTAATTAAGCACGTTCACGATAATATTTCCAAAAAAAAATTTAGCAAGATGTACGTGGCAATTTTGTTAGTCCTTGTTTCTTGACGTTTGACCTTAAAGCTCGACTACCAATTTTTTGCGACACTCATATTTACGCCAGTTTTTAAATCGATGCTTTTGTTCATATTTTTAATTAAACTCAATTATGTCGAAATTCGTTGACGTGATTTTTTGACTTTTTTTGTTTGCAGTGGTGAGTAAAGTTTGGAAATGTGCCTCGCAAAAACAAAGTGGCATTCTGACTTCATGTGCGGAATTTGGAGCGATGAGGTTTATCTCTCATCTAGACCCGTGCAGGTAGCCGCAAAAAACTGCAGACCTTTTCTATTTATGGACAGCGTTTGTAGTGGTTTTGTTTTCATGAAAACTGTTTTGTGACTACGTGAGGTATTTTGCCTTAAACAACAAAATTGTTTGTTTTTACAAGTAATTGAAGCGAGAGAGATTTAGATAAAATATTTTTGCTGAAATCTAAACTTATCTATTTTCTGTGCAACACGTTTTTAGGAGCAGCTTTTACGCCATATTACTTTTTTACTTTTACTTTGAAAAAATTTACATTTAAACATTTATCAATCAAAAGAATTTAGAAACAAATAAAGACAGTAGTAATTTTTTTTACTGTTTCAATGCCGAGTGCTCGTGTTGATAGGTACCAGAATGACGTGTACAATTGCATCTACTACAGTCTGGCGGACGAATGCAATTCCATGACCGCTGATTATTATACTGATTCGTATTTCATCCACGCCAAACGGCAGCTAGCAGCTATAAACTGCACTCTCAAAGGTAACTTACTTTCTTAATTTTCATTTTGTTTATATATACTGTGCACTTTCATAATTGATGGGTACAGTGGGCAGTGGTTTGCCGCAAAAATGCATCTGCTGTGAGCTACGTTACTTTTCCGTCATTTAAACAGTGTTCAGTATTTGAATCATCGGCCGTCTGAGTGAATACCGAAATAGTTGTCGTTCGTACTGATTATATTTGTTCAGGTGTGCATTTTAAAGCTGTTTTAACAAACTTAAAATTGCGTGTAATTTTAGATGTTTTTGGACTCAAATGCACGGAGGATGCAGCAGAAGAGTGTAATGAATTCCGTCCTGAAGTACCACTGAGCAAACAGTTTAACGCGGATGCTTTTGAACTATATTGCGGGTAATTAAAATTTTTATTTATAATATAACTGAGCTGCCATTACGTATTTAGTCACATGATATATTATAAATGCGTGGCCGCTGTTATATGTATACTTTCTATAATTGTATACTTTTTATACTTTTGCCTTTGTATTGCTTTGCAATATTTATTTGATTTTGAATGTTTTATTTGGCAAGAAATCAACTCAAAAATGTAGGTCTACAGTATTGCATTAACAACGGTCTGTAAATGGTTGCGAATAACAGTACACTGTGTCCCAAAAAGCATCCACGACACTTTCGACTGTAACTTGAAAACCAGTTGCCAGATTTTAATAATTTTTGGCGGGAATATTCCTGACACAAGTTGCCATTAAATGGCTGTTTAGTTTTCCATTTCACTCAATGTATGCCTCTGCACTACCTAGGGAAAGCAGATCAAGCAAAATATGTGTAGAAATATGCAAAAAAACCTGAAAAATTATTCCCGAAATTATCGATCGTAATTTGAATAAAGATTAGCAGATTTTAATAATTTTTAGCAAAAATATTTCTGACACAATTGGCTATTAAATAAGTGTTTTAGTTTCCGCCTCACCCAACGTCTGCTTTTACATTACCTGGGGAAAGCAGACCAAGCATAATATGTGTTAAAATAAATGAAAAAAACGTATATAAATTCCATCTATTTTAATCTGTGGCCCCTAACAGCAAGTCTGTTACACGATTCGACTGTCATGCAGCAGTTTGTTTATTAGATGAAGTTTAAGAATGTTTGTGAAGTCAAGAAGCGACTGGTACAGCTTGGATTGGTCTGAAGCAGAACATTATCGATACTGCTGTCAATGAATGGAGAAAGCGTCTCCTTGCCTGTGTTCGCATAGTGGGCCAGCACTTCAAGCAATTTTAGCGCAGGCAATTAAAAAATGGACAACTAGATAAAATGCCAGCCAAAGTGTCAAAAATGTAAACAAAATGTGTTTTTACGCCTTATGTTGATTACACAATCATATCACAGTAAATAAAAATGATATTTCGCTGATTGTGATTATCCCAGGTAGTGCAGAAACAAACGTTGGGTGACATGGAAACTAAATGGTCGTTTGATGGCAAATTTTGTTAATAATATTTGTGCCAAAAATTATCATAATCGGATAATTGCTTTTTTTTCAAACACAGTGTATATGTTCTAATTCGTAATGTTGTTATGTGAATGCTGTCTTTTAGAACATCTGAAGTATACTACGCCTGCGTCAATGGCATAAACTGCACTGGACAGAACATGTCAAAGAACTTATTACTGGCACTCGGTGAAGCGGATGCCAACATGTATCTATGCGCGAAAAAACTTCGCCCCAGTAAGTATAGCTGCTGTCCATATCATCACATCTCACACGATAGTGTGAGTGTTGTAAGGACGACCTTCAAAGTATATGGGAAAAGGCAAACTTTGACCTTCAGCCAACCCAAAACCCCTGAACCGATCGTCACCAAATTTGAATGGACGCCTACCACCAAAACAATTTGCGCTTAATCCGCCCAGGAATTTTTGCTCCCCATATAGGTGAAATATACACCCATCCTGTTTGAAATTTAGTACACTTTTTTGGTTCTGGTTTTGGCTGGTGGCGTGGCGTAGGTGGTAACGCGTTTCGGCTGAAACAAAGTTACTCAACGCCGGGCCCGGTTAGTACTGCGATAGGTGACTGCCTGCGGGCAGGTAAACCATCTCGATGCGAAGCCTGCCAGCTAGGTCGACTCAGTCTTCTACCCTCTGTGGGACGGTAAAATGAGTAATAACTATATAAATTTGCACATTATTTTACTTACTTACTTACTTACTTACCCGGCCGGACCTGCATAAGCGAAACCACGTTCTGCGAACTTGGTTCGCAGTCGCGGGATGACGTAGTTAGTTGTGTCAGCTGAACGTAGACGTCCACGCGTTGACACCGTCCTGGTCGATTGTACACCGTCAGAGATGTATGACGAACAACGGTTGTTGTAAACGCCGTACATTAAACAGCAAAGTTTATATTGTATACGAGCTCGCACTGGTAATCAGACATGGCGAGATGTGATCATGATGACGCAAGTTAAAGATGAGGCATGCTGCACTGTTCTGGACTTTCTGTAGTGGTTCAAGTGTGGACAGTGGTAGACCCGCCAGCACCGAGTTGCAGTAGTCGAGACGTGACGTAATCATGACCAGCACAAGACGCATGGTAACCGTCTGTTCGACGCGACGACGTATTTGGCGTAGACGACGGATATGGTAAAAGCAGGCAGTCGCGACTTTTACAATGTGCTGCTTCGTTGACAACTCAATATCAAAATAGACACCTAGGTCGCATACGACTTGTTTTGTGTTGATTGTTCGTCTATTAATAGGTTTACACTTTTGGCAAAATGTGTTGAATGGTCTGACATATATTATGCAAGTTTTGTACAATACAATCATTGCATTCACGAATTGCTTTGTAGGTATCAGTGAAGGGACTGGCTGGAACTGTATCTCGGAGTACGGTGAAGGCGTTGTACAACAGTGTGCTAAAGCAACATTGCCAGCAAACACTACCGGTATCTCGGACATGGTCACTTGCCGGTAAAGTTGAAATTTTGATCAAATTTCAGTGCTTTCATTTGTAAGTTACATCCACGTACTACTTAGCACTTACTTGAACTGCAAAGGTGTATTCACTATTTTGTCAACATTTGATGATTTCTTGGTTGGCAGCAAATGTCAAAACGCGTTACAGATGGTAAAAACAGATAACGATTACCGTATGTTAGTGTCAGTAATTGTAAAATTAACAGATGAATAATTAACAGTTCTTATAAAGCAATCGTGATTTTTAGGCCGACCGTTAAGTTGTAAGCTTAAAGGTCCTGCCCTTTGCTATGATTGTCGTCCGTCTGTCTGTCACGAATGTACTGTGGTAAACTAAACGGTGCAAGATAGGGCCTAAGTTGCTATTGATCATTAATTGGTAGTCGCATACTGGCTTTCAGTTGACGTATAAATCAGTAACCTTGGATGATCTTGAAAGCCGTTACGCGCGTTTTTTTATATCTCGGAATGATCACAACCAGCTAAGTAAGAGTGGTAAATCTATAACTTTCTGCTGGATTCTCAGCCCGTGGGTATCCGAGGAAATGAAAATGCTGACATCGCTGCTAAGGCAGGACTGGATGTCGCCATCACCAACATGAGATTTCCAGTTGGAGATTTGTCCGCTTGTGTCAACCAATTGTGTGTTAAAGAATGGCAACAACTGTGGAGCCAGTGTACATCTAATAAACTTTACAGTGTTCAACCGGTCATTGGTCGCAATACCAGTTCATCACTAAGCCGCTACGACTCATTCCTTATCAACTTCGACTTCGACTTCGAATACAAGACTTACAAACTTTTATCTCCTAGAGGGAGAAAGTCAACCGGTATGTGAAGCTTGCCATTTTCCGCTCACCGTCAAGCACATCTTCGTAGACTGCACCCGTTACAGTGCAGCACGTCAGAGATATTTTGGAGTGGACACACTCAAGGACGTTTTTGAAAATGTTGCATCTCGCAACATCATCGCTTATGTTAAAGATATCAACTTTTACCATCGTATATAATGTTTTTACATTAGCTTAATAGCCTTGATCTTAACAAGTATTTTAACTTTGCTTTTAGTACATATATTAACTGTTTTAAACTAAATTTAATCACGTATGGCACCGAATAATCTATTTTGTGCTGATGTGCCGTTAAGAAACTACTCACTCACTCATATCTCGAAAACGGTGATAGATAAGGCTTAGGTTACTATTAATGACTATTAGGAAGTAGCGTACGCCCTTCCGGATAAAATGAAAATCATCGACGTTGGATGACCTTCAAGGTCAGTGACAACTAGTACGGTCGACTGTACTCTAGCGACAGCAAAGTTTTTGGTTTACCAAATTATAGTTTATGTGTTGACATTTAGTAGTGACAAAAAATATTAATCCTGTAACGTGCTTTACCTGTTAGATACTACAACGATATGTACAAGTGTCTTTACGATACACTGAAGACCTCGTGCAACGCTACTGCGTCCGCCATCTACACCGCTTATGAAGCAACCGTCACGCACCGCTGGCTTGCAACTAAGAACTGCAAAATTAGTAAGTAACTGTGTCATCTTTGTTTATTCAGCCGTGTTTGATTTCTTTATTTATTTTAATTATTGGTAAAATGAATTATTTTATTAGGGTAAACGTAGGAGAGTTTGATTTAATAATACAAAACAATTGTTATTACTTAAGTAATTTTATTACACAGTTGCAATTGTGCGAATTTACTAGTCATAATGTGCTATAAAATAGTCTTTAGATTAATTAATGTGGACTTCTGTGGGTTTTTTCGTTTTGCACCCTCTTGCAATACTCGTGGCCATGGTTATAAATTGTTTACCGAGCAGTCTACCCATAATGTACGCTATCATTCTTTTGCTAGGCGTGTTGTTGGCCCCTGGAATAGACTCCCGGCCCATGTTGATTTTTCCTCTCTCGTTAGGTTCAAGGCTTTTCTTAATCGTATTGATTTGTCTAATTTTCTGTTATATTGTGTTGATTAGGATGGATGTTAGTGTTCCTTCTGGAGCCTTTCTATCCTTGGCTGGCATTTTGTTGTTTTTATTTGTGTTGCTGGTGTTGTCATTGTCAGTGCTAAAATAAATAAATAAATAAATAGTAGTGATTTTTGTCTTAGACTTTTTCGGAGACGAGTGTACGGAGGATGCAGCCGAAAAGTGCAGAGAATTCCGCTCTCCAGTGCCACTGAGCAAGCAGTTCAACTCGACCGTTTTCGAGCAGTATTGCAGGCCAGTGAAATTTTATACAGAATTATAATTGATTTTACTGTTGATCTGTCTAGGTTATTTTGGATTGTGTATTTTGGATTGTGTATTTATACACGTATAAATAAGTATAATTGGTTTGGCATATTGGTGATAAGGTTGTAGAAACTGGGATTTTAATTTCTAGAGTTAATGATGCAGTGACTAGATTTTTGCATCATTTTTGATTGAGCTGCAGGCGGTAATTGCACACAACTAATAACGATAGAACAATTATCCGCTAGTCACAATAGACGCTGGTAAACTCTTTGAAGCACTGCCAACTACTTGTATGTGCTTTATGTGGTTTGTCAGTGGGTCCGAACTGTACTACGACTGCATCAACACAATCAACTGTACTGGGCAAAATATGTCAGAAGACTTGTTACTGGCTCTCGGTAAAACAGATGCCCAGATGTATCTGTGCTCTAAAGAACTTCGCCCAAGTGAGAACAACTTTTTATGAATAAAAAACTAATTTATTTCGCAGTTTACGAAAATATTTTCGTCTGCGGTGTACAGTATATTTTTGTTTTTCGAAAGCGTGTTGGTTTTCGTGTTCGTGACGTAGGTTGTATAAGTCGTATGAATGTTGCCTTGTACAAATTACAAATGTTTTGTAGTTATAAGTGCGGGGAATCGATGGGGCTGCGTATCTGAATACGGCGAAGACATTCTGGAAAAATGCGCCAATGAAACATTACCAGCAAACACGACCACTATTTCTAACATGGATATCTGCAGGTTAACTACAACTGCTTGTGTAAAACCATGATGGCATGATTAGATGTTTGTGATTGTCGTACATCAGAGTTCACACTGTCTACATCGGTAAAAATGCAAACAGTAGTTTTTGAGTGTTTAAAAATTAGTCGCGATTTATGATTACTGTAGTTTTGTTGACGAATTTAGTTGCAGATGTTACTTCTGTGGAGCAGCTCAGCTTAGGTAACACCCGGGTACGTTTAAGGCTTAAGAAAGTCGTTTTGATATCTATCATCAGCATACATATTGCACCTCTGCACTACAGATAGTCTTTTATGAAACATTACTATTTAGGCCTACCATTTTTGGACTGAGGCAGATGGAGCTAGGGCGTAGGGAGCAACTGTCCCTGCTGACTCCTTTTCCTGGCTCCGCCTATGACTATGTTGATGTATGTGGTTTTGCTGTTAGATCCTACACTGCGATGTACGAGTGTATGTATGATGACATGAAGGATAAGTGCAATGCCACTGCTGCTGCCGTCTACACCGAATACCGTTCCACTCACCACAGCAGCTGGCTTGCCACTATGAACTGCAGCATCAGTGAGTGATTTCGACGTTTGGCTTGCAATTACGTAAAATCACAGGCTGCGCGGCAGCGCAGCACTGTTGTAAGGGTGACCAGCCACTTCAATGGGAGAACCCAAAATTTGACCCCCGTATATCCCAAACCGCTTAATTTTTCTGAACCAAAATTTGCACAGATGATTACGTCCGGCATATCTCCTGATGTGCAAAATTTGGTGAAAATCCGTTTACGGGGGGGGGCTTCCCCACGCATAGGTGAAATATAACGCTTGCGTGATTTTTGTACCTTTTTTTTTTTCTTGCCGTCCTCTACAGGAAAAACGACTGAACTGATTTTAACGCACGATGGCTCATGTGACGCGGTTTCATGCAAGAAAGTGCCTTTTAATGGTTACAAAATTTAAATTCAACATTTTAACTTATTTTTCACAAAAATTTGAAAAAAATACAATGGCGCCTATGGGGAAAATTAGACAATGCTTTAAACCATCATAACTAAAGCTATGTTTGAGATAAAGTCGTAATTTTTGGTTCCAGGGTATGGTTTTCGGGGTCAGCCAATATAATGGTGTCATTTATATTTACTCTTGATTGACCACCGCTGCCATGGCACGAAACTGGGACAAAATAAGCCATAACTCCGCCCGTTTAAAATATAATTGTGCGCTGTTTGCATCTACTCCCTATTTTCGGGCTCGGGCTATCGAATGTTGTCATTTAAATTTCGTCTTCAATTTTACCGACGTACATAGGTTTAATCTCTGTTTTACCCGCGTTTATGTAATACGAATATGTACATTATGAAGCCAAGTAGTAGGATACAATAAAAGGAGGGCTATATTGTAGGTTTTTATTTAAACAAAACGTGTTACTTGTGTTTTGTGTTAGACTTTTTTAAAAAGGAATGCACCGAGAATGCATCGGAAGAGTGCAGTGAATTCCGTCCTGAAGTGCCACTTAGCAAACAATTCAACTTCACGGTGTTCGAGCAGTATTGCGAGTAAACAAATTTTTATTGATACAGGCTAATTCATCTTAGCGTGCATAGTGTAACTTCACTTTACCATGTCATGATTTAATGTAATCTGTTAATGTTTTTGAAAAGTTAACAGTTCACAATATCTGTCGTTTTTATTAAGTGTTAAAAACGTGTTTTTGTAATGTACAGATAAAGGCGCGTTCAGAGCGACGTAAGTGAACTGAACAGTGCTGACGTGATTTAGTTTCTGTCAAACTGACCAACGAGCAAGCAATAATGCATTAGAGTAAGCACCATCTAATAACGGCGTCAGTGATACGTGACTATAGTCACGTCCGCACTGCTCCCTTCTTGGTCACTTCGTCAAACACTAGATCGTGTCAGTTTAGTTCAGTTCATTTTCGTCGCTCTGTGTGTGACTTCATGGCTCCCTGTGATAAAAATTAAGGACGACTGATTACGTCTAGCATGCAGCTAAGATACAAATATACGCAAGCTACGGAAGTCACTGTAATTTTATTTTCGGAAATTTTGGTGTATTGTACAAAAAACCGTTTTTTAGCTTTAAGTTTTTTTTTCGTCAACAGTATTCTTTTACAGTGCATTATATTTAACAGCACTGTGTTTGTTAATGCCGTCAATGAAATATAATCAAATATTCAGATACGCGTGAACGTGTTCTGTCAGTGCATCTTGGATTTACTACTGGTGTCTCAATGCGATCAACTGTACTGGA
>Ga0209367_1014107_pt1 | contig 10178 bp, 4 predicted proteins | sample WorMetLIZISLAND2_FD_187412 | JGI IMG/M metagenome (GOLD analysis project Ga0209367, IMG submission 187412) | Marine gutless worms symbiont microbial communities from Max Planck institute for Marine Microbiology, Germany - Olavius geniculatus... ...
CGCTGAAGCCACTTGCAGTAATACAGTCGGCAGCTTTTCGTGCACCTGCACAGACGGCTACGAAGGAGATGGCGTTACCTGCACAGGTTATTCAGTCTAAAGCTCTAATGTCATTCGTGTCTAAAGTGGCACTGACGTTTTTGTAGTAACTGTTACCTTTCGCAAATTCTACTTTAGTAATCGCATCAGGATCATGGAGCGATCGGTTGTGCGCAACGTCCCGCCTTCCTCAGCCCGCCGCCATCGTTGACGTTCTCAGACCAGTTTGCGTTTCGTCCCACCGGCTTTACTGAAGCCGCAATCATCTCACTCTTGCACATAGTCACCGACCTACTGCGATCTAATCCGTACGTAGTTGTCGTCGCCTTGGACTTCTCAAAAGCATTCGACACCGTTCGACATTCCACATTGCTACAGAAAGCGGCTGAACTCGATTTGCTTGACCATGTATATAATTGGCTTGTTCATTTCTTCGAGGGACACTCTCACCGTACCGTATATGCAGGTGACACCTCCAGTACGAAAACTATTACAGCCAGTATTATACAGAGGACGAGCACCGGTCCAGCCGCCTACCTCATCACCTCATCTGATCTAAAAACACTCCATCCTGGCAACAGAATTGTTAAATTTGCCGATAACACTTATCTCATAACACCAGCCTCCGAAGTCACCACACGCTCTGCAGAAATGGATAACATCAGAGACTGGGCTGCACGGATTAATCTGACGCTCAACATGATAAAAACTACTAAAACTGTAATCCACGACTGCAGAAAGACACAGCAGGACACGCTGCCACTGCTGCCAGGCATCACCCGAGTCGATACACTTCGCGTCCTCGGCGTGACTTTGACGAGAAGACTGTCAGCATCAAACCACATCCGGCGAGTAGTCAGCGAATGTTCGCAGACTCTGTACGCGTTGCGTGAGCTGCGTCACCACGGCCTGACTGACGCCGGCCTACACACAGTCTTCCGGTCAGTCGTCGTCGCGAAGCTGCTGTACGCCAGCTCAGCGTGGAGCGGCTTCATCACAGCATCTGATCGTCATCGCGTCGATGCGTTCCTCCGCCGCAGCAGACGCTCGGGCTACTGCCAGCCAGATCTACCGTCCTTCGACGAACTGCTGGAAGACACCGACGATAAACTGTTTAATAAACTCTGTAATAACTCCCAACACTCACATTACTATCTTCTTCCACTACCTAAGCTGACATCACAACATTACTATTTCCGTCCCACCTCATCTCACAACAGACAATTACCTACACGCTCCGGACACCTGGCCGATGCCAACTTTATCACTAGACTACTGTATAAGGACGCAATAGTGACATTATTTGCTGTTCATTGCGCATTATCGTTCCCCTATAATTCATAGAAAATGTCTTTGAGATAGCCGTGCTACTTAAGTTTTTGTACGTTGTGCTGCATTCAAAATTTGTTTTAAATTACTGACATACTACTTATAATTTATAACTTACCTTTTATGTAAAAATTGTTTCATGTGCTATTGGACGTAAAATATGTACACTTCTAACAAAAATAATGCTTTCTTACTTACTTGTTAACATAACCGCAATATGTGTATATTATCTGTAACAACGAATGCGTTTTGACATTTGTTGTAGGCTAATAAAGAAATGAATGAATAAATGAATGAATGATCACCACGCCCGTTTTGTACATTGTGTAAAATTCTGCACCGCCACTCCCTCACGCTATTCGGTTAAATATTTTCAAATGATTCGGACAGTCTGGCCCGGATACGTGTTTTCGCTTGCGGTTGCGAAGCAACACGGCGAACAGAGAAAACGTATCCGGGACTGTGTCCAAATTAAGAGACAACAGTTTCAACACTTATTTTAAGTTCTGACTTTGATGTCGCTAATCAGCAGTTTCTTAACACCATAAAGGATAATTACTGAAAAAAATTTAAAACAATGTTGTTGTTTCTTTGGAGCATTGCAGCATTGCCGCGCTCAGAGTGCAGTTGCCTCTACTGTGCACGCCACAAGAAAACCTCAGATAGTATTCTATATTTAATATTATTCACAAAGTAACAAGTGCCGCAAAATGCTTATTAAACGGCGATTTTTTTGCCGAAATTTGTTGATACTGAGCCAGTATTGTTGAAATTATTCGTAAATATAAAAGCCTTAGAGGTTAATTTTAACAATATGCGCTATATAAATTTACATTTTACTTACTTTACTTACTTACTTACCTTACTAAGCTTCTTGTTAAACGGGAACCGGTTTTTGAGACACTGGAATGTGGATACTGTTGCAGATGTGGACGAGTGTGCCACGGGAAGTGCAGGATGTAGAGCTGACGCCAGCTGCAGCAACTTCGCCGGAGGATTCACCTGCACCTGCAATGACGGATATGCCGGAGACGGCTCAACCTGCGACGGTAAGTCAGTATCAACACTAGACCTGTGAGTATAGGACAGATCGTGGTGCTACAGACGCCACCCGGAACCAGCGATTCATGTCATATCATATCATATCACATCACTTGCCACGGCGCCCCTCATCCGCAGCATAGTGGCGCCACAGTATGTAAAGTTAGGCCTATGGGCTACTAAAACATGCAGCAATAAAACGAAAATGCGATAAAAACCAGAATCCATAGTCAGCGGAAGATACATAACAAAACTTAATAACTTATAACGTGTTATCAAAATGCTTACTATAAATAAGTGAGATCTAGATGTGATAGAATCAATGTTCTGGATGTAGCGTTACGCAGTTCATGAGGCAAAGAGTTGTTCCAGGCTGCTGGCCCTGCCACTGTGAATGAGTCATCCGCCCGCCAGTCTCGTCTTTGTTCTTACAACAGCAAAGTTCCGACGTTGAGCTGAACGTAATCGTTTATCGTTACAGACGTGGCACGATTAAAACTTTTGTTGTGCTGAGTAAAACTGTGAATGGGGTTAGATGCAGTGATGTTAACAAGACCAGACCATTCAAGGCCAAAGCCACGGTCCCAAGGCCAAAGCCAAGGCCAAAGCCATTCCATAATGCAAACGCTTATGATAAAAGATAAAGTAACGAACTCCTGTTTTTTCAAGTACTCTTACATACGCAACTTATAGAATTTAATAGCATCAGCTGCATCACTCATCATTGACAACATAATATCCAGAAATGAGTAGAACTATCCAGTTACTGACAGTCAAAACAGGGCTAGTATTTCGAAAAGTATTATAATTACCGAGTCACTGAAAGTCGAAAAACATTTTGTCAGCTACAAATTCCATTTAGAAGATGAAGCAAAAAGCCTGCTTTTACAATACTGCAACATAAGCTAGTTAAAACAGTTCCACCACTTCCAAAGTCGCACGTTGTTAAAGGTGTCCACTGTTAGTAAGCAAGAGACGTAGGTCTTGAAATATGACAAAAGCGATAGTGGACACAGGCTATGGCTCTAAGTCACATCATTCCGACATTCTAACATAACAAATGTAATCTATCACGATGGTAAATTTTGTATTTTTCCGAGATTTTGGCGGTGGCTTTGATTTTTTTGGCCAAGGCCAAATCTCTAAGGCCAAGGCCAAGGACACAGTCCCAAGGCCAAGGTCAAGGCCAGCCTATTGCAAGGCCAAGGCCAAGGATTAACGTCACTGGTTAGATGCTAAATATTGGGGGAATGTGCACATGTAACAAGAGACGTAACACTGGAAACGTCTGATACCAATCTCATTATCTCGTACGGCCCACGGCAGAAAATACATTTTTGGCTTTGTGTCGGCGCCTAGAGCTTTGCTAAACTGGTATATCTCATCGATTATTTGATTAGTTGATTGATTATTAGTTTTTTGCTTATTTTAAACGCCGTTTTTTTTATCAAACTAGCCTACGTGTGCCGACACAGATATCGACGAGTGTGCAACAAACAATGGCGGATGTAGCGCTCATGCTACATGCACTAACACAGTAGGCAGTCGTAACTGTGCTTGTCTAGCTGGATACCGCGGTGATGGAATTATCTGCCACGGTAAGTAATTATAATCACTTGTGAGTTGTAACATACTTATGATGGTGTTTCGAAAATCAATTATTTATTATCATTCATTTTTTGCTACAATAAATATTCATGCAGTAACTTTTACAGTCCGGTGTGGTCCTCTGTTCGCTAGTGCGAACATTGGCAGCACGGCAGATTACGTTTTTCCCTTAGCTGCGCCACCTTTTGTCGTTATCGCTCTGTTTTTCATTATATGTTCCACTTCTGTTAGAATAATCTTTGCCGTTTTTAGTCCAGTCCTTTATATCTGCCTGACGTCTCCAGTGATTAGGGCACCCAAATATTGAAAGTGGTCAACCTGTTGTAGATTGTAGTATGTGTTTATTTACAGTGACTGTTTTCGCAAAGTAGGCCTAAAATGTGCCATTGAGTGCGGATTAAACGGCGATTTTTTTCGTGCCAAAAATAGGCTATTGGTATTGGATCAGAACTGGTAAAGTTATTTGCAAATGCAAAAGGAGTCCGGTTTTGGGGACACTGGAATGTAGATACTGTTGCAGATGTGGACGAGTGTGCCACGGGAAGTGCAGGATGTAGCGCTGACGCCAGCTGCAGCAACTTCGCCGGAGGATTCACCTGCACCTGCAATGACGGATATGCCGGAGACGGCTCAACCTGCAACGGTAAGCCAGTATCAACACTGAGTTTCTGGCATTGAGCAATATCAGAAAGGTGACAAAAATAGTACAGATGCTATCCTGAAGTACTGAATGCGACGTTTTGTATTGCGCTATGTGTGTAAAAATGTACCTCGTAACGTCACCCTCCACGGGCTAACAGCAAAAATACATTGTTGGCTCTGCGTGTACATGAGTAAGCAGCAAGCATCTAAACAGACATACCCAATGGTTATGTTATAATTTATATAGCTCTGCTATGACAGCGAGCCTGATCAATCGATCGAACAGTTTCCGGCAACTTTTAACACCGTTCGTTTTATCAGCCTGTGTGTGCTGACGCAGATATCGACGAGTGTGCAACAGACAATGGCAGATGTAGCGCACAAGCCACGTGCACTAACACAGTGGGCAGTCGTACCTGTGACTGTCTACCTGGATTTGACGGCGATGGAATTACCTGCCTAGGTAAGTTAGCATAGGCCTAATTACTCGTTAGCTGGCTATGAAAAAAGTTTCGAAAATCAAGTAGGCCTATAAAAGCAATTTTAAGTACCGCGTATTGTACAAAGACTGTTTTAGTTGTTTTTGCATGTCAATATGTTATGCATTGTGTTTAACAGCATTGCATTAATAAAGACTATCATCGTCATCATCATCTTTTATTTATCATTCAATTTTGCTACATCGCTGTACGCACGCAGGTATCGACACTCAAGATTGGCAATCAGTGTCAGTACAGTTAGTGAAACGCGAATTCTGCAATAACTGACTACAGTAAATAAATGGATAAACAGAAATTAAACAACAATGCCACACGGTAATTTAAAAAAAAGATTTAACTGCAATTTATAACTGCATAATTTAACTGAGAGTTTATTTGATCCTACAAGCGTACCTGCAAATAGCATCCAAATCCGCCGAACAAGGCAAAAGGTGCGGATGTGACAGAAAGACTGACCACGCCACTGAGAAATATGTAGCAGTAGGCCAATGCGGAATCCCGTGCTCTGCAAGCGCGATTTTGCCTAAAATTTTGCAGCTTTGTCGGTATTTTTCATGGTCGTTTTTATCGCGTGAATCTGTAAATTGCGTAAACAGCAAACGTGGGAGTGAATAAGCGGGCGTCGCAAAGCAGCACTTTCCGTCACAAGGTGGCTGCAAAAGCTGTGGACAATGAGAAAGACGTCATCATGCACGAAGTATACAACGCGACAGCCTTGGTGGTCGTTGGATCTGGGCGAAGCCAAGGACGTCAGCTGTGTCTGTGTTACCAACGACAATAACCGACGCTATGGTTAGTTAAAGCGCTCGCATAGTTGCAATGTAGTTGCAATACACGAATAATTTCCGTACCGATTTGGTGGCGCAACGATTAGGACGTCAGACGTGCGATCGAAAGGTCGTGAGTTAGACTCACGGTCGGGTGACTATCAAATGGTTAGGTCATACTACATTCTACAAAGATGGGGGACTGTCTGCGGACAGGTAAACCGTCTCGGTATATAGCCATCCTCCAAGCTGAAGTCAGCTTTTCATTTCTCCCAGGAAGGTAAGTCAAGTACCGGCCTGTTTAACTGTTGTTAACGCGGGATGCGTTTACCTGTCTGCGGTATGTAACGCTATTCGATCCTGGACTCACGGCAGGTGACGTTCCGTGGCTCTGATATAAGTTTTCCATCAGCAGCTCATACACATCCTTTAACCCCTTTGTTGCAGTCATATTACACGCTGCGAACTGCATTAGTAATTCCGTATGTAACGGAGTCAAATCTGTCGGATTGTGCTGAAACATTGCATTACAATTACATGCACACAAAGTCATCGTATTGTATTATATACACAATATCAGAGCAAAAAAAATTTTACAAAGCTATGTAAGGGCGATATGAGTCAAAACTCGAAAACAGCAAAAAATGGTTATGGGGCGATATTATCGCGTGTTGAATTCCAATTGCCAAGCAACTGAGTCAGTTGACATCTAGCCTATTTCACCACTAACAGCTGTTAAGAGCGGGAAGAGATTTTGTTCCACTTTAAGCAACTACCGTTGTGCACATTAATTAAATAGATTTTTTTGTTGTTACTTGATTTTTTGGAAACAAAGTTTAATCTCGTTTGGAAGACTAGATTCAACTTTGTTTCCAATTTGACTCTTTTAGCTACGAACCAGCAGTACATTTAATCAGCTGGATAACATTTGCATCACATTTGCATCGACTACGTTTATTAGCTTACGAGATAATGCTGGAGTGGAAAAATGCTGGAGTGGAAAAGGTCAAATGGCGTCACGTCACATGGTTTGTAAGGGCAGCCATCATTCTATCACTCTGTGTCCTAGCAAAATGATTTCTTTCGACCAATGTCATGGACAGGACTGACGTTGTGAAGACACGTGCTTACATTAGAGAAAGGGTGATTAGATTACTATGGTGCTCATATTAGTGATGCTGGAATTTACGTTGTTAAGACAGTGCTCACATTAGAGAACCAGGTGTGCTCACATTAAATTGCAGGCCTCCTAACGTGAACATTTTACTGTTGTCAAAGCAGCCACAATTTTGATACATAAATCGTTTCGCAGAATCTTTTAATGGAGACATTCTAAAGGCCTGACAGTGATTTCAGCACTGGAAACTCTATTTTGGCATCAGAGCTGATATAGTTTGAATAATGGTACTCACATTACGGTACTTTCCCCTTTAATTACAGCAACTAAGCGTGGTGCTAAAAGGAAAGCAACATTAAAATAGGCCTACAGTAATGTTGACCGCGAGAAAAATATGCGCTCCAGGGTTTAAAATTACAAATAATAATAATAAAATACATTTTTTTATTTTCCTTCTGCACAGCAATAATAAAGAAAAAAATGCAAATACATCCAAACTACTATACAAAAAGACCAAAATGTAAGAAGTGATACACATAAAACTATTAATTCACACAGCATTCTATCAAAAACTCTGTTGTCATGGAATAGGCATTTTGCTGTATAGGCCTATCTGCAAGCGATTTCTTGTGTGGCATGTTGTAATCCTACAACAGATCCGCAACAAAATCGAGATGGGTGTAGGCTAGTTGTGGCTTTGTTGTCTACTGTCGCTGTAGCACGGTATCGCATGGCCTGGTTCGTGGTGGGTCTGACCAACGAAGATCCATCGATCACAGCTCCAGTGTTCAAGCAGTACCGTTACCGTCAGTATCGGGGCAGACTTCCAGTCTCGGCAACTGCAGCTCTGAGTTTCGGCAGAACTGCCGAAAGGTTCAGACACGTGGTCATTCACAGAAACTTTAGACGCAAAAACGCCATCTGCATTGCCGAAGTCAGAGTCTTCCTCAGAGGTAGAACATAGCTGCTCGTGTATATTCGTTTATTTACCTACTATATACTGTAGGCCTACTTCGCTGAAAGACATGCTTGCACAAGTTTTGTCAGAAATGTAAATCTGATTATTTCTGGCTCGTTCGTTAGCTGTTTTCGTAACGCAGTATCAATATTTTCGCTGGCATGTTCAAAATTATTTAATCGCACACCTCGGCATCGAGCGAAAGAAACGGCATCGAAAATGCAAAGTACTGAAAACGGCCCGCATGTTCCAAACCAAGCCGTTGATGCTGATTTTCGTTCAGATCATAAAAATCATTTTAATATAACACATTCTATACGTGTTGTGTGTGACAATGTTTACAGCTACCAGTGGAAACAGGAAGACATGTGCAGCTATCTGCGCAGGTTTGCTATGCTATTTATGCTGTTTAGCACGTTTCGCGCCATATAGTAGCCTATAGTTAATCATAAGGTTAAAGGATTATATTCGCCTATGGGCTAGCATTTTCTGGAAATTCAAGTTTTCAGTGCAAAAGGTCAAAGGCTAAGTTTGAGACGTCAAAAAATATTAAGACTTTTCCTCATGTCATTGCTCTGTGCAGTGCAGAACTCCGGTAAATATTTTTGGAGAAAATGTCTTTCCGCTGGCGGAAGTTAAACGGCACAATATTCACTGGTCAGCACTTTCAAGGTTATTACAGCCTCTGTCCCACAGGTGAATGTGAAGAATGTCTGATGTGTACATGTTGTGGCTAAAAAACCTCTCTGCAGAAATTTTACTGAAATATTGAACTATACCGAAAACAATTATGCTTCTTTACAGGGGAGGCTTTTTTATTGCCGGACACTGTATGTGTATTGCGATAACGCAGATGCTGCCGCGTAAGAAGCCGACACTGAAGATTACAGCTTGAGCGGGAAGAAATGCGGGATGGTCGTGTGTTTATGTTTCAATATTGTCATCTCGCGGGACATTTACTGTACATTTTATGCCACGCTTGGGTGTTTATGATTCGTTGCTGCTTTTTCCTGCATTTTAAACGTGTTTTACATAGCATTTTACGTAAAAAAAACATTTGATTCAGCATGAAAAGTGTTGGGCTTGGCCTAAGTCTTGTTTACATCACTGTATCGTCAAACGTAATTAATAGTGCAAGGAAAACAAAAAGTCAAGAGCCAAATGTTTGCCAAAATGTGTGTTGCACATGTGTGCACATCGTTTCCGTTGTTTGATGTTTGCCAAACTCTCTAATGTGAAGTGGTTTCCCGAACATATTTTTTGGTTCTGAGTTTTAAAAAAATTCTTGAAAGGCACAGCGCTTGAACGGGAATGAATGGTGCATGGTGGACATTGTTTCAATAGGCTACTTGTCATTCAGCGGGACATTTACATTTTATGCTACGCTGTGTACCGGTGGTGTTTGTGATCTCGTTTCCGTCTTTTTGCATATCAACCGACTTGACGTTGTTACTACTTTTGTTATATTTGCCCCGAATTTTCAGACAGAATAAATGTAACAAAAATTGATGCTAATCGCCATTCGTATACGTACCGTATATACTCGCGTATATAGGCCTACAAGTAAAGTAATTTTGCAGAAATTTTTGCCTTGCCATTGTTTCAGTACGTTTGATTCGGTCACAGATAGTCTTATTTGCTGCAGATTTTTGCCAGTTAGCTTAACGACTACGAAAATGTGTCGGCCTATATCGCTGAAGTAGTCTGGTTTAAAAAATAATAGGCCTATGCCTGGTCAGTCCGTTTATACTGCTATTATGCAAGTTGTGTGAGCAAGGGCTAGTAGTAGTGAACAAATCTTGTACTGGTGTCGTTAAACGCGTCGCTGCTACTATGAAATGTTACGATATTGATGCTGGTTCTTTCAGTGACATGACTAGTAAATTTCACGCTTGCATCACCTGCAATTTCTACAACCGTCGACCGCTGACTCCACAGCAGATAGGCCTAAAAGTATGCTACCAGTAGCAGTATCTGTTATGTGCGCAGGAATCGTTAAGCACGCTAAACTGTTCCTCCGGTAACAGATAGCAGTTGTTGTAGTTGGTAGCGCGTTTCGGCTAAAACGAAGTTACTCTACGCCGGGCCCGGTTAGTACTGCGATGGGTGACTGCCTGCGGGCAGATAAATAATCTCGGTGCGAAGCCTGCCAGCTAGGTCGACTCAGCCTTCCACCC
>Ga0209367_1014109_pt1 | contig 10176 bp, 4 predicted proteins | sample WorMetLIZISLAND2_FD_187412 | JGI IMG/M metagenome (GOLD analysis project Ga0209367, IMG submission 187412) | Marine gutless worms symbiont microbial communities from Max Planck institute for Marine Microbiology, Germany - Olavius geniculatus... ...
ATTATAATAACACCGTCACGTAACGTAGAAGTCGCCTTACCACCACAAGCTTACTTACAAGTACAGGTACAATCAGCCATACATTCACAGTGATATCTACACATAGCATTAGACACACATCCACGATGCCAGGGCAGAGGTGCCACAAACACGACTGACGACTAAATCAACAAGAAAATGTAACGCACACGACGAGAAATTCTACAGTAAGCTTAATCAGACGCGAAAAACAAATCGACAGCACGATTTTCTACAAGCGTCATACACACATCTCGGCCACATCTCACTAAGACACAATGCAGCTTGACACGTAGCAACATAATCTCGGAAGTTGACTCAACTAAACTGTCGCAAATAAGAACGGGGTGAGCCGAAAAAGCGGGGGGCACTTAGTGTTTCGGTTTGTGGGCCTGACTTAACTTTAAAATTAGTGATCAGATTCGCACCAAATCTGCGTAAATAAGTCTGTTGATTATTAAGGAACAGCGCGAACTAATGAAAAAAAGTGACGACGGTGTCAAAGAAACAAAATGTTTGTTACAGAACAATACGCTGTTCGCTCAATACGCTATACCTGCTTATGATTATACAACACTTCATATACACCGTGTTTCAAAAAAAATCATTTTTTTTGTTTTCACTATAATTTTGTTTATTGTAAACCAATCCTAATAATACTTAGCTACATTAAACAATAAGTAAGCTTATTTTAATGAAATGGGTGCATTATTTTCATTCTTAACTGCTTTATGCACATTAACAACAGCTTGAGGCATGGGTTACCAACTCTGCTATAGCATAGCATGGGACAGATTATAAAAGCACTTGCGTCTTTCTGTCAGTCTGTCTGTAAACACTCCTACGGTTGCAATTTTGATTCGATTTTGATGAAATTTTGCAGTGATTCGGGGATTGAAAGGTAAAATCGAGTTTGTTTGGGATGAAAATCTCATAACTCCTTCCCCTATTTTACCCAAATTTTAAAAAAATTGCATTATGGTCTATTGGGATTTCAAAGCGGTATAACTCGGTCCCCGTAAAAGATAATTGCGCGCTGTGTTTATCTACCACCCTTTTTTGGAGTCGGGCAATCTAACGGTGTTATTTAAATTTACCCCCTATCGACCCATGTTGTCATAGCAACCATTCAAAGGTTGCAAAATTTTGCATTACAGCCAATGGAGATTTCAAAGCGGTATAACTCGGTTCCCGTAAAAGATAATTGCGCGCTGTTTGCACCTATTTCTCTATTTTTGAGCCCGAGCTATTTGACGGTATCATTAAATTTTCCCCCTGCCGACCCCTGTTGCCATGGCAACGAATTTTGGGACGAAATTGACTATAACTCGGCCCCTGTGAAAAATAATTGTTAGCTGTTTTCACCTACCCCCTATTTTCGGGTTCGGGCTATCCGATGGTGTCATTTAAATTTCTCGCCTGCCGACCACCGTTGCCATGGCAATGAATTTCGGGACAAAATTGACTATAACTCAGCTCCCGCAAAAGATAATTGCACGCTTTTTTCACCTATCTCCTATTTTCGGGCTTGGGCTATGCAATGGTGTCATGTGAATTTCTTTCCTGAAAACACCTGTTGTCATGGCTACCAGCCGTTTTTATTCAAAGACAAAATTGGCTGCAGGTTCACAAAAGCGTCAAACGCTGAAACGCAGCTGCTAGGCTATATAGCGTTGCAATGGGACAGATACCTCGTTCTACAGAACGTAGGCCTATTTCTAGTATTTCAAATAAAAACGCGAATTTCAAACAAAAATGGCGTTAGTTAAAAAATCAAGTCGAAGCAGTCAAAATGACTGAAACAGTTAGTCAGTGTTTAAAGTGCTTTCCGTTTTCTTTCAGACAGACCTTGAGCCGTTTGTGCCACTAGTCAGTTGCTACATTGATGACCGACTGCTGCATCCCAAAGTAAACCAAGCTTGTCGTCTGTTGCCGTAGCGTCACGGTTAACAATAACACAACTAAGTAATGATAATGATAATGATAATGCCTAACAGTGTCAACTTACAGCAAAGCTGAACAGTCTACAACGTTAAAAATTCCTTTAACAACATTTCTGCTAAATATTACCAACATCGGTTTAATATAAAATCACTTTTGACACAAACAAATTTGGTTATACTTTTACGAACCACCGTGTATATGTTGTCTGCTCATTAACGTCGTGATATTCAGGATGTCGTTAGAGTCACATTGATGCTGACTCAACTATTGAAGACTGAATATCAACGTGGGCGAACGTGCACAGCGCACAGTACAAAACGGACTCTTATTAATTACCTTACGAGCTAACATTGTCATCCGACTGCCGTGCACCTCATAATAACAACAGTGCGCGTCGTCTGTGGATTGTGTCTGTTTACGATGTTTTGTTGAGACTGCAACTAATTAACTCGTTACTGTAAATATCATGCAGCGTATTACAAAATACAATTCAACTAAACATGTCTAGCAATAACTGCGTGTTACATAGTAGTTAATGAGTAGTTATTTGTACTTGTATGTTTCAAGGCAAATTACAATACATACATACATACATACATATATCTGTAGTAGTAGTGGAATGTTGATGTTTGAGAAAGGAAGATGAACAAAGAATCTTAGCGGCAGAGATGACATAGTAAAGGAGACTGTTGCGGGTGACAAGGCGCGACCGGATGAGGAATGAAACAATACGGAGTACTCTACACCAGGAAAAGACATTGATTGACAAAACAGCACATCGACAGAAAACTTGAAAAAACATCCCCGATATTATCAATCATAACTTAAAGAAAAATTAGCAGATTTTAATAATTTTTGGCAAAAATATTTGTGACACAACTGGCTATTAAATAAGTGTTTTCGTTTTTATCTTACCTAACGTTTGCTTTTGCACTACCTGGAGAAAGCAGACCAAGCACAATAAAAAATAAAAAAACGTCAATAAATTTCATTTATCCTAATCTGTGGGCCCCAACAGCCTATAACAAAGTTTGATTGTCATGCAGCAGTGCGTTTACCAGATGAAAGTTTAGGCATGTCTGTGAAATCAAAAAGGGACTGGTACAGCTTGGATTGGTCTAAAGCAGAACATTATCGATACTGCTGCCAATGAATGGAGAAAGCGTCTCCTTGACTGTGTTCGCATAGTGGGCAAACATTTCAAGCAATATTACTGCAAGCAGTTGATAAATGAACAACTGGTAAAAATGTCAGCCAAATTGTAAAAAATGTGAACAAAATGTTTTTAGGCGTTATGTTAGTTAAGCAATCATATCGCATTGGTTAAAAAAATGATATTTTTTGCTGGTTGTGATTTTCCCAGGTAATGCAAAAACAAACGTTTGGTGAAATGGGCAACTAAATTTGATAGCAAGTTGTGTCACGAAAATTTGTACCAAAATTGTCAAAATTTGATAATTGGTTCTTCACGTCATGTCGAAAATGTCAGGGATGTTTTTAGACACAGTGTAGTTGAAGCCCACTGACCGAGAAGTGCCCCGGAGGCCTATTACGGCTACTGCCAAAACGGTATATCAACTTTCAAGTAAAGAAGTTTCTATTGTTCATCGTTGAAACTTTAAAATCTATTAGTCAAGCACATAAAAACTTTTGAAATTTGGCGAAACACAATTAGATAGATTGTTTGGGTTTGTGTCTGTTTGCTCATAGTGGCTCCTTTGTCGCAAGATTCTCGAACAAATTAAAACTGGTTAAGAATTTCTACCGATCACCACAATGCAACAATAACTTAAAAACGTAGGGCCTATTGTAAACTTTGCGAAACTAAGTGAGTATTGACTTGCAATTACGCTATTCGCAATTTTGCAAAAAAGTACGAAAAACCTTCGTTTAAAGTAAACTGACACGGTGTTTTATAAAAGGATCCCTTTTTGTTTTTTTTTCATAATTCACTTAAATGATGATCACTTTACACAAAATTTGTACCAATTGTAGCTGCAAAAATATCAATTCAAAATATTGCAACAAAATATGACAGTTGATTAAATATTTTTTGATAGTCCTGACGTAATGCTGACGTCATATTGTGTCACGGGTACAAACTGGATAGTTTCAACTGGTGCTGTCAGTTGCTACCCTGCTCCAATGGTGAAAAATCTGGTTCATTCATGACAAATTGTTGAAGTTTTACAGTTACAGTTACAAAAACATGCAAAGCAATGGCATTTACGTGTCTGTGGGGATACTTAGACTTTTACGCGTTTGAGCAAGACAGTGCACTAGCACACCGAGCTTGCAAAATGGTTGCATTTTTGGATCGCAAGACGCCTGATTTTATGTTTGCATGTTGCTTAGTGCTGACACAATAAACATTTTTCATTAGCGAACCAGATTAAGCTCATCATCGAAGCAGGGTAGCAACTGGCAACACCAGTTGAGACTATCCAGTTTGTATCCGTTGTGTAAATTAATCATCATTTGAGTGAATTATGAAAAAAACAAAAAGAGGTTCTTTTTATGAAACACCGTGTATATGATTGAAAATATAATTTGATGTTTGATAAAAAAAGTATTTTTCTAAATTTTTTAATTAAAAACATTTTAAGTGACTAAGTAAAAATTAACCCAAGCGGGCCCAATAGTAACTTCGCACCAGCACTATTTTGTCTCTCGGCGGTTCTCTGACTAACAGCGGTGTTTAACTGTGCTGATTGCGTTGTTGGGTGCGTGGCTTGTGAACAATCTCGGCGTAGTCGGCGTTGGCATTGTCTGTCGTGTCTGGTAGTGGCGGGTACAAGCTCGGTATGTGGCGACGTTTGCGGGTCGGTGAAACGTTTCGTCGCGGTGCAAGTTCGGCGTACTGCGGCTCAGACTGAGCCATTGCTTCGCTCACCTATCCAGTACATACACAAACACGTCGAGTGTCAACTTGTTCAGTCAGCTCGCATACGTGCAACACAATTGCGACAGAGATTGTTTCTTATAAATGTTACTGTAGGCCTAACTGTACCTCACGCGAGCAGACTGCTGCTGAACACAACAAAATTAAACAGTGTCGACGGCGACCGTTTTCAGGATTGTTTTTTTTAGTTGTATTACAAGTTGTATTGTATTGGACTTGTGCTAACGGAGTTGGGGTCGCAAAATATTTTCAGTTGTACGTGCGGGGCTACAGTGCATATTTCTACTAATGTATAAACATGGAGTCAACAGTAGTACACTTAACGTAGGCCCCTACATCACATAGCCGATTCGCTTAACTGTCAAAGCGATAGATAATTTTATACCTGACTATTAATGCCATCGGGCACTTCTTTGCCGTTGACATCTAAAATAAACAAAACAAATATTTTTATGAATTTATAATGCTGCAATCAGAATCTGCGCTAAATATAAAAATGGTAAATGATTACTATATTGTATAGCGTGAATAAAATTACAAATAAATAAAAAAAAATAACTTTATATAATCTTCATACGCAGAAAATTATTTCTTTGTTACACTGTAAATCATGGTAAGTAACATACCTCTCTGAGTCATTTCGATATTCGTTTCCGCGTTGCTGAAACGCACACATCCTTATTATAATTACCACGATGGACACAAGAAAAAACTAGCACACAGCTTAATAAGACAGAATGGGTGCGTGCATTCCAAAAATGTGCTATTTTCTTGTAGAAACAACATATTTTAACTATTGAAAAACAATACGTACACTACATAAAATCACGTAAACATTTTTATTTATATGAAATGTATGATAATTTTATGTATCGCACGAAATATTGAATTAGTTACCGTTTGCTGTTCGTGTCAAAATGACGTTTACCTGCAAAAGTAACATAAAATGAATTTATCGGCTTTGTCATAGCGCAGGCAGACGATTAGTTCACAATGTCACTCTGAAGACAAGCACCGCAATCATTTTATCAGACAGACCTAACAGGCTTACAGATTAACGTATACAGGTTTTTTTAATGTGGTTAAAAATTCACTTTTTTTTACATTTTTTCCTTTTTTCTTGTATTTATTTCGGCCCACATAGCGTTTCTCTTGTTTCCCTGTTATTTTTCCGTTTAGGAAACTCGAAAAATATTTACACCGTGGTCCATAAAAACGTGCCACTTTTATTTTTTCAATAGCTTTGTAAAACAGTGGCTGATTTTAATAATTTTTGGCAGGCGACATCAGGAAAGAACTTGACGCAAAAGATTGTAGTTTTGGCCACGTTACTTTAATACTGTCGCTACACTACTTTGTAAAATGCAAAAGTCGTAGTTTGGCCATTTACAACAATAAATTTATACTGGATAGCGCACGCGTTGGCTCAGAAATGATTAACTAAAAAGCAACAAACCCGATTGGCAACTATTGCATCTCAAAAAGTTACACGTGTAACATGACATTTTCTTTATTACAGCATGTGCTCAAAATGTCCTCGTCCAGTGCGAATGCAAGCGGCAAACGTAGACACCACTCGCAAACAGCAGGATCAACAACCTGCATTTCACAAGCTAGCGTAACAACAGTATTGAAGTCAGGTACGTGGCCAAAAGTAGTCATTTGCGTTGAGTTTCTTCCTGATGTTGCTCGCCAAAAATTATTAAAATCGGCAAATGCTGCACGTAGCTATTCAAAAAATAAAAGTGGCACGTTTTCACCGCGGTGTATAAACTGTTTGGTGGGTCCCCCAAAGGCGTTTGGTGCTTTTTGATATAAAACAAAACGCCAAACTAACATTTAATGCTACACTGTACTCCATACTTTACTAAAATTACGCCTTACCTACCAGGGTTTAGTATTTTCATGTAAATTCTAAATAAACTAATAAAGCACGACCACAATGTGATATACCGACGGTGCTTTCTGCAGACGACGACAGCGACGACAACGACGAAGAAAACAATCAGGAATGCTGCGACGATCACGACGACGATTATTATAATGTGGATGTCTTTATTCTCGCCTTGATCTCCATTAGTTTCTGTCGACATTCCTGTAACACCAGCAACAAGACATGTTTGCGTTATTTCTTACTGCTCATTACTGCCGCGAAATTTTGTCATTTCCGCAAAATTTAGCAAAAGTTAAAAATTCATTGGCAATTATCGTACGATTTTTGACTTGATGACGTATTTTTTGTCACGAAAAAAATCAAACTAAACTGCCTAAAGCTGTGGGCCCTACTAACAGATATCGCAATATGGCACAGTCGGAAATAAACACAACGGAACTTGACAGATTGCACTTTTAAAACGAACAAAGATTGGTAATTTTTTTGTATGTTGCTAGCATAAATTAGCACAATGTCACTATGCCAGCCGGTCCTTCAAAAACTAAAATTTTTGAACAGAATAGAGCCCAGTTTACTTACAAATGGAAAGCCACAATAAGCCGCAGAATTTGGGCGATTTTTCCGCGGTAAAAAGCGTAATTTTGCGAACTGGCGCGCGCAATTTGGCAAAATTTTCTGCGAAAAACTGTGGGCTTATTTTGCCCGCAAGTAAACATTTATATAAAAAAGATAAATGCAATACAAGGTAAATAACTGACTTCCGGAGGCTGGTAAATAGCTTAGATTATCATTTCAAACCAAAACGGCACAAAATGTCTTAACATTTCGAACATCCATAAAAACTAGACATTTTGCATGCTAATTAATTTACCTAAAACCGCAAAAATTACATAGGCTAAGCCTACGTCACCATGGCCTATCTAGACTAATGTCCATATTGACGATGAATAGAATTTATGGTTAAAAGATAACGTTTTACCACAAATAAGTAGCTGTTGTCAGATAAAAAAGATTTTTGTCATGTGTCTTTCTATAAGCACACATTTAAAATATTAGCATTAATGTTAAACTGCGGCATATGTATTATTTCCCGTCGCTTTTTGATGCATAATAATAAACTTAATTCGTATTTATTTTAAATGATAATTATCACTTCACTTGACGACAGAGAACGAACCTGATCCAGAGGCGGTTACCGTGGCACTGAGTGACATCGATGTAGTTTCATTCGACAAATAGTAACCAGTCGATGACATGTCACCTAATGACAAACATAATTATGTTTACTTTATAAATAGAACTTCCAATTAACGTTACTCTCAACGTATACCATAAATCTTAAAAACATTTTGTTAACTTATTGACAAAATATTAATCGGTTTGCAATTGTTTACTTTTCTTAATTACGTAATTAGTAATTATTTAGCATAAAAATTAAATTTAAACACATTTTGTAAGCTGTTTATCATAAAACATGATTCGAAGTTAGTCAATAGCCTATCATTATTGTCTGCTAAAACATCGTATTTTCTTGAATATTTTACTATACACGATGTCCCAAAAAACGGGAAGGTCAGTACTGCAACAGGAACTGTATAGGCTGTAGCGCGTGTCCTTAGCAAGGCGTTTTTATTGTCAGAAAAATTGGCGCAACCTGCATCGCCGATCAATCTAAGTAAGTGATTATCACATTACGTTATTAGTCCGCCCGAAAACGATAGTTTTCGGAAGGACTTCTGTTTTACGCGTGATGTTTTTCCTTGCAACGCGAGATCTCCGAGATGCGCGGGCCGACCGGCGCGAAATTTTGCACGATGGTCAGTACTAAGCGCTGTTTTATAATGCCGGTCCAAAATTTTGGGGGGCGCACCCCAAAAAAATTTCAGGGGCCAAAATCATGCAAAATTTGGCCCGATTTCGGACGACTTGAAAGTTTGGCATCGAATATCTCCGAAACGGATGAAGATATTCAAAATCGGATTTTTACTTTATCTACCGCGATTCCTCCCGCGTTAGGCGAAACAAGTCCGGTGAAGTTTGGTCCAATGACCTTGGAGATCTCGATTCTTAATGGTACCCACCGAAAGCGCATATTTCGGAAGACCATATTTCGGCCCCTAGGGGGTATTGCGCCCCCAAATTTTTACATGCGGCAGAGAATCACCAAGTCTTACTAGCGCACCCCCCACCGGGGACGGCGGCCCCCCTTACAACTTTTTTCAAAAAGGGGTCAAAAATTGTCTTAAAATGTTGCGTATTAGACGAAGGATCTTTGGAGCCAAAGTGAGTAGATTCATGAGACTTTGCCACATGACGTGTTGCTAGATGGGGGTGATAACGCGGGTACAACTTTTAGGGGGCACCGCCCCCTTAAAATTTGGGAGTGCAAAAAACGAGCAAAATTTAGTACGTTTAACGACAACTTTTGACTTTGAGCGCAAATATCTCTGAACTGCATAGGGATATCGACAAGCGGTAAACGGCGTTATCAAATACAGTTAATTCCGCGTTGAATAGAAAAAATTGTGTGAACTTCAGTTCACTAACATCAGAGATTACGCGGCTAATGTTTACCCACCAAAATCAAATTTTTCGGAAGGACATATTTCGGCCCCTAGAGGGTGCTGTGCCTCCAAATTTTTACACACGCTACAGAATGACCAAGTCTTACTAGCGCACCCCCCACCGGGGACGGCGGCCCCCCTCACAACTTTTTTAAAAAGGGGGTCAAAAATCGGCTTAAAATGTAGCGTATTAGCCGCGAGAACTTTGGAACCAAAGGGATTAGCTTCATGAGACTTTGCCACGTGACGTGCTGCTACATGGGGGTGATAACGCGGGTACAACTTTTAGGGGGCACCGCTTCTTTAAAATTTGGGAGTGCACAAAACGGGCAAAATTTAGTACGTTTAACAACAACTTTTGACTTTAAGCGCAAATGTCTCAGAACTGCATAGGGATATCGACAAGCGGTAAACGGCGTTATCAAACAGAGTTAATTCCGCGTTGAATAAAAAAAATTTCGTCAACTTCGGTCCACTAACACCAGAGATTACGCGGTTAATGTTTACCTACCCTAAGTCAATAATGCGCGCTGTGCGTATGCTAATGCATTTGTGTGCATGCCACATGACTTTGCTACCGGGGGAATTTCACCCCTCTAAATTTCCCCCAATCGGACTTAGGGCGCCGGGCGGACTCACGTTGGGCTTTGCCCCAAATTTCTAGTTTATTTATTTATTTTTGCAACGCGAGATCTCCTAGATGCGTGGGCCGACCGGCGTGAAATTTTGCACGTTGGTCAGTACTAGGCCCTATTTTATAATAAATGTACAAAACATTAGTTTATACACTTGTTAACGGCAACATTTAAGGACTTGCACATCGAAAACAGCAAAAATTACAAAAGGTGATATTG
>Ga0209367_1014112_pt1 | contig 10176 bp, 8 predicted proteins | sample WorMetLIZISLAND2_FD_187412 | JGI IMG/M metagenome (GOLD analysis project Ga0209367, IMG submission 187412) | Marine gutless worms symbiont microbial communities from Max Planck institute for Marine Microbiology, Germany - Olavius geniculatus... ...
TCGAACATGAAAATGGGTCAGTTCGCGTGTTGACTGATTGAATGTGCCGTTCATTGGTTGAAAACTAGGTAAGGTTGGATTGACTATACGTTGATTGAGTGTGCGAGTTCGTTGGTTGAGTGCGTGAATTCAATGATTGATTGTGTGAAATTGTCAGGTCAAAGGTCAAGTGATTCTTTCTGTACGAAATCGAATTGTTATGTGTGTGGTTGATTGTGAGGTTATAGTCGTTGAATGTGTAGTTAGCTGCTTAATTTGCAATGTAGGCATATTAATACTTCAGGTAGGTTGATTGATTTAACGAGAAGATTAATTAGTTGTTAGTTAGGTTAATTAATTGGGCCAGTAGGTTGATTGAAAGTGTGAACCGGTTGATTGATTTAGCGAGATGACTGATTAGTTGTTAGGTAGGTTAATTAATTTTGCCACTTGGTTGATTGAAAGTGTGAATTGGTTGATTAATTTCTCGATATGATTAACTAGTAGTCAGATAGATTCGGTAATTTTGCCAGTAGGTTGTGTGGATGTGTAAACTGGTTGACTGATTTCACGAGATGATTGATTAGTTAGCCAGAGTTAAATTTTGGCGGCTTTGGCTGCCCATAGTCCTCTTTTGTTTAAACCATTCATCATTCCGAACACCAGGGTTTTTATCTTTCTGCTGTCGTCCATTCTGCAAATATGGCCGAAGAGGCACAACTTTCTCTGTATCACTTTCTGCAGTATGGTTTCTGCCAATTGAATCTTTCTGTATAATTTTTCATTAGTGGCCTTTTGTGTCCATCCTATCCTCAGAATCTTTCGGTAGCATTTTCTCTCAAAGGACAGGATTCGGCTTTCGCAGCGTTTTGTAACTGTCCACGTTTCACAATCGTACAGCATTGTACTGAACACACATGTCTTCAGGATGCCGAGCTTTGTTTTAAGAGTGATCGCCTTACTTTTCCAAATCTTGTCCAAGGCCTTCAGGTTTGCCATTGCCTTTGCAATTCTGACTGCTATTTCCTTTAAACAGTCCAGGTCATATGTCATGTTGCTTCCTTATCACCAAATACCATCGTCTTTGTTTTGTCGGTGTTCATCACCACCCCACGCCTCATTGCTTTTTTATGTAGTAAATAAACTGTCCTTTCCAACGTGCTTTCATCTCTTTACCTACCGTGCTTATTTAAATAGATTAATGGTATTAAACAATAAATTGTTACGAATTTTTCAGAGTGCCCCACGTAAGGCTCCTTTCTCGGATTTATATGAAAATTTTAACACGCTTAACATTTTTGATCTTCATAATTTTCAACTTCTTGTCTTAATTCACAAATTTTTTTGTCATAAACAAAAGTTACCTGTTATATTTACTTCGTACTTTAATGCAAATTTCTTGCTTCATAATCATGACACACGCAATAGGGATAATTTACATTTTGCTAGATGTAAAACTTTTTATGGTCTGAAGTGTATAAAATATAAAAGTAGTAATCTTTGGAATCAACTTCCTTCTAAGTTAAAGTCATCAATTCTATCAATTCTTTCAAATATAAATTAAAAAATTATATTAGGGCATTGTAATAAATAATCATGTCTAATATCAAACTAATCCAATTTTTTATGATTTACAATATCTGCTTTGTGCACTTTTTAGTAATCATTTTGGTTGCATTATTTGTCTGTCTTTTTGTTTGTTATTATTATTTTTATTATTTTGTCCACAGTTATTGGTTATAGTTATCATAGCTGTGATGGAGTTTTCCTTTTTGTCAGCCTGCCGTTGTGTGAAATTGTTATTGTATTGATTGTGACTGATATGGCAAATAAACTTTTTTCTTTCTTTCTCTCCCTTCCTCCCTCTCTCTCTTTTTCTATATGTTTATCAACAATGTATTTTGTAACGTAAAAGAGAAAACTCAATTCCAAAGTTATTAAAAAGTGTTATTAAACCGTATTTTGATATGTGATATAGCTAATGGTTGTTATCAGTATTTTGGAAGATATATCCAGATTTCGTTCTATAAAAGATAAAAACTCAAAAAAACTGCTCGTTTCGTTACAAAAGTGCCCTACGCGTTGATTTGCGGTTAATAAATGTAAAATATAGTTTTTCTGCGCAATCCAAGAGCTTTTTGTATCTATATCGATTCATCTAATTACCTTTTGAAGTCAACAACGAATTTAAAAGTACAAATTTTGTTGGCAAAAAAATCGACTAAGTTGTATAGACGACCGAGTCGAGTAGAAGTCGGAAGTCGGTAGGGATACGTACCTTTTCTTAAAATCAAAATATATGGTCGCAAAACTGATTGCCACATGTTATTTGTTTTTATAGTAATTTTTTTATTTATGAAGCTGCCCGTGAAGTTTTAACCGTTTAAAATTGATTTTAGCAACACTATTAGCTCCTTCTCTTGTATAGGTCAACTTGTATACGACTAGCCCTATTCGAAAACGCGAAGAAAAAACGTATCGTGTCGTAATTACACCCTAAATGTGGGTCGTTAGCACATTAACATTAAGCTTTGACATGATTGTCTGTACGGAAAAACTGTTTACACGCGAATGACAAAGCAAAATAAAGTTATACGACTTTTTTTCTAACGTTTTCGATAATCTTTTTTGTAACGTAATTGTAACGTACCCGAAAAATTTTGTAACGTTACACACAAGTTGGAAACTTGTGACCTTCCGCCACGGCATCACGGGTACCTGCCATAACCGTTCCATACTGGACATCACTATCTCTTTTTACTACTCCTCTGTTGCCGTGGGGGTCATTATCTTTTCGACTATGGGTCGTCGGTTTAATATTCACAGTTCTTGGCGCGATAAGTAGCCGATTTCCCAATTAAACCGTGCTTACGTCGACCGTCCGCGGGAACTTCCCCCAGTCTCCTATACCTATGTTTCCTATAGAAGCGATCTGCTTTACTGTCGGTTTTTCCAATATTTTGCTTTCCTCAACTCTTTTAGCATTCACAGCTTCTTTGGTTTTCACAACACGCGGTTCCGCGATAAAATTCCCACCTCCGTTCTCTGTACCGCCTTTACCGCGTGCTGTGGTTGGAGATGTCAGTTGCGTGGATGACGATATGTAATGGGTTTGATGAAAGCCAATTTGTGTGTTGTGGGTTCGTATTTAGTGGGCTTTCACGGTCTATCTTCTCTGTTTCTTTTTCTATTGACTCGGTTTCCCTTTGTAGATGTCCTCCTATTGGTTTGGTTTCCTTCAGTGGATATCTTCCTATTAGACGGGTTTCCTCGGTTGATGTCCTCCTATTAGATTAGTTTCCTCGATTCTTTTGGGAGGTTTCCGCGGCACTGTGGGATCTCGGCGGAACGGGAGGTCCGTTCGGTGTGAGATGCACTCGTCATCTGACAAAGGTCTGTGAATTTTGTCTATTTATATGGTGCACAAACGCACATTTAAATAGAGACTTGTAGCACATTTTTCGTGTTTGCCCGCACGCACTCGCCGTACGCCTGGGTGACTGGCAGGGCGCCAACCTTAAAGATATTTTTATTAAATTAGAAGGAGACAAAATTATTTCTTCCAAACATAAAAATGAGAGTCTATTAAAAATTAAAAACTTTAATATCGACTTTATTACTAAAAAAATTACTAATTTAATATTAAAAATAATACGATTTTTCAAAATGGCGGACTTTTTGGATTGTTGATTTTTCGACAATGGTTTTTTGACGTCCGATTGTTAAAAATATAATGTAGATTGGATTAAATCGACAACGCCTTCCGACAGTTAAATGTCCGTACTTTCTTGGAAATCAGGCCTTCTTCTTCCGAAAAATGTTGGAAGGGTATTTTTATGGGTGCTTTTATAGTGACTCCGAAAAATCATAATCAAGATGGCGATTTTTCCCTAGCGCAAGCCACTGGAGGGCAGTTAGTCAGACTGGTCTGTATAAAATGCGATTTTCGTATTAGAAATGTATTTGTTTACTTTCCGGCGAAAAATAACCTTGCAAAATACGCGAAACAGGTAAAGTGAATTAAGTTATCTTACGTGGCAATTAATTCGGTAGGAAATGCGGTTTAAAACGATATATTACTCGTTTCGGAACTTTGAAAAAAAATATGAAATCGATTTCTGCGATAAATTGTTTCGGCGGCCAGAGTCAGGGTTTAAAAAAGGCAGTAGCAGGTACGTTCTAAACTTCACATATGACCAAATAGCTTCCGAAATCAGTCTCTATGACGTTAGCGGCTACTTTAAGGGGTATTTGAAACTTAAAGCGAAATGACGTTGAATATCTTTGTATTTTGGCAAAATTTTGGTTACAAACTGATCACAAAAAATAATTTATGTTGTCAACTTTTTGCTAACGTGATGTTTACTATATGTGCTCTCAACATTAATCAGTATTTTTAGCTTAAATTTAAGTACAGAAATATTAAAAAATATCACGGAAATATTATTTATTTCACTTTAACCCTAACTGGAGCAACTCTGGCGCTTTTAGTCGAGTTCTGTCTATTACGCAGAATTTGCTATTTTATATGGAGAGTTAATATCTAAAACTGCTGAATTTTCGAGCTATGGCGTTGACGGAAACTGCTTTAGAAATCGTAAGCAATAGAATTTTTATATTAAACTTATCCGATTTTCGGGCACATTGTAACCCACAGCCCTAAAGCTCTCACGTTTTTTAGCAGAGAGACATTTTTGGCATTTCAAAGTTAATACAGCTACATCAATAACTGGTCTAGAGCAATACAGTGATATGTGACATTTTTGTACTTTTAGACATTTTACACAGCTATTTGAACTTGCAGGCGTTTTTATCGAAAACAAAAGTAAAATAAAAAATAAACTTTACAAAGTAGTAGCATGTTCAAAAAAAATAATAAGCTTAATCTTGTAATTCAGAACACTTTTATGCTAACATCAGTGAGGTTTGTTTGAATCAGTACAGTGGTATGTGTCTTTTGTGTGCAAGATTAGCGTAATGCGTGTTCAGTTTACTTATTTTACGCCATTTTTTGTTCTTAACAAAAATCTACTTTTCACTGAAAGTGATGCATCCGTTTCCATGGAAACACCTGTGTGTTTGATTAGATAGTCGTGAAAAGCGAATAATTTAACCAACAAACTTGTCGGGCTTTGTATATGATCAACACAAGGCATGTTGTACGTGTGTTATTTTTTATATATTATGACGTGTATCGTGTAATTAAAGTTTAACTTAGTTACGTGTCAGAACTTTTTAATTTTTTTTGATTCCTATTTAGTCATGTCAGTTATAAATGTGACATTCATACTGAGAAAATTACACAGGCCAGCCTGTGCTTTACCTGGTTTTGGCAGTACAGTAAATATGCCATATGCTGATATTAACGCAAAAGTTTAACCGAAAACGTGGTTTAAAAACTGCTCGTGAATGGCTACCCCTTTTTTGGCTTGTAAAAAATATCAAGAGATACCATTGTAGTATCATCTGGTAGCATACAGTCTGTCTACAAATGCTTCTTTTTGTGTGCGTTTAAATATTAGACATAGTATTATAGTAATATGCAGATGGTTTATGTTGCATATTATTAACAAACATAATTTGCTTAACTTGCAGAAAAGTTCATCACGAGGACCAAGGAAAAAAAGTTAAATGGAAAAGTGGCTGACGTCGACTAACCACAGTCTGTTATCCAAGTTGACCAGCACAGCAGACTTTTTTGAATTTATGGATGACAGCAGCAATGTGGACTAATGTTGGGTCTTACAAGTGTGGTGTTTTACTTTCACAGCCAAATGATATGGGACATTGCAGTCGTTTGATGACAGTCTATACTTGCACAAGATGACATTGTTTTTTCGCTCACATTTTTGAAATTATGTACACCTACTCTGCTTAAAAAATTTATTGCATTGGTTGTTTGAGGTGTATTTATTAGTGTCACTGAATTTTATTTTTTTGGTTTTATAGTACTTTAGTTATTCATTGACACTGAATTGACACTGCAATGCTGTTATTTTTTTCACACTTTGACAGAGGTTGCATTACTTGTTAAACAAGTTTAAAAAAATAGTTGCACGAACTATGTTAATGTTTTATGATAACATTTTGTGTTATGTTGCATTTATTGCAGTGAGCAGTGATGATGTAATTTTTATTCAAATTTTTAGATAATTTTTGCATTAAATATGATTTGTCCCAAAAAAACATCCCGACATTTTAGACTGTAACTTGAAAACCAATTACCAAATTTTAATATTTTTTGGTAGCGATATTTTTGACAAAACTTGCCAACAAAAGACCATTTAGTTTTCCATCTTACTCAACGTTTGTTTTTGCACTACCTGGAAAAAAACACAACCAGCGAAATATCACTTTTTATGCAATGCAATGTGATTGCTTAATTAACGTAATGTGTAAAAACACATGTTGTTTACATTTTTAACACCATGGCTAAAAATTCATTTAGTGGTCCATTTTTCAACTGCCTGCAGTAAAATTGCTTGAAGTGTTGGCCCACTATGCGAACACAGGTAAGGAGATGCTTTCTCCATTCATTGACAGCAGTGTCGATAATGTTCTGCTCCAGACCAATTCAAACTGTACCAGTCGCTTCGTAACTTCACAAACATTTTTAAACTTTATTACGGCTGCATGACAGTCAAACCTTGTAATAAACCTGCTGTTTGGACCCGCAGATTAAGGTAAATGGAGTTTATTGATGTTTTTGCATTTATTTTGACACGTATTATGCTTGGTCTGCTTTCCCAGGTAGTGCAAACACAAATGTTAGGTGAGGTAAAAAATAAAATACCTGTTTAATAGCCAGTTGTGTCAAAAATTTTTTTTGTCAAATATTATTAAACTCTGCTAATCTTTATTCAAGTTACGATCGATAACGTCGGGAATGTTTTTTTCAGATGTTCTGTTTATTTCAACACATATTTTGCTTGATCTGATTTCCCTAGGTAGTGCTAAAGCATACATAGGAGAGGTGGGAAACTAAACAGTCATTTAATGGCAAGTTGTGTCAAAAATATTTGTACCAAAAATTATTAAAATCTGATAATTGGTTTTCAAGTTACAGTAGAAAATGTCAGGAATGTTTTTTGGGGGACACAGTGTATATGGTTGTTAGTAATTGTTGATTGTTATATTTGAAACATTGGTAGATTAAAGATCTAACAGTTTTAGTAGCGCAAGATTTCACAGTATTATTCTGATGTCATTCGCTGCAGTATTATTGTTACATTTTATTAGATTTTTTTAAAAGTTTTTCAAGTTAGTGTACAAATTAATGTCAACTGCACGAACTACATTGCCGTTCTATGATGACATTTAGTGTTGTATACATGTACGAGGGTCGTTCCATAAATAAGTTAAAAAATGGCGCCATTTCATTAATTTTTAAACTACGAAAAATCCAAAAAATACGTTTTGAAGGAATTTAATTCTTAGCACTAGATGTGAGTTTTGTTAAGACGATATCATTGTGACGTCATTTATCAACATTAAATAAGACGATGTTGCCATTGAAATTGTCAGTCCCGTAACAAACAAAATGCTTGTTTTGTGGGCAAAAGTACTTCATACAACTCCGATTCATTTTGAAATGTATTTAGTTTATAGCGACAAGTGTTTTACAATGCGAACAGTACACTTTGATGTAAGAAAATGGTAGATGGGCAGAAATAAACTGTGATAATTTGTTATAAGTTATAGGTATTTGTTTGGCAGTCCAATTTATATTGTGACACAGAGTACTATTGTAAAATAATGTTCTTTTTATAATGGCACCTAAAAACAACTTTAGTATCACGTACAATTTATCCTGATTACTTATACTTTTGTTGCTTTTTTGAACTACACAAATTGTGACATAACATTGTCTTTCTTTGGGCCACTCAATTATAAAATTAGTAGCATCATGCTATTAAGGATTACTATTCACATTAGGTAAAAAGAAAAAATGTAACTAGATTTACCATTATTTTATTATTACTTAAAACTAAAAATGCACAAAGCAAGACCACAATATTGCTGCACATGGTCATAAAATCTGAACACAAATACGAGCACACAGTAAATTGAAGTGCTAACTTCCAAAACCAGGTGCATCCATTTTCTAGTTTTTACCAAATTTGGCTTTTTTACAAAAGGTGGTACATTTTCTACAGCTGCATTGATTTGTGGAATCGGTTAAATTTAATACATTGTTGTACACTACACTGTGTCTCAAAAAAACCGGACCCCTATTACGTTTTGAAATAACTCCAATAAACTGTGCCTAATAATAATGATGATTAGCTGAGAAAATTGTCAAAAGGTACTCAATATCGTAGTGTGTTACGGGCTTACGATATTTCATAAAACGGGGTTAGATTAGCTTAGGTTATTTCCATGGTAACCAGAGAGCGCCATTTATAAACTGTATAAGACAGCAGACGACGCCAGTCGAAAAAATGGGGTTAAGAAAAGAAGATCGTATTTTAATTAAAAATTTGTACGAGTGTAAAGGTTACAAAGCTAAGAGACTAATAAAAGAGTTTCCGACAAAAAAATGGAAGAAAACAACTTTGAATGACTTTTTAAAGCATCTGAGACAAAATCGCACGACTGACGTTGTTGGTTCATTGGAGTACTGCAGTGCAGTTGCCTCTACTGTTGATGCCACAGAAAAACCTCAGCTGGTACTCTGTTCTTAAAATTTCTCGCAAAGTAACACATGCTATTAAGTGCTGATTCTCTAGCGATTATTTTTTATTAAAATCTATTGCTATTGAACCAGGACTGTTGGAGTTATTGCAAAAGGTAGCAGGGGTCCGGTTTTTTTGAGACACAGTGTATATTGAAGGTCTATCAAAGTTGTGATCCATTTACAAAACCCTGTCATTCCTTTAGCATTAATAGAACAAAACCCGATCATTCGCGGAACATTAATACATCGTGTTGTGTACATGCAAAAATGGCCGACATGGTCGACGAAGAGTACGATAAAGTTGTAAATGAAAGCGTTAGAGGCCGTAAAATGTAGCAAATAAAAGAATGTGGCAAAAAACAATAAATAAAAGCCAGAAATACAAGTCAGATAGCAAAATCCCCACAGTAGACTGCGTACACAAGCACCTACTGCATGCAAACAACTGGCGACGGCACCAAACCGAAACAGTTTTGAGTTTTGATGTTCCACATGCTAATAAAAAATGAACACGTTTATTACACACACTATTTTGTAATATGCTACCATACGAAGCTTATAAACCAAAAACGCACGATATACAGTGGCTTCTATCCCTATACCTGGTGGGTGCAGCTTGCAACTAGTGAAAAATAGAAGGGAGTTTTTTAAAGAGTTTATCTCTAAACTCCCCTCCTCATTTTTACTAAGCAGTCAACATTCTTAGCAAATTTTACCCATTTTTGCTGCGCATCCGACACATTTAAAAAGTCCCCCTTTTTTACTGGACAATCTACACCCTTCAAACAGGATCCCAAAGGGGAGGGCTTGAGCCAAAAAGTGGGAGAAAACTTGACCCTAAAAGTGGGAGAAAACTTGTGTGCTCAATTTCTACTGCAGATTCGGCGGATAGATGCCACTGAAGACATATTGAATAAAAAAATATATTTATATATCATATTGCAACGCCGGAAAAATTCTGGTACACATCCGGTACTTCTGTACCACTGAAAAGTGTCAATAGCACCCTAACATGTATCATATTGTCAAACGACAACGCCAGAAAAGTTCTGGTACACTTCCGGTACTTTTGTATTACTGAAGAGTGTCAATAGCACCCTAAAATGTATTATATTGGCATGACTCCACAAGCGTCCATAAACGTGGACCACAATAAAGGATTGGGAACTGCATATGTGCATGACTGATATTTTATTTTGGCTGCAATCCATGAAACACAAAAAATCAGGTTTTCTACATAAAATGAAAACAAAAAGACACGAAAACCCATTCTTGGGAAATTCTACAATCATCATTATTAACACTAGAACAGCCGAGAGCGTCAATTGACGCAAATGCTAAATGTTATGATAGCTCAGCAAAATATCCACCGCAGCAAAATTTCCAGAAAATTTGACTTTTTCTACTTTAGTGCTCTCTTATGAAAAATAAGCGAAAAAAACAATTTGGTCACGCCATGAGGCCGGTAGGTGTGTGTATACCTAGAATAGCCGCAAGCGTCAATTGACGCAATACAGTAT
>Ga0209367_1014113_pt1 | contig 10174 bp, 6 predicted proteins | sample WorMetLIZISLAND2_FD_187412 | JGI IMG/M metagenome (GOLD analysis project Ga0209367, IMG submission 187412) | Marine gutless worms symbiont microbial communities from Max Planck institute for Marine Microbiology, Germany - Olavius geniculatus... ...
TATATATATATATATTACTACTGTCCAGGTTTTGCGATACGGGCACAACTCACCCTTTTGATGTAGTCCACTTACAATATCAGCAAAAAAAACTTTTTTTTAAAAATTAACGCAATGCGTTAATGCGTTAAGAAAAAACGCTTCGACAGCTGTACTTCAAATGTGAGCGACAATTATAAACGTTTGGCAATGATGATTTTCCCTAGAATCAACTGACCAAATTTAGTGCAACTGATGTAATAAGAACAAATAAAGGCGGCGTCACAAATGTAAACGTTAAGACACAAAATAATCTGCGAGCGAAACGAGCAGAAAATTTTTGGTACCCCACGTTTTGTCCAGTTTCTCCTGGAACCCTTCTGGTGGGGGGTTCTGGGAGGGGGTCAAAGCCGACCCCCCAGACAAGTTCCTGTGGGGAGGTCGTCCTCATGCAGTGGGGGGTTAAACCCCCCTAACCCCCCGGCAAATCGAGCACTGTAGTAAATTGAGCAAAGAAAGCAGTGTCACTCACTTATCACACGGCACCTGCCGCTCGTGGTGTGTTTGTAGGCTTATTATGCGACTATTAAATTTACTTTAATCATGTTTGTGCTTTGTTAACTGAAATCATCGTACGTTTATGTAAATGCAATTTTGGGTTGTTGAAAAATTTTCTTTCTCGTCGAAAAATATTCGTCCATTTGGTGCTGAAAAAACATTCTGGTAAAAAATAGTAAATAAATTAAAATTTCGACCATCTATAATCATCTTTGTCGGAAATTTGAAGTAGGCCTATATATGTCGGAAAATCAGAACTTTTTGCCTCGCCTATTTTTTGCCCCACGACGCCGCTGCTTGAGGGCTAATACAGAAAACCCGGGGCCACAGAAATCTTCACATTAAACTACATTGCACCATTTTCTGTTTCAACTGTTTCAAACTGTACGCCGCCTTAAATATAAAAACGTTCACTCATTTCTCTGCCCTCCCCCACGCTGCCCCCGTGCAACATGCAACAACTGGACAGGCGGAGCAGCTTCCCCGTGGCGCATGCGCCCTGAAACCATTTTAATAATGTAACCAGCCACCCAGGTCAACTTAGCCGGGCCATCCCTCCGTGGGTAGAGGGAATAGCTCGGGAAGGACTTTACATTAGGGCCTATGAGAATTAGTTTTCCTATGTAGGCCCTAATTCCAGTAGGCCTGTCGTCGTATATAGCACGCATGTTTTTTCATCACTTCTTACGCGCGAAAGCAGCTATGCTTTCAGTGCGTCTTAGCCATCGCAATTCCGTCTGTCCGTCACACGGGTGGATCAGTCAAAAACGGTGCAAGGTAGAATTACCAAATCTTCACCGTCGGCTGCCCGGAAGACTCTAGTTTCAGGAACCGTAAAGCTTTTCCACAAATTCGAAGGGGGTCACCCCGAACGAGGGCCTTAAATGAGAGGGGGTGGTCAAAATTTGCGATTTTTAGCCAATAAGTTGCTGTATCTCAGTAACGGTGCGAGATAAGGCCTAGGTTACTATTAATCACTAATAGGAAATCGTACACTGGCTTTCGATTGGCGCCGAATTTAATGACCTTGGATGACCTTAAACGCCAAAATAGGGATTTTCTAATGGATTTTCCGGTTGATTTCGGGCTGCGACACAAAATTATAAGGCAGCGCCACGGTACTGGCGTTGATGGCGTGGCGTCGTTGGTATCGCGTTTCGGCTGAAACGAAGTTACTCTACGCCGGGCCCGGTTAGTACTGCGATGGGTGACTGCCTGCGGGCAGAAACTGCTATAGGCTTTCGCGCGTCCCGTGAGCATTAGCTCATATTTCTTTTCTGTAACGGGTATTTTGGCTAAACGGTGCAAGATAGGGCCTAGGTTGCTATTGATCACTAATAGGAAGTCGAATACTGGCTTTCAAATGATATCAAAATCAATGACCTTGGATGACCTTGAACGCACTACGGTGTGCCAATCTTGCGGTATTGTGGCTACACAGTAAGTCGCAATAACCATCACGACATGCGTACAGCGCGACAGTCATCTGAGCTAAGAGCTTGTAGAATGAGATGATAGCCTTTGTCAAGCATAAATAAACTGAAACCGACGTTTTACAACAGCCAAGGAAACCGAACCGATTTAATCGTTACCCACAAGCAGTATTACAACACAAAACAAATACCTATACTAAAACGTATATAACATGGAGTTCTGGTTAAATACAATGTCACCATTAATAATAGGGGGCGGACGACACAAATTTATTAAAGCTATGACCTTGGTTAGCAGGCGACACTAGCAGGCGTGCCAGTTGTGGCCATTAATAGGTTTAGAAATAGCTGTTTTGCACTAATTATGTACTATACAACTATCGCATGCCTAGCTGCAATTCAGACACATGTTTTATGTTTGGATTTTAGACATTTTGTCCATGAAACATTACGCTCTCATTGCGTCAAAAGTGAAGCAAAATGTTTCGGCTGCTGAAGATATCTCCAGAACCAACTGGAATTAGTCCCTACAGGGGGGAGACAAATATGCACACCTAACTTTTTAAGGCGTGCTGTCGCGCCCGATCAAACAACGTCAGATCTTTATTTTGCATCTAAACCGGACTAATGAGGTGTTTACACGATCCAGCAAACGTCCAGCAAACTTCCAGTAAATGTATTCAAAATACACGTGCTAATGCTGGACGTTTGCTGGATCGTGTAAACACCCTATAAGCATAGCGACTTTCATACGCCATATGCGCTGATCTGAAACAAAACGACAGACAGCTAAGAGTGCTGGAAGATTAGAATAACAAGGAAAATAGAAAAATGGCAAATGCAGCAAATCGGCATATTTTCCAAGAAATTTCGACCGGGAAATTGTCCAAAGTGGTGGAGGCTATTTCCAGGAGTGGATTACTTCCGACAGTCGGAAAAATGACCAAAGAAAAGAAATGACGTAAGATAAAAAATGTAACAAAGTTTTGCCCCTCTCTCTCCGGGCTCACGGCTAAAAATTTCGCTGGATAAAGACCGACTGGTTTAAGACAACAGATAACAGTAATCTTTGTTGAATTTCGCATGAGGCCTTGCACAACGAATAACGTTGAAGCTACATGAATCGTTAGTGAACAACTTAGCACCATCCTAAAAATTACTATAACAAATACTAAGTAGCCTATTTTATTTAAAATAAAATAAGATGTTTATAGAAATGCAGCCATCGGTGGGTTAAACGGGCCAACTCAACAAGTACAATAAAAACGCAGTACTTGATAGTCAGCTATGACACTACTGATTACTCTTAGCAAACACTAAATAACGAAAATAAAGATTACAGATCAGGCAAAAAGACCACTGCAAAACGTGAATTATAGGCACTACAGATGCATGGAATAGCAAACACATAATGTTATATCGCAAAAAAATTACACACAAACTTCAAATAAAAATTGTTGTAATGCTGACATAGACCACTTAAAGAACATAAGTCTACAACAACCAATTTTGTAACTGTAGTTAATAACTGTGAATCAGAATGAGATTAAAACAGTGGAATGAAAGAGAACAGTCAATTGCTACAAAATTAATGTGGACGTCCACCATAAACAACACAGAATCCGATTGTTGACAAGCAGTTTACATTAGACATGCAAATTGTAATCAATTATATTATTAAATAAAGTGTCAATCAGTGACAGTAATATTAAATAAAAAACAAAAATTTTGTCAAATCAGAACATAACATTTTGAGTAATACAATAGAGAAACAGAAAACAATATGCAGATTTTGATATTACAACGACATATAGAAAACATACCAAACAGAAAAAGAAGATAAACGCAAAAAACAGCTGGCCATCAGTAAATATAACTTATGCATTGCAACTCGCAATTACAGCAGGCAAGTCTGGAAATCTGAAAAGCAAGATAACAATTACACACATCCAAAATAATTATATACATCACATCACTGCGCAATTATCAAAACAGTTGCATCAAATAAATCCACACTGTTTTAACATTTTACATCGACATCAAACATAGTGAAGGAAACATTAAAGAATACAACTTTTTGAAAAAAAGACAGAATTCTCCACACAACACAAAAATTCAACAGTGTGTTTCCAAGTCTGACCATGCTGGTGGCATTTAAATACAGTGATGTATTTGATTTTCAAACAATCAATCAATCATGTCCATTGAACAAAACATGCACATGGACATCAGTTTAGAACTATGGGCCAGCTCAAGGAACCCACAGGGCCTAGCTTAACCTCTAACATGTGCCCAAAATGCTTAGTCTCTGGCAAAGTCATAAATAATTGATACTGCTTGATTTTATGCGGGTCAGATAGGCCCACAATCAGGACTGAAAACGTCTCAAGAAGCTTAGATGGTTAACCTTTACATTTGCTTAGAGCAACTAATTCTGTCATGCTACAAACTGCCTATAGGTTAACCCATTTATGCAATGTTTGGCACAATCAAAAGTAGGCCTACTACTGGGCCTCGGTGGGTGTTGAAAAGAAGATGACTAATGCTGCAATACAGTGCATCATTTGCATAGCAATCTATGCATGGGGATATAGTTAATGGTTTTAATGTTGCAATACAGGGCATCATTAAAACCAACAATTATATCCCCATGCATAGATTGCTATGCAAATGTACACTGTAGATTAATTGCATTGAAGGTGATCGTACGATAAGGGACTTGTTGGCCAAACGCAAAAAGGCTATAGATCAAAACAACAAAGTATCAGCCTTGCAGAAAGACAGAAACCTGGCCAGCAATTTTCAACCACACTAGAAGAATTACAATAGACAAGAATAAGCAGAAAAAATAAAAAGAAGCACGCGGATAAATAATTCAGACCTCTGCTGAGAACACTGTTTTATACCTGGCTTTTTACAGGAATTGTAAAAAGAATCCCCCCCAAAAAAACTGTTCATATCCCAATGCATCAAGTTTGAATCCAGACCACGACCCAAATTGCCATCAAAATGTAATCAGTTAATCCAAAGCCATTCACACATTTTGTGAAAATCTAACAAACAGGGATGACAGACAAAATAACAAACAGTAGGACCCATAAGCATACTCGTAACTATCTTCTTCAGCAGAAGTGATAACGACTTTCAGCCATGTAGTATAAACATAAAATCCTTACTTATTATTAGAGCTGTCACAGTTGACGCGTTAATTAACGCGTTAATGCGTTAATAAATTAACGCGCGTTAATTTTTTTAACGTGCGTTAAAAAAATTAACGCATACCCGTTCAAATTACTTCGGTATCATCATCTCCGCCAAGGTGAACGTAATGAACATTGGAGGAGATTAAGAGATTGGTCGTTCTGTCCGCGTTTCCGTCGTTCTGCCTGCGTGATGATTCATAATAGCAATGACGTCATTGCACTAACAGCACAAGCAGCAACGCCGGCTATTAAGCGGCATTCACACTACGCGCGGAGTTCGCAGGTACTACGCACGTGCTACGTGCGTAGTGTGAATGCTAGGCGAAGACGGACACAGAGCGGATCTGCACAGCACTGTGTATCCGCCACGGATACTCGGCGGTATCCGCAGGTTTAAATACGAATACGCGCGTGTCCGCAGTCCACTCAGCTTGGCGGATCCGCTCAAATCGAGTCGAGTTTGATTTGAGCGGACAGCGTACGCGGTAAGTCACAATAACTATCACGACACGCGTAGAGTGCGACAGTCATCTGAGCTAAGAGCTTGCGTAGAATATAGAGAGTTAGAAAAATTTTCTAACTCTCTATATTCTACAGGCGGATCCCATAAACGTCTCGGGCCCTGGGTAATTTACCTCCTACTCTCCATCTCGATGGGACTGGGTGCATTATTTTACGCGTTAATTAATGCATTAAAAAAATTAACACCTTGACAGCTCTACTTATTATAAAGCTATCAAGCACAACAGCCACCGCCATTATGATTTGTGTTTTTGCTAAGCATCAACCACCAATGATAATATGCCAACATGCAGCATAAATAAAACACTAACACTACTAATAACCAACGTTTCCATTTATATTCAAAGTAGAGCTGTCAAGGCGTTAATTTTTTTAATGCATTAACGCAGTGCATTAATTTTTTTAATGCATTAATTAACATGTAAATTAACGCACCCAGTCCCGTCGAGATGGAGAGTAGGAGGTAAATTACCCCGGGCCCGAGACGTTTATGGGACCCGCCTATAGAATATAGAAAGTTAGAAAAAGGAAAAAAAGTTTTTAAAACACATTTAATTTTTATTTTTTAAATGTATTTAGACTATTTACGATTTAACTATTACAATATTTTTATTTTGCATATCATCTTTTGTCCATCACAAAGTCCATCATTTTGTGATGGACTCTATTGGGTTACGCTTACGCGAATTGCTTGCTTACTGTCTTTTGTCAGTTTCGTGCATATGTTTGTATGTCTGTCTGTCTGTCTGTTCATTTGTGATTGGTGAATAAATAAAGATTTAAAAATGTAATAAACTTTAATAAAGTAAGTTAGAAATCTATTAGCCTGTCAATGAAATAAATAAGTAATTGTTTATTTACAGTAGTGATGAAACGAAAACTAGTTTAGTTACTTGATTTCATTCGATTGTCATATAACCGCAGTTTAATGGAATATTCGAACTTTTGCTGCACAGAATTTAGTAACTGAATGAAATACATTTATGCATGTGCGTTAATATTTTTAACTCACGTTAATTTTTTTAACGCGCGTTAATTTATTAACGCATTAATTAACGCGTCAACTGTGACAGCTCTACTTTTTACATACGATGAACACGTCCGAAAACATCCACAGTACTCGTGTCAACCAAAAAGATAAAAGTGCAACCACCTTAACCCGAACCTTCAACATAACAACACTGCCAACCTCCACACTGAATAATGTTGCCACCATTTTCATTTTTCTACACCTTTTTGCTTTCGAGTTAAGAGCCTATATGGAACAGCAGTACGGCAAAAATTTAATATTAATTGCATCTATATAGACCTGGCAACAATTGATTAATCATTAACTTCAATTAACAAGAAACCCAGCTGTTGCTAAGACAGCTGACCATACTGGTTGTCAGTGACCTTCAAGATCATCCAAGGTCGATGATTTGCAGGTAATTTGGAAGCAAATATGCCACTTCCTATTAGTGATCAACAGCAACTTAGGCCCTATCTTGCACCGTTTAGCCACAGTACATCCGTGACAGACAGACAGACAGACGAACGAACGAATGGACGACAACCATGACAACAGCTCGACCGTTACTAAAAAACGGTCGGTTAAAAACCAAACTGTGATCGTTGTCCAAAAGCACATGTTTTTATTTAGAGCTTTTATCAGTTACTAAGGTAGCAGCCATCACAAATGCAGTAAAACACAATCTGTAAGTGTTTGTCACAGAGTCCTGTAGGCAAACTAAAAAGTTAGCCTTCTCTAGAGAAAAGCATGACTAAATGATTATTCACACAAGTAATCTTTAATTTTCGGAGCTGTAGACATTTAATACAAAAATGCATTTACAGTTACCGAGCAACATCATTGGAAAATACTATACATTGTTTGATTTAGTGAAATTCTGTGCATCTGTTTACTTGATTTTATTACCTCCGCTAAGGAGGTAATGTTTTTGCCGGTTTGTGTGTTAGCAAGATAACTCAAAAAGTTATGGACGGATCTTTCTGACATTTTGAGGATATGTCGGGCATGGCATAAGCTACCAGTGATTCAATTTTGGGGGTGATCCGGCAGGAATCCTGGATTCTGGATCACTTTGAAATTTTCATTACCATTGCATTAAAGGGGGCATAAGGGAACTGCTGGCAAAGTGAATATGGTGACGCCACCTGGCGAATAACATTGCCTTCGCGGAGGTACCTGCGGGCTATGATTGCTTTCTAGTTCATATTTAATTTCAACATGTAGCTTGTGTACAATTCTAAATTTATATTAAATACTCAAAAACCAAGCACGTGAGAGTGAAGACAGATGACATACTGTCAGCGTGGGTACAAGGTCATCACTGTCCATGCCAAGCTGGTCCGCCGAGTCAACACCAAGTAGAGGCACGTCAATGCCCGGCATACACTGCTGTAGACCACCACCCATGCCGGCCTGCTGCTGCTGCGGCTGAATGTGTGATCCAGTAGTTCCTGGCTTGTGCACTGAATATATGCACATGTGACAACATTTTTCAACCATTTGATAATTAACCCGTAGCTTATAAAAGATAAAAAAGGTCATCTTTAGCTCTTAATGGTAACCCACAAAGCGTCACGTGCCATATGGGATCGGTGGATCACATATCTACCCACGACAGTTAACACAGTGAATACACAGGTGAATAAATGCATCCCCGCCTTAATCCCAGCCAGTCAGACAAGCCAGTACTTAATTTACATAGCACAGATGAATTGAAAGCTGAGTTAACCTTGGTGTTGGTTACATACCTAGATTGTTTACATGTCCGCAGGCAGTCACCCATCCAAGTACTTAAGCACTTGATAGTTAATAGCCCAACTAAGGTTGGCCACCTTGTCGTGGGGGGCTTAATGCTGCAATGACCTGATAGATTTTCAAAATCTGCATGATGAGCGCCAACAAAGTGCCAACCAGAAATCGCTAGAGCAGACGTGCTACATGCTACCAGTGCTGCTGTACCGGCTGATCTCCGGCTGTCACACTGATTTCGGCTTCATAGCCATCTACAGCTTCACAGCCGTCCATGGCTTCATAGCCGTTTCCTGTAACCTTATGGCTACATTCGGCGATCTGCATTGGGCCAAACTGATATGGCCCTGATGCTGGGCAGGTGTAACAGCCAGCCCACCCCTGAGGTAAAGTCCTTTATAGCAACCTGACAATTCCGCCAACAAGCCAACCAGAATATGACAATATTGCAGTTAGCATTCAGCCCAATGAGCCACTGTGACAGCAGCAAAATGCACATGCGTTATGTGAAGTCACAACCACAGCATGAGTTAACACACATTTATTACTAACAGACTGTGTAATGGATTCTGCAATCATTCTGATATGAAAATGTTTAGCAGCATCTCCCCTGGGCCACATTTCTGCCACTGACCACGTGCATAGGTCATCATTCAAATATTCAAGGTGGGCTTGAAATACACATGTTTTGCACAACAGAATGCATAAAAGGGAAAGCCGTTTAAGGTCATCCAAGGTCAGACTTTGGTACCAATAAAGTGTGCATAAAACATTGGGCTATGCTCACTATTTTTTACATGTTTTCTATGGTGTGCAGCTTCACCACTCCTATTCTGACAGAAACTTGGGGATGTTCCATTGTTCCTTAAAGGTCCGTGGTCACCAAAATTAACATATACATTTTATCCATTTTCCTGAAAGTGCAGAATTTTATAATAACGTTGACAGTAATATCGGCGCCCAGTGTTCTGTCAACACGGAAAAATTAACCTTTGAAGTTGACGATCTACGAAAACAACGTAGAAAACGTGCCGCCATGATGATCTGCGGTGATGTCATGAGTTTAGCCTATAGACGTCATGAATTAATATTCATGACGTCTATAAGCTATGGCCTAGCCTAGAATGATGACGTCGTCGGCTATCCATTAATATTCATGATCTATAGGGGCTAGGGTCATGACATCACCGCAGGCACTGATAGATTAGAATATTTCGCATAACGTAACGTAATGCCGCATTTCGTTTGAATTCACGCATTAATTTCATATATTTATGAAGCTCAAATCGACATATTATATATGTGAGTTTGACCGTGGCCATGGACCTTTAAGCAAGACCAGATCGCTAACAAGCTCAAAGTTCACTACACTCATAGAATGCATGCAAACCATGAAAGAGAATTCCCCGAAAAATTGACTTGCAATTGCGAAAAACAAGTTCTTACCATCAGTCGTATCCATACTGTCGATGTTACCAAGAAAATCATCAGGACTGCGGAGCAATGAAAACCCGGATGTAGCCGCTGGACCTGTTACACGTAGCACAACAATTAGAGTCGTCAGCTATATAGAGAATATACAGTACAAGCCTTGTACACGTAACGGAAAACATTGCATACACTACAGACACTGCTTGAATTGTGCTTTTAACCAATTCGTATTTGTTATTTGCATTTTACTTATTTAAACATCATACAACATGTAAGATTCTACACTG
>Ga0209367_1014115_pt1 | contig 10174 bp, 7 predicted proteins | sample WorMetLIZISLAND2_FD_187412 | JGI IMG/M metagenome (GOLD analysis project Ga0209367, IMG submission 187412) | Marine gutless worms symbiont microbial communities from Max Planck institute for Marine Microbiology, Germany - Olavius geniculatus... ...
TATTCTGCTCAGCTACTATTCGGTTTCGCTTAATGTATACTCAGTACCTTCACTACTTAAGACCCGCCTTCACGCGTCGGCGTGCTCAGGTGTTTAAGCCAATAGCTAGCGTCGCCGCCGTCACGGTCAGCGGCGCCACTTCAAAGGAAGGACCCAAGGTGTCCGTCCCCAGGGTGACGTAATACGACCCAAGATGTCATACAATCAACAATACACTGCATGACACTGGCGCGTCGTGGCAGGCCCGAGAAATTGTCTTCGTTCCCCCTTCCCCACAAATTTTAGCTTGCTGAAAAATGTTTTTGCGTAGAAATTTCGACCAATAATACAAATTTTGAAGTTGAATTCCCCCAATGTGGGGAAATTTTTAGGGGTAACAGTGAACTTTGGAGCATCCACAATCTTCGCAGTCGGAAACTCGCTGCTGCCTGTCAGAACTCTACTGTCAGAAAGTTTTAGCTGTTTGTCTGAAAATTAGAAGTTTTTCTCGCCAGGGCTCCTCCCCCGTTTTACTTTTGTAACTTACGGCGCCGCTGTGCAATGACGCGACTCGTGATGACTCGTCGTGATCGTCTTATACACGCGTTAGCTGTTTGTTGCACAACTGTCGGGGGAACGGGATTAAAGGGTTGCAACCTCTACATTATCACGTCACATCACGAACACGACTTCGGTCCGGCAGCAGTCTGCGCTACGAGCAACCACGCACACGACTAAAGTTCGGACAACGTGCGTTTTCCCGCGCTGCACCAGCTGCGTGGAACAGTCTGCCGTCGTCACTTCAAGAACTATCTGACACTCCGTCATTCAAATGAAACTTTAAAACATTACTGTTTCAGCGAGCGTTTTATCTCCGACTAGTTTTTACACTTTGTACATTATTCTTAGGTTTTATTTCAGCTATTAGGTTTGTTGTACATCACTGGTCATTTTTGTAAGTGGTTATTTTTTGATTGATTGATTTTGATTTATTGACTCCACCTGCAATATTTGAAAAACAGTTACCAGTTTATCACGGCGTTAAATCTAACGCAAAGTTTATGCTACGATCTTTTATCTCCTGGCGGACTTCGTTCCATGCCCTCTACTGAACTAGGACCTCCGCCCAACATTTTCAGAACCCCCACTTTTTATACAAAACTGTCCCTGTTAACGGTCAGCAGCTATCCACGCAATGCCTAATACCCCGTTTACACGATGAAGCAAACATGAAGCAAACTTAGAGCACACGTCATGCACGTGTATATTGAATACGTTTGCTTCATCTTTGTTTTATGTTTGCTTCATGTTTGCTTCATCGTGTAAACGGGGTATAACGGACTACTGTACAGTGTGCGCTCGTTAGAAGCATCTCCTTTATTATATTTAGTGGCTAATTTCGGTAGGTCTACGTGTGAAAATACTAAATTATGTGTAAGTCTGAAGCAAGGTGTCTAAATGGGCCTGATCAATTATATTCCGCTTTACGCTTGCATTCCCATTTTGGTCAATAGAGATAGTCATTATTTTAAAAAAAATTCATATCAAAGCTTGTCGAAGAAGACCAGCTATACGTTTGAATTTCAAAATAATTTGAGCAAGAGAGAACGGTGTTAATATTTTGCGATAGCTGTGCACTCGCTGCATACAATTCGTCGCCTCTGACGCAAATGCCTGTCAACCGCGGACGTTTCCCCTCGGACATTTCCCCCGCCGGGACGTTTCCCCATCCCTAGGCCAGCAACAACATATTATCAAAGTCAGCGCCAAGCCTGAGCGAAAATTCCTTGCAACTACAAAAGCAACTCCGACTTTGAAGTCTCGTCGCCGTTGAGTATTTTTCAAACAAAATTGGTTCTTAATAGGCGCGACAATTAACAGCAATTAGGGACGTCCTCGAGGCGATTAAACTTGACTGTATAGAGACTAAACCACGAAGTAGAATTAGGCTAGTTAACACATATTTTTGAGTAGCCTACACGAAAAAAGCAAAATTCAGTAGGCCTTATAGGCCTATTGCAGATACTGTCCTTGTTGTGGCAAACACTCCGCGCTTTGAGTAGCATTTCGACGTCGCCGCCCGCGGCTGTTTCTTGAAAAGTTGAGAATTGAGACTTCTTGAGACTTGCGTTTTGTTTGATATAGGCCTATTGATGCTTACAGTCTATTAATGATAAAACAAGAGTATTTGATGTTTACTGCATTTTTTCACCATGCTGACACTGAAAATTATACCAATATCTAGCGCTCGATCTTCATGTAACAGTATAGGGAGGGGGAAACGTCCGGGGTGCCACCGACCAGGGGGAAACATTCGGGGGAACATGTCTGCGAGGGGAAATGTTTTACACCCGCCTGATGCATTTAAATTTGTTTGTTTTTTAACTTTACGATTTGGATAAGGTTGTGTGTATGTTTTATATCAAAATATAGGCCTCTCCTTTTTTTATCAGAAAATGCAGCCGAATGCGCCTAAGAATAATTAACTGCCTTAATTTTGACTATGTATATTCGAAGGAAATACCCGGAGCCACCGGCACGAAATTTTATCACAAAAAACTAGAGGTTTTGTGACAGCCCACAATGAAGATTTCGTGACATATTTAAACAGCAGTAGGCCTACGTGTGTCAGAAGCACACATACACACACGGACGCATGTACGTTAGCTAAGACGCGCTAAGCACCACGTGCTGTCCAGCGTAAAAAGTAGCTGTTGAGTAGTCACTCGCCAGTTTAGTCTGCCGCACGTATAGGCCTACGTCGGCAAGTATCTACTACCGTGATTCGCAGCCATTAGATTAGGTCAAGATTACCGTACAAGACTAGTTTTGCTGACACTTTACTCTAAGATTACAATCACATTTAAAAAGCCAATATTAGCACATATAGTGTCGATGTCGACAATTGAAAAAAGTATTGTAATGTAGTAATGAATGATGTAGCAGCAGACTTCTGTGTCACTATTGAATTGATACGGTAAGATACGATACGAATCGCACATTTTCAGTTTTTGGCCCATCTCTACTTTCCAGTATGCGGAAGTAAAAATGTAAACAATAAACAAACACAAATAGAATGAGGAAACTTTGCGTAGTTAAAGTTATTGTAGCAGTGCGTTGTTGTGGAAGTAATGTCTGTTGACTGGAAGTTGTGCGTAGAATGGTTAGTACAGTGTAGGATATTGCCTCCCGATGGCAAGCTGGCCATAGGAAACGGCACTCTGTTGGACTTAGCGCTGTTTTTGAAAGACGGTGTTGCTCTGTGTCAGCTGTTGAATCGGCTCAAGACGCATGCTATTGATAATAAAGCATTCAGTCACAGACCGCAAACGTCACAGGTATCGCTATAATTTGAGTACGTTTTTATGACTTGATTTTGTTCACAGCCCGGGAGACAAAAGTGAAAAAGTTGCTAATAAAAATATGAAAAAAATAATATGGATGGTATGGAAATGCAGTGCGTACAGTTTTTTGTCAGTCCGTGGCGGACTGATAATAGAATCTTTATCAGTCCAGGGCAGACTGATACAGATTCTACTATCAGTCTGGCTGTTCAATCGTTAATTAGGCTGTTAATCGTAATCGCTGAACTCTACGTGATAATATAGACAGAAATTGTAGTCTTTGCCTGCTTGTCCTATGCCATAACGGACGATCTAGTCATAACCACTCGCTATGTGGCGCCACATGTTAATGTGCATGCAAGCTGTGAAAGTTGTAATATTTTCGCCGTCACTATATGGATTTTCGCATGCTTTTCACTGTTGGAAAGGGAGAAATACAGCCTTCTTACAGAGTAGGGAACTATGTTATATTTAGACTAAGAGGGGGTAAATTTTAGAACACAACATTCGAATTGCTATACTACCCCACATAGGCTACTTCAACATAGGCTATGGCTTACAGCCTGCTGATCTATATTTAGCTCAGTTCGTCTATCTCCACCAGAGGACTGATAATAGAATCTGTATCAGTCTGTGGCGGACTGATAATTGCTTTTTCACAGTTTTTAGCATGACATCAGTGTGCAAGTGCCATAGAGATAAAAGTGAACAGTGGGCATGTCTGACATGGTGAACTCAATTGACGTAAACAGTGCAATAAGTTGATTATATCATCCATTGCATGCACAGGAACACCCGACCAGACATCGATGACAGATAAGATGATGGCAGACATACTTTATTAGGCACATGCATGCATTCATAGCTGTATACAGTGTATATGGATCAGAATGAATTAATTACTTGAAACTGCAGCATTACCAGTCTATTCTCACACCAGGAAACTGTCATGGAATTGTCAGGGAAAATCTTGTCAGGAAAATGTTTATTTTAAACTTATTATCTAGGATAGTCACAACATTGCATAGTATTTAACAGTCCATTAGTAATATAATAGTGTCGATGGTGTATTTATACGGTATATGGCAGCACATTAATGTTACTAGTGCTGTTGTATTGTATGGTTGGCATTATTGTTGCAGTATTTATCGAAAAAAAATATAAAAGTATTTCTGGACACATGTAGATCTCAGCTCGGCTTGAAAGATGCTGATCTCTTTCAGATTGTGGATTTGTTTGAAGGCACAAATTTCGTGAAGGTGACAATCATCTGCTGTTAATAGATCTATGTAATTAGGCCACATGTAATAAATAATGTATTTTTAATTATAATATTTTAAGACATTCTGCACAAGTGTTTGATATGTTTTTTGATGAGACAAATTGTCATTAGGTTGATAAAGTAATTTAATTTTAGTGTAGTTTTGACTTTTTATACAAGTCCACATAAAGTTTTAAACCGAATAAGGCATTATGACATATCTTGGGATATTTTTTCCAGAATAAATGTTTATATATCATTTGTATATTTGTTTCATTTATTTGTATATTTTGCAGACAGTTCTTGTTATGCTAGTTATAGAGTATGTGTGTTTTTTATGTTACAGGTCATCAATACCCTGTATGTGTTGTCAAATACTTCATTTGCCAAGCAAATTGCAATGTATGTAATAATGCTTTGCCAAATTTATTTGACTGTTTTTTGTGTTAGGAACTCACAGTATTATTTTGTATAATTCATTTAAATTTTCAGAAAACAGAGCTGGCAATGTAGGAAGGGAAAGTGGTTGGTTATTGCATTGAATTGCATTGAACCAAAAGTTCAGACAAATTTTGGTTTCTCTACCCTTTTGTTTTTAGTTATAAATCTGTACAGGACATGCTGCTGGACATTTCGATGGGCAATACCTGTAGTGTGTCATATTAGAATGACCAAATGATCATCTTTTAATGTTGCTTTATTATATTGTCTGTCAGAGTATATTCTTTCTATCTTGCCCCTTAGTGCATTCCCTCAGTGCATCCTGATTTCCTGTGAGAGTTAGGAGCTATATAAATTTTTACTTATTTTACTTGCATATTTATTGTATGATTCTGTTGCTAGTGTGGAGTACTGTACTCCGTATGAGTGAGTGTTTTGCCTCAGTGTTGTCTATACTGCATGCCTGATGCTGTGTTGCTAATAAGCTAGAGATGCCGGTTTATAGCGGAGAATTTTCTTAAAATATGTGGAACTTTTTGAGGCAAAATATGCGGAATTTGGAGAAAATATGTGTGGCATATATGCTGCATATATGTGGCATATGATATTTCTCTACATATTTCCGGCATATGCAACTTCGAGTGACGAAGAATCATGATCATGATCAGAATTAACTTTAATAGGCCTATTCTGCACAGTTTCGACATTTTTGACCTTAATTTCTTCAACGTTCAATTGTAAATACCGGTATTCATCTGCTGTCGTTAAATGAACGTTAGACAAGGAAAATGCTGAAAAATGCGATTGCATACGCAGAAATATGTGGCATGGATGTGAAAAATTGCGAATGTATGCGAATTTTTGCATATGCGGCATAATTTCCGCATGTGAGATTTTGAAAATGTCATTATATGCGGAAAAATGTGTCATATGTGGGTTTTGACAAAAAGGCAATCGCATATTCGCATATAACTGGCATCCCTAGCTCTGTGAGTTAATCAAATTACAGCCTTTATTTACTGATCGCTACTCTGTGTTGTTGTTTGATGTATACTAACAGACCAATCGTTGCTGGTGTTAAGCAGAACTCGGAAGCTTTTGATACGCGGTAAGTCACTCAGTCAATCAGTGAATCAGTTAGAGTTGTCTCAATAGCTGAGCTACTTCAAGGTTACTGTAGCAAACTGTGAAGCAAACAATCTGCTGGTTTAGACGCACAGTCAGTCAGTATTTACAGCCATTTAATGCTGACTTCGCTTCCGCCAAATTTTTTAAAGTTATTGTGGAAGTAAAACCGAAGTATAGATATACTTCTTATTGCATCATTATACAGCTATTTTAATAAGCTGCATTGCTTGTCTTGCTCATCTGTTTGTCTGTCTGTCTGTTCATTTGCTTCTAACTTGAAAATGAAGAGAAAAACGTGTAGAAAAACCCAGGATTGATTGGAACATTTCCATTGGCAGGAATAACCAGCATGTCAGTATTCTGTTCAAAGGGTCATAGGTCAAACTTACCAAACAGCAAATGCCTCAACAAAACGATGCAGCTGATGTAAACTCAGCTTGACTTAATTTATCAGAAATGCATGACTGGCGTTTCTGAATAAATTAGACCAAGCTGTATTCATGCAAGCTGTGTAAAACTGAACTTTTGGTAAGTGCTATAAGTGTATAGCTAAGTGGACAGCTGCATATTATGTTGGGACTAGGCTAACATATTTTTAGAACATGTAGACATTGCAATAGTTCTGTCTGTGTATTGTAGGCTGCAGCCAGATGGCGCTGACGACTTTTCAGACAGGTACATTGTTAACAGCCAGTTTTTACATCATGATCGATGACGTCACGTGACACCAAAAGGTCAAACTCGTGACCCCATTATCTTTGAGGCGCCATATCTTTATAACGGTGTAAGATAGACGCATGGTGATGATGGACCTTTTATAGTAAAGCGCTGGTGACGAATCGAATGGTCTTGTAACTGACAATGTTTATTGTTTAGTTAAAATAATACAGAAGGATGAAAGGATCATTGCTGCTGTACAATTTGAAATTAAGCTGTTTGATTTTTTCTACCAGTCAAACAGCTTGCTGATTATATTTATACGGACATATACTGTAAACTGTTGGAATGCATTGGACAGACTCCGTGTTCATATGAACATTATCTTTGTAAGGCGTTCAGTGTCAGAAAGCTGAACCTGAGGTACAGTCATGGCTGTTACTGCTGTAGTGGAAGGATTGCTGCAGCTGCTCATGTTTATATTTACTAGCAAAGTTTCTGCCCTGCGGGTGGGTCCACTCTATTACCCGGCAACTTAACCCCCTCAGGCTACCCTTGAGGGGAGGTCGGGGCAAGATGGGGGGCACACATACCTAAGGCCCAGTGACTGAAACACTACAGTTAGGGTCCACGACGACCGTGCAACACAGAAGGCGCTAGAGGGTATGACAGACAAACAGACAAAATTTCCATGCATTATTGTAAGATATATTCATCTGAGATACAGTTGACAGTTGCAACTATTATTGGTAACAGTAATACAATGATGTGCACATGAATGAATGAGCTAAAACAGTCATAAGAGTCACAGTCTTAAACAGCAGTGATAGTCAGACATATCAAACAAGTGAAAGAATGTAACTAATAAAACAGTTTGTTGCTTAGCTATGTTGACTTCTGTGTTAATGGCGCTTGATGTCATCGATTGCAGAGGTTGTAGTTTGGTGTCTGCATTTAATGGCCTGATAATAGAGGCTGCAGCATGTGGGATTGTCTTTTCGTCATATAACTGAACTGTGCATCATCCATTGTGATAAGCAGATCGGCAACTGGTGGCATGTTGACATCACTGTAACCTTAATGTTTGCACTTTGTATGAAGGCTTTGATGCAGATGCAATCACTGTCGGAGATGTTTGCAGCTTGCTGCTGCATGTGATGTTGTGTGCTGTCGGTGTGTTTGCTAGTGCTGCGGCAGAATTCGTTGAAGAAGTTTTCAGTGCTGACTTAAACGAAGTTTACGACACTCTTATTGATGTATCACCACGGCAAGCAGGCACGAAGGTAACGTTTGTGGTTGGCCTCTGTAGTAATTGAGTTTATGTCATTATTTTCTCTACGTTGTGAATAGCAGAGATTATGTGTTTATCAGATTTGTCATTTTATGTGTCTGTTGTTTTTTGCAGAGGCTTCAGCGTGACGTCATAATAATAGTGACATCATTATGTCACCACTAGATTATGTATTGTCTGTGATGTCACCAGCAGCAACGCTTGCAGCGAGAGTGGCCAGCACTATAGTTGTAGCTATTGAACATTAGAAAAGAAAGAATTATTGTTAATTATTTTCATATACAAATTCACAAAAATGCATTTGAATTACTAATTTGTAAAATGACAAGCGCCTTGTCATGTGTTATGCTACTGCATTCAATGAATATGTGTTGGCAGAGACATTATTTTTTTCCATTTTCAGTCCATTCATTAGTACTCTGAAATGACTTAGTATGCTTAATGTGCAAATTAGGAACTATTGTATTTCAAAGACCGGCTGTATTATATGGGTTGCAGCCATTGACTAACAGTGAAACATTTTGCAACAAGCCAAGATTGGTGCAAATGTCTCCATGGGCAAAAATAACTTATGTGCCAATTTTGGCTTAAAAGTCAGATATTGAGGTAACGGATGTCAAGAAATCTGCAGAAAATGATGAATATCACAATGCTCATGTTTACTTATGGCTCGCGATGCCAGCCCAGGCACACAAGGAGCTTCAGTGCAAAAGTGGACTTTTAGTTGAAATTAATAATGAGTAAATGCTGTGTGTGCAGTGGGCTGACTTTTTTCAGTTTTTTGTATAATATGTGGACAGAATGACATGTAACATTGTTGTTGTAGATAACACCGATAAAGTCAAATCGTGACTCGTGCATTGAAGAGATACTAACAACTGAAGCTAAATACGTTGAGACACTCATCATGCTCATTGAAGTATGTTGAGATGTTTGTTTACAAGATTTCAAGATTCGAATTCATTAAGGCTGCAGAACTTAATGATTAACTAATTAATTAATCGTTAAAAGTTAAGCCATTAATTTTTTAATCAGTTAAAATTTGGTTATGATTCTGGATTTTTTAGTAGCTTAAAATGACTGGTGATGCATGTCTCCAATTTAATTTAATTTTACATAGTATATTTTGTTAAGATTTGATCTTGTATAGAGATAGTGTGCACTTTGTAAACTTTGAGTACACACTTTGCATCACGATTATCACTGTTTCGGTTTTGAACTGTTAGTTTTAGGCTGCTTTTTGTCTTTAAATACTGTAGTATTAATTTACAACACTGATGGCAGTGTTTATAGGTTTGTGATATTTATGCTTAGTTTGTTGACTGTTTGCTTGTTGTCTTTTGCAGTATTTTATGACACCATTACAAAGTGTGATACGACCGGATGACATCAGAAAGATATTTTTCGGAATTCAGGTAACTATTTGTGTTGTGTCAGTTTCTGTGCTAAATAATCAGTGTGCAGTAAGTTTTCTAAGATGAAAAGTTGAGTTAGCTTTTTGCAAAAATCTTGTTTAATTGTGCTGCAGTTTTTGTGTAATGTAAAGAACAGTATATGTTTATAATACTGAATAACTGTAATTTTTTGACATTTCTTTGTTCTATTATTTCTCCCTGCATTAGAATGGACTTGCTAATTTTGAGTTGCTGCTTTTAGTTGTGTGCAGTGCACTCATTATAAGCATGTATTCTTGAACATTTGAGATGTTGTTGCTGAAAATCTGTTTTGCATTTTTTTATAAGTTCAGTTTTATCCAGTGTCTATTTGTCATTAATGACCATCATTAATACTGTATATTTTTGTGATTAGTGAGATTATTGTGATATTGGTATATATTGGGTGCTCTATATAAGTGATCCGTAACTTCATGAAATATTAACCTATTGTCAAAATTTGTGTGTTATTTCAGTCAGTGGTAAACTCAAAAAACACTTGTTCTTAAAGATCCCATTACATTTTGTGTGTTGCTAATGCAACAAGAAATTTGAGCAAAGCTCACGAGACGTGCGAAAGCCTATAGCATTTCCAGTTCAGTAGTTATAGTTTCGAAAATTGCATATCACTTGGACTCGG
>Ga0209367_1014116_pt1 | contig 10173 bp, 7 predicted proteins | sample WorMetLIZISLAND2_FD_187412 | JGI IMG/M metagenome (GOLD analysis project Ga0209367, IMG submission 187412) | Marine gutless worms symbiont microbial communities from Max Planck institute for Marine Microbiology, Germany - Olavius geniculatus... ...
ACGTCATAGCCTGCGTAACATAGAGATGAAAATAACAGAGGGGCGTGTCGGTACGTAGGAGTAATTTGTCGTACGCAGCCTATTAAAGTGCGCATTTCATAGAAGTTCACCATGAAAAACAAGTCGTTTGACGCTCATATAACGAGAAATGCGTTTAACTGACCGCATGCACGCTTTGGCCCGTATAGGCGGTAAGTTGACTTTAAATTTTGTTTAGGCCGCTAAACTGCATGTTTACCAAGTACAAATTAAACATTAATGTCACCACTGACCAAATTAAAAAATAGCACATTGTATTCAGCATTAAATTTTCTAACGGGCACTTGTTTCTGCACAAATGTCGGTTGAAACGCCGACTAGAAATTTATTTGTAAACATGACCTAATTTCAATCACCGCTGCAGGAAGAGGGGCATTACGTAATCGAACAAATAAGTAAACTATAAACATTTGACAGTATGTAAATTTAAACTCATTGCATGTATGCCATGTTAAGTTGCATTTTTCTTTTTTTCAAAAAATGAAGTTTAAAGTTGATGTGCCAATTGGCAACACAATGCGATTAAGGGTTAAAATCACACAATCATGGCAGCACTAACACATAGTTATCTCAATACGATGCACCTGTAGCACACAACAGCCAGCTAAGGCCAATAACGTTACAAAAACTGTCTTCAGCATCTTACCAGTTGATCAGTAAGCAGTACAAAGCAGTGTTTAGTAGTAAAAGTGCAAAACTTTAAGACTTTTTTCCTGCATAAAACAACACAATAATCTATTGTTGTTTGTTGTATTAAACACAACGATGACTGCACTGGCATGAGAAGACAATAAATGTTAGCGAGATTTTCGGGTTTTCTGGTGGCTAAACAGTTTGATGCGTGCAGTGTAGACGCAAACGCAAATCGGACAAGTAGAAGTCGGAACTTAGAGCCTGCTGCAAGTCTGCAAAGTTTTTACAACATTTCATTGGTGGTCCATAATGACCATGCATCTTGCGCTTTTACGGAGACATAGCGCCTCAAATATTGGACGCACTGACGTGGACACAGACAGAATGACAAAAAAAAGACAAAAAAGAAAAGAAAGGAAAAGGGAAGCAAAAAAGTGAAAAAGAAATGAAAAGTACAGCAAAAGGGAGAAAAATGAAAAGGGAAATAAGAAAAAAAAAGAAAAAACGTAAAAAAGGAAGAAAAGGGAAAGGAAAAAAGGTATGAAAAAGGGGTAAAAAAAAGAAAAGAAAAAGGGATGTGAAAAGAAAAAAAGGGAAAAGGGAAAGGGGAAGGAAAAGTAAAGACAAAAAAAGCAAAAAGTAAAAGACGGGGAAGCGGAAAAAAATAAAAAAGGGAAAAAGGGAAAAAGAAAAGTAAAAGAAAAAGGGCAAGGAACAGCAAAAAAAGCAAAGGGAATGGAGAAGATTAAGAGAAAAAGGAAGAAGCAGGGAAATAAAAACGGGAAGGAAAAGAGAAGATAAAAAAAAACTTTAAAAAAAGTTGAACGCACGCACGGACGGACGGACGCGCGCACGCACGCACGAACACTCATATGCATAGCATAGCATTGGACAGAGTATAAAATCACCTGAGACAATAAATTTTATTAGTTTTGCTGCACATATTTACAACGCACTGCATATGCAAAGCAAAAAAACGACTTTTGGCATTTTGGGGGCATGGACCCTTTTCCCTCTTCTTTCCTAAATTTGCCTATGCTTTTTAACATCAAAAGGAAAATAAGGCTAAGCAACGAGCAGCTCATTTGGTCTCACAGTAGTTGATTCCATTATAGATGGTGCCTCTCCAGTCTGTTGCACTGCTAGCACTGACGTTGCAGTTGTTAAAAGAACGCTTTAGTGTCTTTGTATCGATGATACTGAACACCAGCAAAGCACGTCCAAAAACTTCAAGATTTATTTAAAACACAGACAACGCAAACACAATAAATGCTACATTTCATTAAAAGCGATACTCTTTTCACACTAATACTGTGCATCATTATCAGCAGCAAAATAATCATGTTCAAGTGCATGGTTTTAAAACGTATTTATAAAAATAAAAAAAAATCCTGACAAAATAGACAAATATCCATAAGTAGACATAGTGATGTAAAAATAATTGTACACATTTTGTTTGGTATAATTACAGTAAAATGCAAGCGACGACCAGGACCACAGGTGCCTCAGCAACTGCAGCACAATACCTATACACGTTACAAGCTACTCCGAGTGCGCTGCATTTTCGCGCCAAACTTAGACCGCTACACGACGTGGGCCTAGCTGTGGTCTGTATACTCGATGCAAATTCAGCTCGGCTGCAAAGCCTGCATGCATGCATGCTAGGCCAATTAGTCATGTATGTTGGCAGTTGGTTCCAGGGTTTTCAATAGCGGACGTTTGGGCGTAAATACGCCCAAATATTTCAGCCCGTACGCCCAAATTTTAAGACGTGGACGTCACGACGTCCAAATCAATCTCCCTTTTATTATGTTTATTTGTCTATAATAAATTGGAAATTGACGTCAAAATCTGTTTTCAAATGTTTTGTTAGTTCAAAAAATTTCCGCAGGGTGTCGTGTTTCTGAATTTCATTTCATGAAAACATGGCACGGCAATCATATTAACTGATTTTGTGAACAGTTCTGATCCAGAAACTGCGACCATCGTTTTGCCTAAAGCTAGTAGAATTGAATGTTGCTTGTTTTTAAAAGAAAGCTCAGCTGTTGCTAGGAAAGATGCGCTACAGTCTATAGGCCTTTACATTAGTTTCTATTACACTACTGACGTTCAAGGTCATCCAAAATCAATGATTTTCATGTCATTTGAAAGCCAATATGTGACTTCCTATTAATGATTGATAGTATCCTTGGCCTTATTTCTCACCGTTTCTGATATACGGCCACTTATAGCTTGAAACTTTCCATTAAAAACTGCGGCCAAATCGCTGCAGATAGACATGGTTACTATTGACAGCCTATAGGAAGTTCCCAGCGCCCTATCCAATGGTACCATCGCCGACCTTCTACGATTAACCGTTTAGCTACAATACCACACGGCGTATTATAATGCGCTATGACCCTTCAAGGTCATACAAGACCAATGATTTTCATGTCATTTGAAAGCCAATTATGCGATTTCGTATTAGTCATCAATAACAATCTAGGCCCTATCTCGCACCGTTTAACCACAATACATCTGTGACAGAAGACCGACAGAGATACTGAGACAAACGAAAATCGTGCCATAGACGTGCTATACACCATAGCTGTAGCGCGTAAAAACCACGACCTATGTTGTTGGTGCATAAGTATTGTTTTGCATTAAGTTTTTGCTTCAGTTTTCTTATAGGCCTACTGCATGACTTCCAAATTTTGTACACTGACTTACGCGCGAAAGCAGTTACTGCTTTTAGCGCGTATTAGCCATCGCAATTCTGTCTGTCTGTTTGTCCGTCCGTCACACTGGTGTATCAGTCAAAAACGGTGCAAGCTACGATTACCCAATTTGCAATGTCGGCTGCCTGGAAGACTCTAGTTTTGGGATCCGCAAAGCTTTTCCATAAATTCGAAAAGGGTCACGCCCAGCGTAAGCATTACAGAAGAAGGAATGGGAAAATTTGCGACTTTTAGCTATTAAGTCGCTGTATCTCAGTAACGGTGCGAGATAGGGCCTAGGTTACTGATAATCACTAATAAGAACTCATACACTGGCTCTCGATTGCCACCAAATTCTTTGACCTTGAACGCCAAAATAAGGGTTTTATGGATTTTTTTGCGATTTTTGCCAGCGAAACACATTTCAAGAGCGAACTGCGCCAAAATCAATAAACATGGACAAGTTGCGTATGAAATTTTTAGCATTAAATCTAAATTTTGAAGGTCCAAGTTTTGATTTTTTTACGTTCAAGGAAACCTGTGCACGAGGGCATCAAAAAGCGGTACCTCCGTAAAAGTCGTTATTTTAATACGGTTTTTGACTAGTCTTTCAAAAAAAAACAGTTGCAGATAAGCATGGGCATGCTGTCTATCAGAACAAATACTAGTAACGAGTTTTTTAGTTGTATTAACATCGGTGACTTTGAAAGACCCTGAAGTACCAAAATAAAAAGTTTTTTTTATTGATTTTTGCTATCTTCGGTTGCAGCGCACACTCCAAAAATGAACTGCGACAAAATGGCTGGAAATGGACTGACAGTTAGCGAACACGTGCTTTCGTGCGTCTCGAACGCATTAGCTCAAATTTCTTGTCTTTAATAGTAACCTGCATTGCGTAAATTTTTACCAGAAGTCAAGCAATCCGTTTTTTGTAATCCTTTACATCTTCAGTAAAAAAATCTCTTACAGGCAGACATCAGTAAAATCATTTTATTACTGCTCCAGACAATAGTGATAGACCTCACGTCAGAATTTTGACGCGCGAAAGCAGCTATACAGCTTTAGCGCGTCTTAGCCATCGCAATCCTGTCTGTCCGTCCGTCACTCGGGTGGATCAGTCAAAAACGGTGCAAACTAAAATCACCAAATTTTTATCGTTAGCTGCTTGTAAGACTCAAATTTTAGGAACCGTAAGCCTAAAGCTGTTCCATGAATTCGAAAGGGTTTACTGCGAAATAGGGCGCCAAAAAAATTTGCGATTTTTAGCGAATAAATCGCCGTATTTCAGTAACGGTGCGAGATAAAGCTTAGGTTACTATTAATCAATATTAGAAAGTTGTACATTGGCTCTCGAATGCCACTGAATTTAATAAACTTGGATGACCTTGAACGCCAAAATAACGGTTTTTATGGATTTTTATTTCAAGAGCAAATTGCGCCGAAATTAATTGATATAGACGTGGAGAAGCTGCGTATATAATTTTTAGCTATAGACGTAGATTTCGACGGTCCAAGCCTCAATTTTCTAAGTGCTAATAATCTTGCGCACGAAGGCATCAAATAGCAGAAGGTACTCCCGTAAAAGTCGTCATTTTACCGGTGTTGGCCAGTCTTTCATAAAAACGGTTGCTAATCACCACGAGCATGTTGCCTATCACAACAAACACTAATGACAAACTTTTAGTCGTATTAACATTAATGACATTGAAAAATCTTGAAGTTCCAAAATAAAGGGTTTCTATTGATTTTTACGATCTTTGTTGCAGCGCACACTCCAAGAATGAACTGCGACGAAATGGCTGGAAATAGACCGACAGTTTACTAACAGGAACTGCTATAGGCTTTCGCGCGTCTTGTGAGCATTAGCTCATATTTTTTGTTGGCATTTTTTTTGGCGTGTATACAATACCTTGTCCAGTAATTATTGCGGTTTTGTTAACATCATTGTGTTTCTGAGGCGTGTAAAATATTTTTGACATATAGTAGCATATTTTATGAAGCTAATACAGCTCAGTCAAAAAAAATCTTTAGAGATTGCATGACGCGGTTTACTGCAAGGCAGTACACACTAAGCACACAGAAAACACTCTGAAACATCGCCGCGGAAGCCGTTTTTATTGCAGCGTGAGATAACGTGAGGCACCTTCCGCATCCCCAAGCACCAACAGGCACCCACGTGCAATGTATTGGCATTCACGGGTGCCAAATGGCACCATGTGGCACCCAGGTGTGCCACTGTGGCACCCCCGTGGCACCCGAATTTTTTAGAGTGTAGTGTCAGTTGCCGTATAGTGGCAGTTAAAGTTTGGCCCACTACCTTGAATGTTTGCCCCTTGCAACAAACTGAATTGCTGTATTTATGGATTGTCTTTTTTATTGCATTTAGGTAGTTCTAAAATAAATTAAATTATAGAGTAAAGCAGCCACCAGTTAAAAATTTCAAAATAAAATAAACCTTATTTTCAACCGAAATCTAGCTGGAAAAAAATTCGGCTAGCCGTATCTCAGTCAAATATTTGTGTCAGCCGGAATTGGGCAATAAAAATCCGACTTTTTGGCCAGGCAGCATGCAGTACGGAGACTTGATAAATAGATTTACGTGTTTTTGCGAAAGACGGCGATCCTTTTACATGCGATTAATTAACGACACAACTAACGACGCCAGAACAATACGTCTGTTGATGTCTGGACAAAGAAAAGGACACTACCTTAGTAGGTGAAGTTGTCCACATTGTGAACTGTGTTTCCATCTACTACGATGGCTGATGGCTGATAATGATGATGATAGTCTTTATTAAAGCAATCAACAGACAAACCGCTGTAGTCACAAAGCAATACAAACTGACATGCTAAAATCAACTAAAACAGTCTTTGTACAATACACGATAGATAAAATTGCACTCATCAATATTATTTATTTTAGACGGAAGTTTGTAGTTATGCGGTCGCGGACGTGTGCAATAGGGTGTACTGGTCGAAAAAGATGAGTAGATTTGTATTTGATAGAGCGAAACAGTTGTTTATTTGCTTGCTCACAGAGTGCAGCAACAGTGGGCAAAAAATCATCGGTATAATAGTCTGATTTGTCAGCTCGCCTCAAGAAGGCTTCTAGTCTATTTTTCTCGCTGGCATTAGCAAAGCCCCATTAAGCGGGGGAGGCATAAAGCAATTTAGACAGAGCAGTTGATCGGAAGACTATCTGCAGACTGGCCTGAGGCATACCATGAGCCCGTAGCGTTCGAAGACCGTAGAAAGTACGTGCACAGCCTGCCATGGCCGTATCAATGTGCTTAGTCATAAAAAATTGTGAGATAATGTGCCACCCAAGGTTGTTATATGCTGCACCCTGTCGATTCCCTTAACCGGTGGAGGAACATTAATGTGTCGGTTGCATCTCGGTCTAACGAAAGGTATTTCGCATGATTTTTTTTGTAACTAAGTTTGAGGTTATGCTTGTCGGCCCAACTTTTAACATGTGGGATTTCACTGTTACCTGTGGAGTGATTGAAAGCCGGAATAATAACATACGTATCGTCAGCATACTTAACAATGGCGTTAGAAGAACTAAGTGCTTGAAGGTCAGAAGCAATAGCTAAGAATGAAGGTGGACCAAGAACAAAGCCTTGTACAATGCCTGCAGTAATTGAGAGTAAGTCTAATACCTGTTCACCGATTTTTGTACAATGTGACCGATTATGAAAAAAGGCATCGACCCAGTTGTAAATAAAATCTAGTAGATCAAGTTGAGCATAGTTACTGAAAAAAGTGGAATGCCTGACACTGTAAAATGCCTTAGAAAAATCGAGCACTGGGTACTGGATACTGGGTAATGGTACCGAGATTCTGCAATTATGTTTTCGTCAACGACACCGAAAGGCCAAGTGTGATAGTAGTCTCTTTCAAACTACTCAAATCTGTTGATTTGACGAAAAAAGCCAAATCGCAAGCGTATACGAGGTCGCCGAAATGATCATGTTCCAATGCTTCAACGTTATGTGGCGTAAACTCTAATCAATGGCGATGCTGAAGAAAGCTGGTGCAAGGACACACATTTGTCTCACGCCGGAAGGTTAAGAGATTCTGGCCGAAAAAGACTTAGGCGCGCGTGTTTTCTTTAAAAGTCGTCATTAACTTAATAAGCATCTGGTATGAAACCACTGCGCATTGCTTCCTACAAAGCCTGTCTATTGACTGAGTCGGAAGTTGTTTCAATATCTAGTTTTGCCACGTTCAGTTGACGGACAAATTTACGATGTAAAACAAATAGCAGACGTAGCACCAGTATGTCATCTGTTAATAAAGGCAAACAACGAACCCGGGGTGTTCTGGGCCACCATTAATATTCCGAAACTTGCAAGTGTCAAAAATGTGAGGTTTTATATCTTTGTAATTGTGACACGTTAACGCAATTGACCTTGTATGAGAAACCGCCAATAGCTTGCTGAATGGTCATGAGTAGATGAATAGTGAAAGAGCTGCGCCCGTACTTTGGCCCTTATGTCTGTTATTTGGCCTTGTACTGTCACACCTTGGTCTACATAGTTCAGTAGTCCTATGTACTTTGGTCTGGAAATGTGTCACCTGACCTACAGTCTGGTATTTAATGTATGCGACTGCCCTTGACCTGCATTCCTGTCATGACTCGTCTGCATTAAGCCTAGTCCATAGTACAGTCACCGCCCACCTGTCTAGGAAAATTCCGCTCGGTCCGACTTAGTTCAGATAGCTGACGCATGGTTTCGGAATGCAGGCCTTGTTTACCTGACATGTCTGTAGTCCATAGTACAGTTACCGCTCTGTCACCCGTTTACCCTACATAGCTCAATAGTCCTCTGTCACGCGTTGATCTTTGACCTAGGCCTACCGTCTGGACAGCAAGGTATGCGATCGCACTTTGGCCCTTTGCAACGCAAGACCTGCATAGCTGTTACGGCTCGTCTGCATTAAGTCTAGTCCATAGCACAGTCACTGCCCACTCGTCTAGAAAAATTCCACATGGCACGACTTAGTTCAGGTAGCTAACCCGTCGTTTCGAAATGCACGACTTGTTTACCTGACATGACTGCATTAGTCCATAGTACAGTTACCGCCCCACCTGTCTGGACTCTGGATTTCGCCGGCCTACTATAGACCGACGTTTCTGCGCAGACACATTCACTCTGCTATCGATTTCCACGCTTACATCGATACGTAGTTTTGGACGGTTCTACAGTTAAGCGTCCTTTCAAGTAGCTGACACATTGTTCTGAAATGCACTACCTGTTTACCTGCCGTGTCTGCATTAGGCCTAGGCCACAATACAGTCACCCCCACTTGTCTAGGAAAATTTCACACGGGACGACTTAGTTCAGTTAGCAGAACAATACAATAATAGGCCCATTTACAGTCGTTAGGCATCTTTCTTTGGTCAAATACAGACTGTCGTTTAGCGTATCTATCACACATTTAGCGTATCTAATGTATATCGTTGACTTTTTTCCTAAGTTTGCATTACTGTGTGTATGTGTAGCAAAAACAGTTTTTACTTTAACGTGTCTCATGTCAATAATATTGTTATGTAGATTAACACTGTTTTAATATTTTTGTATATTTTGTTTGTGTTTACTTGTGATTGTACTATTATATTGTAAAAAACTCAAAGTTTCAAACACCGACTTTGTTATTTATTAATCAACTAAAACGTAATCGAACACATCAAAATGACATCAAATTTGTTAATTTAATTGTTAATAGGTTGGTGGAGGTGCAGTCGTCACAACTCGTAGTCGTTGTTGTCAACAAAATCTTCGTCGTTTTGTCGCAGGTGCAATTGATCGCCGTCATAACATCACAGGTACTGTCACCATCGGCACTCCGTTGTCGTCATCACAGTCGTTGTAATTGCAGTCACAAATTTAACGGTTCATCTTCAAAGTTACAGTAGACATAGCACATCGTCGTTTTGCTATCGATGCGTCGTTGTCACTGCGACATCGTCATCGTCGTCATTATCATTATCATCATTATTATCATCATAGTCAACACCGTTGCCGCCACCGTCGTATCATCACAGACACTGAAGTCGTCGACATTCCGTTGCCGACTTCGTCGTCCTCGTAATTGCAGTTACCACTTTAACGTTGCAATTGCCGCAGATGTTGTTGTCGTCTTCGCAATCACAGTCGACAGCGAACATAGTTGTTCCGTAAATGTTGTCCACATGTCATTGTCTTTGTCGTCACTGCAAAGTCGTTATCGTCATTATTATAATCATTATCACAATCATCATAGTCAACAACGTTGGCGTCACCGTCGTTATTATCACGACGTCATTGCTGTCATCGTAATTGCAGTCAACAATTTAACGTTGTAATTGTCTCTAAAGCGGTCGTCGATGTCATACAGTCGACATCGCATCGGCACAGTCGTAACATCACAGGCATTGTCGCCCGAGGACAAGAACGGCGATGTCGGCAACGGAATGTCGACGACTTTAGTGTCTGTGATGATACGACGGTAGCGGCAACGGTGTTGACTATGATGACGATAATGATGATGATGATGATGATGATGATGACGACGATGACGATGTCGCAGTGACAACGACGCATCGGTAGCGGAACGACGATGTGCCATGTCTACTGTAACTTTGAAAACGCCGACGGTTTCCGCGACAATTAAATTGTTAAAGTTGTGACTAAATTACAACGACTGTGATGACCACAACGGAGTGCCGATGGCGATAGTGCCTGTGACGTTACAACGGTGATCAATTGCATCTGTGACAAAACGACGAAGATTTTGTTGACAACAACGACTACGAGTT
>Ga0209367_1014118_pt1 | contig 10172 bp, 4 predicted proteins | sample WorMetLIZISLAND2_FD_187412 | JGI IMG/M metagenome (GOLD analysis project Ga0209367, IMG submission 187412) | Marine gutless worms symbiont microbial communities from Max Planck institute for Marine Microbiology, Germany - Olavius geniculatus... ...
TTCCCTTCCCTTCCCCTCCCCCTTACTCTTTTTCTTTCCATTCTTCCATCTTTCTTTCCGTGTCCAAGTCCGTGTGTCCAATATTTGAGGCGCCATATCTCCATAACGATGCAAGATAGACACATGGTCACTATTGACCACCCATAGGAAGTTGACCCACCTGGAGTCAAATGGTCACGTGACCAATGACGTCACGTGACCCCAAAAGGTCAAAGTCGTGACCCCATTATCTTTGAGGCGCCCTATTTCCATAACGGCGCAAGATAGACGCATGGCCACCATGAATCTTTTATAGTAAAGCACTGGTGACGAATCGAATGGTCTCGTAGCTGACAAAGTTTATTGTTTAGTTAAAATAATACAGAAGGATAAAAGGATCATTGCTGCTTCACAATTTGAAATAAAACTGTTTGTTTTTTTCTACCAGTCTAAACAGACCACTGATTATATTTATATGGACATATACTGTAAACTGTCAAAATGCATGGGACAGACTCCGTGTTCATATGAATATTATCTTGTGAAAGATAAAAACTTACTCTGTAGCTACAACTAAACCTTTTTGACACTTATATAACTTATGTTTAACATTTTTTCTTGAATAATTTAAAAATTTACAACTCGACCTCATTACCATCTGAAGATATTGTACGTTTTTGGATATTTATATTTTACAAGGTAGTGTAGCGACATAATAGGCGTGGTGTGCATGCCACTGAGTAGCAAATTTCTTCCAGAGTCTACTAGTGAAAAATTTGTGAAAATTGGTCAATATTTAGCGAAAATATAGAAAAAGTACCATAGCTTACTTTTTTTGGCCCACCCTGTATACTTTACTAAAAAATCTAACTTTCAACACTTTTGGCTATTGACATACAAACTTAGACAGGGCAGGAAAAACTTGCTCCTTGATTTTTCTCCTCTACTTGTTTACAATCATCCAAATCCCAATAATTTTGTGCCTTCTTTCAATGTAAACCCACGTATCGCAGCAATCATATGCACATGCCAAACTTCAGCTCATCCTCCCATTCAAATGGCCATTATTTCCAACAAAAGCGACAATTATAATATTTACTACTAAACTGATAATGACATGTCATGCCAATAACATCAGAAAGGAGTACTGAACAAATTTTCATAAAAAAACAATAATAACAACAATAAGTAAGTAAGTTCACCTTGGTCTGCATGGCAAACAATGTCAAGCCAAGTACAACTACCTGAACGTTGACAACACACAAGGCTTCCAGTAGTACAGAACTGATAGGTGATTATACAGTTTACACAGCAATCAATAATTAATGAATCAACAGCTTCCATATTACTGCTGTCAGGAAAAAAACATAGCTGGCAGATAATGTATTCACTATGGCAGGACATGCTACTTAAAACTCCACCCATTCAGACTGACAATTACACCATAATTAATACGATAATTGTACACTAGGACTACAAGTTGTTAAATGTGTGATATCTTAGCTTTTACTTCTTACTACTGTACCACGTACTTCTATAGTTGTACACTACAGAGGCCCTGTGTTACAGATGAGAAGTGCCATAGCAAGTTTTTACATGCAAAAGCAGCTAAACTGCTTTAGCGCATCTTAGCCATTGCAATTCTATCTGTCCGTCTATATGTCTGTCTGTCCAACTGTCCATCCGTTACACGGGTGGATCAGTCAAAAATGGTGCAAGCTAGGATCACCAAATCTTCACTGTCGGCTGCCTGGAAAACTCTAGTTCAAGGAACCATAAAGCTTTTTCATAAATTCGGAGGGCTCATCCAAAACAAGGGTGCTAAATGAGAGGGGTAGCAAAAATTTGCAATTTTTTGCCAATAAGTTGCTGTATCTCAATAACGGTGCGAGATAGAACCTAGGTTACTATTAATCACTAATAGGAAGCTATACACTGGCTCTCAATTGCCACCAAATTCAATGACCTTGGATGACCTAGAATGCCAAAATAGAAATTTTTATGAATTTTTTGGCGATTTCGGGCTGCAAGACACATTTCAAAAGCGAATTGTGCTAAAATCAATCGAGATAGACATGGAGAAGCTGCGTATGAAATTTTCAGCATTGAACGTAAATTTCAACGATCCAAGTCTCGATTTTTTAGGTTCAAAGAAACCTGTGCACAAGAGCATCAAAGAGTGGTACCCCTGTAAAAGTTGTTATTTTACCATTGTTAGCCAGTCTGTCGTAAAAACAGTTGCAGATAGGCATGGGAATGCTGCCTATCACAACAAGCACTAGTGATGAGCTTTTCAGTCGTATCAACATCGATGACTCTGAAAGACCCTGAACTTCCATAATAAGGGGTTTTTATTGATATTTCCATTCTTCGGCTACAGCACACACTCCAAGAATGAACTGCAACGACATGGCTGGAGATAGACTGACAGCGTGCGAACAGGAACTGCTATAGGCTTTTGCATGTCTCGTGAGCATTAGCTCAAATTTCTTGCCACTATATGTGAACTACATGAGTGACCTTACTAAAACAATGCTGTGACTTTGATCAGACTACCACACAGGCAGGTACATAATGAAAACATTGTAAAGTGAAAGAGAGCAACTCACCATTGTGACTCCGACAGCGATAAGAACCTCAATAGCACTGTAGTAGCTAGAAAAACACACAATTTTCACTCAGTCAACTCAACGGTGAGGCTTTGCAGTAATCAATGTTATTTCATTTCAGATACTTTTGCTATAGTAGTCTAGGTTTTATGGCATTTGATATTAACTTTACTGCATTATTAGGTGAAACCCCTTACCGCAGCTCAAATGATTTCACCTATTCCCACTCTAAAGCGTGGTCTGACTGATGTCTATCTGTCACATTCCTATGTCCTGCTTAAAGGTCCATGGCCACGATCAAACTCACGTTTACGTTTATGTAGATTTAAATTAGACATTTAACCTGACATATATATGTCGATTTGAGCTTCATAAATATATGAAATTAATGTGCAATTTTGAACAAAATGCGGCATTATGATACGCTATGCGAAAAATTCTAACTTATCAGTTCCCCTGGTGATGTCATCAGTCTAGCTCATAAGCATCATGAATATTAATGGCTTAGCCAGTGACATCATCAACCTAGGCTAGGCCATTAATATTCATGACGTCTTTGGGCTAGGCTAGTGACATCACCGGGGGCTATCATGGTGGCGTGTTTTCTGCGTCATTTTTGTAGATCATTGATTTCAAATGTAAGTTTTTTCATGCTGGGTGCTTCAAACGCTGGGTGCTGATATTACTGTCAAAATTCTCAGAAAATTGTGCTCTTTTAGGAAAATGGTAAGCTAATTTTGGTGTCCATGAACCTTTAAACTCTTCAACAGACTTAGATACCATTTCGCAGGTACACTTGTGGAAGCCAACGATACATTGTGTCAGATTGGGGTCCCTGACACCAGTGGGGATAGGAGATTTGGAGGTCAAACCCTGAGCCAAAATATGCTACTAGTCCACCTGGCAAATGTAAACTGGAGTGATTCTGCCCTTTGCCAGATTACCCTGGTGCTTATTTAATATATGGTTTCCAAACAGGAAGGTTTTTGCTAACAGTACAATAGTGCTATATGGTCTGCAATTTACAAAGTGGTCATTCCTTATTAGCATGTGCTAGATAAAAAATTATTAGCCCAGAAGTTGTTGAATAAAATGAGTGTTTTTTTCCGTTTTCTTTGCCATGGACAGTAAGCACCTAGAATAAAAATTGATAACTGACAATCACACTTCAAAGCAGATAAGATTAAACCTACCTTGCAACAGATCCCAGTAGAAATGACTCACACAATGTCTGAAACAACAAGACGTAACAACCAACACAAGATCATCAAGCCTTCCTCAAGAATATGTTCCAGTACTGCCTGCAAGTAGCTGCAGTCACTTCCGCAGGCAGTGATAAAGTCATGCATCTAGCAAATGACATTTTGTGAATCCTAGCCAACTGGTTCTTGAAAACAGTATCACAAACACAAAAAAGCACACAAATTCACGTGACCTTGACCTTTGATCTATAAACCTGATATTCAGTAGGTTTCTAGAGACTGTCAAGATAAAGTTCGTGCAAAATTTCATGAAACTAAGTGCAGTGGTTTCTGAGTTATCGTGCTGACAGCATGACAATGCTGAAAACAACCTGGCCATCACTTCTGTGACCAGTAATAAGCTGCTCACGTTATAAAAACACAGCACAACCATCTTTTACCACCTTAATTCACTGAACACATTGTGACAACACACATGATGGAGACTGTCAAACTTAAGAGTTAAGGTTGCATGATATTAGTGCAACAGGCCCGAGAGCTACATAGGCCTACAATTCTATTTAAACACATCTTAATCTCATCATAACTAATTTGTCCAGCTGTTCTTAATACACTACGACAAAGAATGATACATTTATATAGCAAATTTGTAGTTACACTGATCATCTGTCCACATGTTATGAAGTTTACAACATAAACATAATGTGCATATCTGCGACAAAATAAATATAAAAGTCAATAATACCATTCATGAAATATTACGTAAACATGTATTATTTTCTGTCTGCCTGTCTCTGTCTGGTTCTACACTGTTTTGCGTGAATAAACATCACCAATATCAGTGGTGAAAAATATTTCTACTGTAACCAGAAAACATGATTAATACATCAATGGGCCATGCCTTTGACATATGCCACTGTACATAACATGATTTCAAACAATTTTTGTTTGCAGTTGTAACACGAACTGTAACATCTAAATGGGTACTATTTTGTTTCTGCTAAATAATTTAAGAAAGAAACAATGTAAAAAAACTCTCAATAGGCAGCAGTAAATACTCACAAATATGCCGAGAAATATCATGTTCGTTGGAAAATTTCGTCTAACATCTGGGCAGCATGCCAGTGCAATGATGCACACAAAAGTCACTATCCTGACACACAAATAAAAAACCAAACAGAATTACAAACAAACTGAACTCATTTAACATTTCTGATAAATGTATAGGCTTTAATAATAGCTGAGAAGATACGTTCCTTTATTGTATACAGAACAAACTACATAACACTTCATTAAATTTATATTATTTCCATAGTTTGCATTATTGTAATAGACCGAACAGTTTTATTCGATCATCATGGACGCTCAATCTACTGTGCAACTAAACAATCAAGTTAATAAGTAACACACTCAAGTAATTTCTCTCTCCTCTTGCAACTACTATCTTTGCTGAAGGAAAGCACTGTTTCTACTCAGTATCTGTGTTTGTATGCAAGATTACTGAAAAAGTAAGCCGTGCTCAAATAATTACATGTATTCAACTAATTAATGACTAAATGTTTTCATTTTACCAGTCAAAATTTCTCTACTGGCAACACTGATACTCACAAAGCAGTAATCCAGAGCCATTGGTTTTCATATGAAAATCGTTTCACTGGTTCTCTGCAACCGTAAAGCAAGAATACAATGAAGCTCATCTACAGTAAGCACTGGCCACTTTTTGTGGCATCTCTATGATTTCCACTATGATTAATATATTATAAGTACAAAAAAATCATATATAAAACTAAACTCAAAACATACATCAAAATAGTAGAACACAGATACACACTCATATATACAGTTGTCATAACGTATTAACTTACATTTAAATAGCCATAACAACAGTAATTAATGCATGCATAAAAATATATCAAATAAAATGAAAATGGATTTTATATGCTGTAAACTCTCTATCTGGAGACTTGGATATGCCAACAGAACACTGGAAAAAGTATAAGCAAACAAATCATATATCACAAATGCTCACACCATTCTCAACCTATTAATTGCCTACTACAACTAACCTTTAAATAGTTCAAATCTGGATGATAAATTCCTGTACACTCAAATATATCTATATGCCACTTGCTTGCTGACTGTGCAAACAAATGCAAAATTATACCAAGAGAAAAAAAGTGTTTATACGACAGATTAAATGATAGACTCTAAAATAAATAGTAAATACTTACACAAACAGAAAAATACAAATAAAAGCAACCGTAACGGACAGCTGACACAAAAGGATGCTGTACACTTTGCGAATGAAGCCTGTGCATCAATAAAAATGTTACAGTCTAATGCTAATAAAAATATTATGTGTGGCAAAATAACTTGCATTTTAAACATCTGCATGGATGGCACAACCTGAGCCAATGAAGACTGTCATTCAATATGAATAATTAGGCTTCAAAAAGACATCTGACATTTATATGCAAATTATTAACTTCAGAAGCTGTCAACAATAACACTATACATTATTTTGAGCACCTCAATGAATACTAAAACCCAGTTTATTACAACAAACTGGACAACAAATTTTTATTATTTTTGTGAGTCTACTACAAAAGCTGCCATTACTGATTAATCACACAAAATTACATGTGGCTACTACACACAAAATGTGACAACACGATCAGACCTACTGTCTTTTAACTTATGAACGGCTGCTAATGCCTATAGATTCTTTTAATCCTTCCTTACTAACAGCTTTGAATGTGTTCTCAGTAATCATTACAAGCACAACAAGTATGTCGTCCAAAATGTCACTTATGCACATCCAAAATCACAAATTTTAATTTTCATCCAAATTCTGTCCAGCTATTATCCAAAATTGTGAATTCCATTTCTAATCCAAAATGCTAAATTCATGATGATATTTTTCATCAAAAACAAACCCGTTGTATTCCTAGTAATCATTGATCATTAGAACAACAGCAATACACCTAACCTATCTCAGCATTCACAAGAAACATGCAACACAAAAGTAATGAGGCGATTGAGGCCAACAGCAAACAAGAAAAGCGCAGCTAACGCAAAGGGAAACATGCAACAGCAGTGTATCGTCGTACACTAGTGATCCGAAGACTTCATCCGTAGATCTCATCCATACGGCTTTTGGCTACAGTTTCAAAGAAAGCCCAGTAAAACAGAATCAGTCACCAGAGGGTGCCAGACAACTGGCGGCTAAATTATCTATAGTGTTTTACTTGTACTCACCAAATGGCGTGACCTGTCTCACTTTGCCAACGCCACATCGGCTTGAAATCACAAATTTTACCTAACCCCCTCTCATTTAGTATCTTCATTCAGGGTGATCCCCTTCGAATTTATGAAAAAGCTTTATGGATCCGGAAACTCGAGTCTTCCAGGCAGACGACAATGGAGATTTGGTGATCCTAGCTTGCACATTTTGGACTGATCCACCCGTGTGACAGATGGATGGACAGACGGACAGACAGACTAAGATGGCTAAGATGCGCTACAGCAGTAGCTGCTGTGGCGCGTAAAAATGGAACTATAACAGAGAAAAATAATAATAAGCAAGCAACATCAATGCAATCTCAATGTTACCATGACGAATCGATTTTTCAGAGAAATCAAAGGCAGATGACACATCTCCATCCTCAGCCATCTCCTCATAAGAAGTACGGTTTCTCATCTACAGACATAACATCAGCAGATAAGTAATAAATTACGCATTACGTATAATACATGTACAATGCATCAAACATTTCACACAATCAATAGAAACAGAGTCCAAAAGCTTGCTGCTCATAGTTTTTAGATATTAAAAATAACTGTAGTTGTAGTGTTGTTTATGGCTTATGCAGCTCGAAGATACTTTTCCAGCACTGCTGTTGCTGGAATGACAGAAAATGCTACCACAATTTCCTAAAGTGTACACTTGGGTACTAAACAAATATATAATAACCTCCAAAAATAGGCCAGTTAAACAAAGATGGGTAAATGTGTGTGTATAAATGTGTGTGCCACTGTGTCACTTATCTGTGGGCCACTGTTAGTGCACTAATTAGAGTCGCTGTGTTGAAAAAGTGTTCGCTCTATCATCATTCAATTGGCGGATTTGCACTGACAAATGGATCATTCTGAGGCTATTGTCAGTGCGGGCCACACTGACAAGTGACTGATAAGTCAATAGCAAATCTGACACTGATAATTCTATACCGAAGATTATATCTGCCATAAAAATTCAGGCAGATGGCGATAATCAACTACTTATTTTCCATGATTTTCATGAAAGCATCTTTTCACTTTTTGGCTATATGTCATGAAAATTTATGTATTGAAACATATACATTAAAACTAAAAATATAAACGATTAAGCACACAATTAATTATTGACATGTTACAGCAATGCTGGTGCGTCTGTTTGTCTGTCTGTTAGTTAGTGGGAATTTTAATGCTGTTTTGTTGCAAATTGTCTGCCACAAGTGCAAGTCTGGCAGTGAAAGAATTTTGCAAATCGGTCAATGTGGAGGAAAAATATAGACAGACTCATTGCACACAGTTTATAGGCTTACATTTCAGGAATATAAGATCACAGTCATGCTTTGAGACATTAGCTGAAAACTGACAGCCGCTTACCAGTGATGTGGTCAGTTACATAGGCCTACACTACAGGCTACAGCAGTTGCTAATTTGATATTATTGCCTGCATAATCTGATAATACTGTACTAAATAGCAGCAGATAATAATATATATTTTCTGTAAATTTTCATGGCATATACTATTCGATGCTAGCTTCCATGAAAATTCACGGCAGATAGTGAAAATCGACTACTTATTTTCCGTGAATTTTCTAGACAGATAACACCTTGCTTTCTATATTGTCTCTCAAACTGTCTCAGCTCAGAATTTACATCTAAATACATAAGGTAAAAAAAATAAACCACAATCAACATATTTTAATTGCACAAATTTAAAAAAATACAGAAATAAATCTAATTCATTGCACCACATTGACGACCAAAATGCAGCACCAAAAAACACTAGATAAGTCAATAGCAAATCTGACAATGATATTTCTATGCTGTCTCTCAAACAATGTGCATTACTTGCAGCTTGTGCAGAAGAAGTACGCCCTAAATTTTCAAGAAATGCCAAGACATGAATAATGCAACCATGACAAGCATCTTCGTATTTTATGTCGTTACATTGGAGATTGAGTTAAAAATTTTATCTTGTGCAATAAGTTGCATTTGCAGTAGTTATTCTTTTATCCTCCTTACTGCAACAGTTCACTGTTCTTTATAATGTTGGCTGTTGTTGCAGCATGTGCAAACGCTTGTGTACGGTGGGCAGGCTGCATTTGATGGCACCATTCAAACACTGGAGGCACACTATGCCTGCACTGACAATAGCCTCAGAATGATCCATTTGTCAGTGCGAATCCGCACCGACAAGTGACTGATTTCTAGGCTACTGTCGGTGTAGATCTACACTAGCAATAACACCGAGCATAGACAGCGGCCAGTGCTAGCCTAGTGCTAGGCCGCTAGGCTGCCAGCTTGCTAGGCCATGCTGCCTGACCTTGATGACGTCAGTGAATTTAACTGCCGCCTGCTTAATTCCCAGGGAGACGTAGAGCTGTGAATCCAGTATGGATAATCACAGTTGTACCTAGTATGGCTACCCATTTCCTAGCCATGGCACACAGCCTTACTTTCATACTATTCAGTAAGTTCATTGCTACTGCTTGCTATTGCTATTGAACTGTCCGCTGTCAACGTCGGCTACCCATTTCCCAGCCAGACAACTTACGAGCCACGCCCCCAGAATTCAACGATGACGTTGACAACGTAAAGTGGTAATGAGATGACGTTTATTTAAAAACGACCTTTGCCTCTAAGACTAGAGGTCAAATCCAAAACAAATAACGACACTTGTTAGAAAGAGACTGTCACAAAACCAAAAAACAACTTCGATGTTTCTTGTTTATGTTTTGTTGTTTTTATTTTAATTTCCGGTCACCGTACATCAGTGAAGAACCCATTACGACATTTTATAATCGAAACCAACAAAGAGTAATAACCGGTACACTCTTTCGTAATGTGCTACAGGCACAACGAGAGTAACGTCGCAACATATTTTTTAAAAAATTTTGAATTGTTAAAAAAATAGCAAAATTTGATTAATAATTGCAATTAATTGTGGTACCGCAAGTATATATCAGGGAATATTTATCCGCACCATACGTCTGTATGGTGCTTTTTTAAACAGTGACTCACTTCAGTTTGGCTTTAAGAAGCAAAGCGGCTGTAATCATGCACTCTTTACCCTGACAGAGTCTGTTAAATATTTTACGAAGAAAGGATCAAG
>Ga0209367_1014119_pt1 | contig 10172 bp, 5 predicted proteins | sample WorMetLIZISLAND2_FD_187412 | JGI IMG/M metagenome (GOLD analysis project Ga0209367, IMG submission 187412) | Marine gutless worms symbiont microbial communities from Max Planck institute for Marine Microbiology, Germany - Olavius geniculatus... ...
TTTGTGTACTATCCTTTTTTTGTATACTTGCTCACGCCTACAGGTCACACCAGAAGACCGATCACGACCGTTTATGGCTCAAAACGCGTAGGGTTTTTTGGGGGTTAAAAAATTTTGAAATTAATATTTAACGTATTTATTTAAAAAATTCCAAAAAATTACAATAAAGCCTATGGGGACAATTAAACAATTCTTAAAACGGCCATAACTTTGGCTGTGTATAAGATAGAGTCGTAATTTTTGGTTCTATGGTATGGTTTTCGGGGATGGCCAATCTAATGGTGTTATTTAATTTTACCCCGGACCTTCCCTGGTTGCCATGGCAACGAAATTTGGGACAAAATGGGCTATAAATCGGCTTGTGTAAGAGATATCTGCGAGATTTTTTGCGTCTACAGGAGGGGTTTTGGGGATGGGCCATTGAATGATGCCGATCGCATTTTCCCCGACCGACCCCCGTTGCCGTGGCAACGAAATTTGAAGCAAAATGGGCTAGAACTCGGTCTCTGTAAGAAATATCTGCGAGATTTTTGCGTCTGTAAGGGGTTTTTGGGCCAATTGACATAGGTTAATGAAATTTTGCAGTGATGTTGTCGGCTGCTACTTAGCTTAGTAGTAGTAGTTGTTGTTGTTGTTATGTACAAAGTAACTGTTCAGTGACCTTTCAAACTTTAATAAAACCGCAAATATTATATATAAAAAAAACTGCAAGCAATTCATTTAATGCTGTATAAGCTCTGATGTAAAACAGCAAAAATCAAAAAGTATAAGCACGAACATTATGCATTAGCTTAGACATTTATATCTGGCTACTGAGAACAGATTAAATGTCTAAGCTAATACAATAGATTGTGCTTATACTTTTTGATTTTTGCCGTTTTACATCAGAGCTTATACAGCATTAAATGAATTGCTTGCAGTTTTTTTTATATATATAATGCCGAAAATCGGTAGACAGTCATGTTAAAAAATCTATTACTTCGTCATTTTTTAATAAAATTACACTTTACTTCATCATCGTCATCTCTCTTTTTAATAAAATAGATTGACAAAACGCATCCATACAAAGCATACTGAATAACATAAAACTGATAAATGTCGTTGAATAAAACTTTGTCCGAATCGTTACTTCTGTAGTGTGACTATTAGACGAAAGGTGCTGACAAAAAGCATTAAACTTATGAATGTCTTTAAACAACAGTTAACCGTAGAGCATTTCATGAAATGAAATTGTAAAAATTTAGATTAAAATGCCAAACGGTTGCTGAGAAAACAGCGAAAAACTGTAGCGGGCTACTTTATTTTGTCGCACCCTGTAGCGTTTTAGACCCGTAAACAAATATTCGTAAGTCAGCAAAACCGATTGTCATTTTCGAATGTTTTGCAGTTGCAGAACTTTAACTGTTGCTTTTCTTGTTGTACCTTGTAACGCAATACGCAGCGTGGTATAGTCATAAAGCCTACATGGACATTGCACACTTTCCCACATTCCTATGGCCAACCGATGTGCTTGACATCTGCGGTTAGCGCGCAGTAAACCGAAAAAACAATGCAAAAACAGAGACTTAAAACAATCATTTATTTCAACTGTACAAAATTCGTTACTAATTAACTAATTAACTGTGTCAGAAAAAGATACGTTTCTATATGATTTAGCAACTTCATCAGTTATCCAGCTATTTAACGTTCTGTAAAAAACAGACTCGTGATCGATCGATATGATTTGAGATGTTAAGCAACGTAACCTTTATTACAAAATCAATCAAAAGTTAGTAATTAAAGTCATTTCATCGCTATACATTTCAACGACTAATCATGTGAAAAATCGTTAATTTCTGCAGTCGTAATATCTAGCCAAAGAGCATACGTTGGTATGCCTACAATGGTCGTCGGCATTACTCTGCGGCTGAGATGGTAATCGCGGGTCTGGGTGGTCTATCTCCAGCCATTTCGTCGAAATTCACTTCTAGATTGTGCGCGTTCAAGGTCATTAATGTTGATAGCTTACCCCTTAAAAGTTTGTCAGCAGTTCTTGTTATGGTAAGCAGCAAGTCTATGTCTATCTGCAACCGTTATCACGCTAGACGAGGCAATAGAGGAAATATAACGATTTTAGGAAAAAATCACCCATCTTTGATGCCCGGGTGCCTTTTTGAAGCTTGAAGTTCGAGACTTGGACTTCTGAAATTCGCGTTTCAATACACAAAATTCTGCGGCTGAGAAGATAATCGCGGGTCTAGAGTGAAGCAACGGCAGATGATGGGCTTCACAGGGTTTACGTCAGTCACCTAAAGACCGGGATTGACTTCAGTCCGAACGCTCGTATATCGTGTATGGATCTATAGCTTTGATTGTAAATTTATCAATGAAAGTGAGCATATACAGCATAGGGTTTGTCCGTCACTGCGTACGAAACATAAGACGGCATATCGTATTACTTACGTTGCTCGGGGCTATACTATATGGTATAGTGACACCCTATACTGTAGTCGGATCTCAAAACAGCGGCTACCGTATACAATGTAAGTTCAATGTGTGAGGCCGTTCTGCATCGTATCACATTTTATCATTTCGTAGAATTGTCACAACTGTCCTATTCGTCAAACATCACAAATGGACCGCGTTGTATGCGTCGGCAAGTAAACGATCGGTCAAAACAGCCATAAAGAAAGAGAAAAAATAATTTATTTGCCAAGTAAGTTATGAAAAAAAACATTACAAAAAATTATATTACAAAAATATACATTTGCTAATTGGGATGTAGCCATAGCACATGTCTGTCTATGGTGGCCAACTGTAAAAACATCAAGCAATTACAAACGTCACTAGGTAAAAAAAAACAGCGCAGACTATCTAGAAAGTCAAATGCCATAAATTTAATTTTCAATCGTTTTACAGTTAGTGCTAAGATGTTTAAACGTGTCTTTGCATAAAATTACGTTTAGTCTACCATAAAATGTAGATTTATCGTAACGCATTTTATGTCAGCAATACACTTCATCTACAAAATGCGTCGAGGTAACTTGGCTGTAAAAACGTAGGCCTGTGTGCGCATTTACAAACAATTCACAGAAACGGCCGGCTTTTGCTTGTATCCATCCATAAGCACTTTCTACAGTTTTCACAAAGCACGTGCGTTTAGTTCTTCATGTGTTTTGTTGATTAGGTGAAGTCGGGTGCATAAGCATAGCTTTAGCGATCAGAGTTTGCAGATATTGATATATACAGTACTTACTACTCGGTAAGCCTCAAAGTTTACTATGTCATAAGACATAACTGCGTCAAATTTATTGCACAACAGCAACGTCAAGACGAGTTTTTCTTACACGTAAAATTATCATACACAGGAACAGACGCGCTATTAAACATAATCCACTTTTTCAGTACCGGGTATTGTAACGTTCCCCAAAATTTTATCACTAATTAACGTGATTCGGTTTTTATGTGTGCGTCGTGCAAAACACTGATAATAAATAAATAAATAAAATCAAGGATGTAATTACCTCGTCTGGCGGAGGCGAGTGAGACAAGCAGAACAAGGAACACAAGGCCACAAACATTGATGACGTCAGAACAGGACCTCATTCTGAATGACGTCACAGCCACGTCACTAAGTCTGCTGCTGCTGCTGATGATGATGATACTGATGTAAACAATCAGTTGCTTGGCAACGGTGTCTTACGTCACAAATCGTCATGTTGCTGCAACCAGTTTCCGCAACCGTTGCCCGTTGCCCGTTGCCAGTTACCGGCCAGTTCGTGTATGCGGTGTTTATGAACGCGCTGGCTACGAAATTTTACCACTTTATAAAACGTAAGCCTTTAAGTTCATCAAATAGATCTATCAATCGATTTTCATTAAATTCTTTCACTAGACATATCAGCGATAAACTTTAGTTGCACTGACCGTTAGTGATCACTTCAGATAACTTGATAATGTTAATAAATTTGACGCAGTTATGTCTTATGACATAGTAAACTTTGAGGCTTACCGAGTAGTAAGTACTGTATATATCAATATCCGCAAACTCTGATCGCTAAAGCTATGCTATGCGACGTCACCGGTAGTAGAGCAATTATTACAAACGGTTCGGCGCCAGCGAAACGTCGCCAGACACCGTGACTAGTCTATTGAACGCACGACGATCTGCTCTCTATAATAGCCGTTGCAGCGACGTTGAAAGGCCACACTGTACGAACGATCTTTTTGTCTCGTGCACTTTGAGCGAACTCTCACAAACGAGTGGACTCCACTGTCGGAACGCTGCTACGCTGGCGCCGCGGCTGCCATTTAAACCCCACGTATGCCTATACACTATACTGGGCTGCGCCAATTGGATATTTTCTTCGCTGCTGTTTAGTACAAGACAGAGAGGAGAAAAGATTCACGGCTCGAAGTGGGACGGTATGGACCGGTATGGAATATCGGCACTTCTTTTCTGAGAAAAAGACAGACCCGTATGCTTTTCAGGCAGTTTTTTCAGGTTTCAGCAACTGTATGGTCGCTGATGTTTGCATCTGTCACTGGCCAAAATAGCGCTAGCGACCATTTTGATTCGCATTTGCCTTTATTTTTTAAACTGCACTCAATTTGTTTAGTTGATTCTCGGGAAAATAATTATAATTGCTGCCACCAGGTGTCATATTTTAATGTTAAAATGTACAGAGTTTGATTTCGGCTGGGCTCTGCCGCAGACCGCAATGGGGAACCTTACACGCTTTCCCATCAATCAAACTGGATTTCACGGATCCTACGTATAGAGGAAGTAAAGGGAAAAAAGGAAGAGCGAATCGAAAAAATGGAAAAAAACCGGGATAAGTGGGAAGGTAGAAAGAAATAAATAAAGAAAGGAAAGACAAAGGAGGAAATGCGAAAATGGGCTAAATGGAAAGATACCATACTGGCACTTATTTTTCCGTTCTGAGCCCTTAAGAAGATTAGAAAATGTTGCAGTTTAGCAGTATAATTTCTAGCAGACCATGCCCTATACACTAAGTTTCTCGTCCGAAATGGCATCAATAAACAGTAGCGTGGCTAAAAACGACTATCTGTCAATGCCATTGGTTGTTTTGTTGTCCAAAACTTAAAAAAAAACAAAAAGACCAGCTATCGCTAAGAAAAGCCGACCGTTTCGCCCACGTCCGAAGCCCAACGTCCAAATTCCAGTCATGGAGAGAAAGCGATTTGTTAGAGGTGGGACAATTGTACGCTGTGTTAACGGAACGGTGTCTCGACATCGCACGTGGTCATTTCGCCAAAAACGATATACACCGTGTCCCAAAATTAGCGACACCCCTTGGTTCAAGCACACCGCATTTAGTTTGTAGTCCATAGATTTCAACGAAATATCGTACACTGCACTGCCTTAGCATAATTTACCGTCATACCTATTATAACATCCGCATCTTACCGTGTGGGCTCAATGTGACGTCATTATTACGTCAGAGTTTGTTTACATTAGGACTCTGTTCAATACGTTGTTATTGAGGGGGCAATTAAACAGTGGCGTACCCGCCTAAGACTAAGAGCCTGCGTCGAAGCCAAAGGTGGCCACTTCGAGCACTAACTTTAAAGACTAGTTCAGAATAATTGTCTGCACGAATGTTTCAAATGTTGGGAAAATCTGTCAAGTATTAACGATTTCACATTAAATTATCTGTAGGGGTGTCGCTAATTTTGGGACACGGTGTAAGTAGCTATACAGAGTAAACGAACAAGGAAAAAATCGGACGCAGGTTTTGCAAATATTTTTCACAATAAAAACGCCCTGCTCGGGAAAACACGCTACAGCCTATAGACCTACAGTTCCTGTTGCAGCACTGACCTTCAAGGTCATTCAAGGTAAATGATTTTCGTGTCATTTGAAAGCCAACATGCGACTTTTTATTAATGATTAATAGTAACTTAGGCCGTATGTCTCGCCGTTTTCGAGATATGGCCACTTACAGCGTGAAAATTTTTCCTAAAAGTTGCGGCCAAACCGCTGCAGATAGGGACATGGTTACTATTGACAACCTATAGAAAATTGACACTGTTCTATCCGCTGATACCATCGCAGACCCCCTACGACTTACAGTTTAGCCACAATACCACACAATTGGCATTGCATGGTGCGTTATGACACTTCAACGTCATTTAAAATCAATAATTTTCATTTAATCTGACACGGCTTAAGCGACTGCCCATTAGTGAGTAATAGTTACCTAGGTCGTATCTCTCAACGTTTCCGAGATGTAGCCATTTTTTCGTTGGAAATTTTGTTTCATCCACCGTCCATTCAACCCTCAATTGGAAAATGTTCTCTATAGAGTAGATGACTGAAAGTTTGCATGCCCGAACTTAACGCCCATGGCTAATTAATCGCATGAAACGTTTTTACGCCCTACTTGTTAGCCACAGTACATTTGTTACAGACGGACGGACGGACAGACATACGGACGACAACTCATGCTAATGGCTCGACCTTTACCAAAGTACGGTCGGCTAAAAACTAGGACAAAGTCGTCGTAAATGCTTAAGACACAATTATTCAGCACAAAATTGTTTTTAAAATCTTTTTGTTTTTACAATGTTTTGTTGGCTGTGTAAGCCTGACACAGTTTGAGAAATTAAGAAGCTGGACCAAAGTTTTTGATAGCCTACCATTTTCAGAACCGTGGTGCCGAGTGCGAATTTTTTCCTGCACTTTGTATTATGCCTACTAATGTAATAATGTGCGAGATACTACGTCATTTGAAGGTGAAGATGGTCTTTTATATGTACTTACCGTACAAAAGGAGCTTTGTTCGAGTGTTCTCAGACGACGTCGCAATTAACTGGATCACTTTGCACGGTTTCTGGTACTTTAACGCTGAAACACTCAAACGAGACCATTAGCGTCCTTTTTAGCTAGGCTTACTTGTTCGAAGTCGGCCGAACTAAAAGATATATGTTTCAAAAAGAGGGTTAAAAGAGGGTTAACGATTTTTTCACATTTCTTTTGTAGTTTCTTACGGAATGCAATACCACTAGTGTATAAGTATTAAAAACACTTTACTGTAAAACTTTAAACTTCATGGAATATCAGGTAGGCATATGATAAACTGGTGTAAAGGCCTATACTGTTTTTTATATACGTGGCTTTACTTAGCGTCAGTATAAACAATGTATCTTGGGCTTCTTTCAGAGCACTGTCAGTGCTGCCTCGCTGAACAGTTCTATAATTAAGCTTATTCTATGTTGTTTGTTACAAGTCATGTGCTATTGGACAAATAAAATGGAAATAGTTGAGGCAGTCGAGTGATAGTTGTATGTGTAGAGCCTTGTAAGGAATTTCGGTCGGCAGAAGCATGGCGGCACGAACTTTCTGCGGGCGAACTTGGAGCAGACAGGCAGAGGCACATCATGACTGTCATCATATCATATGGCATCATTCGAGACAGCGCTCAGGGCGTGCCGTGACCACGGCGCTAGTTAGCGATGTGATATTAATGTGCGTGACGAGTGAAGACGCGCGCTAAACGCCAACTCAAAACAGCCGCCATAAGCATACGCCACACATCACCGTAGACCAGACGGGCTGATAAGCCAGCGTCGGAAGCTGAGAAGTCAAAAAATGAACAGTACTACACCGTGCCGTAGTATTTAGTTATTGTAGCGAGCCAGAAAACTAAAAAAACGCATCCACGCTTCTGCTGCAGCTGCAGTCTTCGTTCCGTGTCTCGACGTGTGAAGCGGTATGGTAATGCCTACCACCATATAGACCCACGTTAGTGATTTTTGAGCGTCGTCGGGCGGTGGTTACGTTCATTTATTGTTTTCATTCTTTCATTCTAGAACACCGAACACCCATGAACAAGTGCACAAAATCACACATTGGCCTAGCGTAACGTTCTGACATCTACAACGACAACATGTTTGCAACAAGAAGCCCAGCTATCGCTAGGAAAAGCCGACCGTACCGCCTACGTCCGAAGCCCAGCGTCCGACTTTCAGTCACGGACAGAAAGCGATTTGTCAGAGATGACACAGTTCCATGCACGCTATGTTAACGGAACACTGTCTCGAAAGCTAAAATGAACGCTAGTATAGCAGACATGGCACTGGTCATTTTGCCAGGCGACATAACTACAGTTCAATGCACGTGGTCATCTCGCCAGGTGATATAAACAGCTACAGACCCCGTTTACACGATCCAGCAGACGTTCAGCAAATTTCAGCAAAGTTCCAGCAAATGTTTTTAAAATGCACGTGCTAATTGTTCGACGTTTGCTGGAAATTTGCTGGACGTTTGCTGGATCGTGTAAACGGGGTATAAATAAACAAGGAAAATATCGGACGCATGTATTCCAAATATTTCTCACAATAAAAATGCTTTGTTCGGGAAGACACGCTACAGCCTGTACAGTTCCTGTTGCAGTACTGACTTCCAAGGTCATTTAAAGTGAATAATTTTCATGTCATTTGAAAGCCAATATAAGACTTCCTATCAATGATCAATAGCAATCTAGGCTCTATCTCGCACCGTTTAGCCACAATACATCCGTGACAGACTGACAGACGACGTCAACTATAACAATAGCTCGACGTTTACTAAAGTACGGTCGGCTAAAAATGTTTTGTGTTCTAGAATTTTTTGCAAATGTTTTGTTTTGTGATAGGTCTAAACAGTACACGAAGTCAACGACAACCGTCTCCAGGTGTTTTATAATAATGTATTATTTTATTTTTGCTGCACATGTGTGAAGCCCATTGATTAAGCTTACAGTATGACGGATGAAAACACTGTCAGTGCAAAGCTAGTCAAAGGTCAACAGCCAGCGTCTTCATTTGTTTGTCTTTACTGCAAAACATCTTACCACTGTAGAGTACCGATAGGCACCGATGCGGGAATGTTCACAACACGACTTAAGCCTACTGTGGGATGTTTTTACACAAAAGTGGGGTTAATGTATAAGCAAGAAAGGTCTGTATGTTCATTTGAACCACCGTCAAGAATAACAAACTCTGGACGATAAATTATCGCACAATAATCGTACTAAGGCATTCAAAGTTGCTGTTATCAGTTTAGTAGGCCTACACAAAAGTTTTATGCGTTTTATACAGTGAAATAAGTTATTTTTGCGCCGAAATGGGTCCATATGCTTTTCGCGGTTTAAACCCAGAAAGAAAGAGTTTCAACGCTTTGCCCATTGTGATTTGCGAAATTTTCATAAGAAAAGTACCGATTCCCGCACCAAAAAAATAAATAGGCCAACGCTTCTTTGTATAACTTACTTCGCATACTTATAAGAGGCTCCCATGCACAAGTCTGTATTGCCAAACCGTTTACAGTTAGCAGAAGCCAAAGACTGAGTTGTAGAGAAAACATTTGAGAAAGAAATTCTATAACGCAAACAAAAACAATAGATAAACAGGTCTGAGAAATGCAGCAGACTAAGCAACGCTGTAATTTAATAAGCCTATCAGTCCGCATATGCGAAGTGGAATCTGCACTTGATGGTCATGCGGTCTCAATATAACAAACACATTACGAGGATAGCAAACCAAAGCTGAACTGGATGAAAAAAATATGCGCATAATTATTTTTCAGTTATTCATAAAACGACAACTGTTAACGAAAAGTAAATTCATCATTATAACAATAATTCAAAATAAATTGTATATTTAGGTTTAATTATGCATCAATGTGCGCTATCAACTGCACATTATGTACGTGAAATAAAAAATAACAAATAACAAAAAATAGACCATAACCCAAAATTGTTGTCTAAATAAAAGTTTTACCTGAAAATGGCATGGAAAGATTAGTGGACATTGTATTGCACAATATTACAGTCGGTATAGAGCTGCGTTTTTAATGTCTAACATGTTAGGCATTGTTCATGGATAAGTATATTATAAATACTATAATTAGATACTTTATGCTGGAGCACGAAAAACAAATTTACTAGTATATTGCCTCAATACAGCAAAACAAAACTCTTTCAAATTTTTCGTCTGCCGTGCCGTCAGCAGAAATTAAAACTATAGTAGCTATAAGTATTAAAACAATTAAAAGTATTATTATCATTAGGATATTTATAATATTTATGTAAAAAAAACTGTTCAGTTTATATACAGTGTAAGGGTGACATCGTGGTTGTAGATATAAAACAGCACAAATCACAATTTAAAAATTCAAACATCACCAT
>Ga0209367_1014122_pt1 | contig 10170 bp, 7 predicted proteins | sample WorMetLIZISLAND2_FD_187412 | JGI IMG/M metagenome (GOLD analysis project Ga0209367, IMG submission 187412) | Marine gutless worms symbiont microbial communities from Max Planck institute for Marine Microbiology, Germany - Olavius geniculatus... ...
ATTTTAAGGGGGGCGGTGCCCCCAAATTTCGTACTTGCCTTAACACCCCAACCTAGAGGCGCGTCAAGTGCCAAAGTTTCGTCGGGCTACACCCCTAACTCCGAAGTTATAAGCGCTCCTTTATTGCATTTTAAGCCAATTTTTGACTCCCCTTTGAAAAAAGTTGTAGGGGGCCCCCGCCCACGGCGGGATACGCTAGTAAGATTTAATCATTCTCTAGCGCGTGTAAAAATTTGGAGGCGCAGCACCCCCTAGGGGCCGAAATATGTTCTTCCGAAAAATGCTCTTTAGTTCACATCGAGTTCACATCGAGATCTCCAAGGTTACTGGACCAAAGTTTACCGGACTTGTTTCGCCTAACGCGGGAGGAATCGCGGTAGATAAAGTAAAAATCCGATTTTAAAAATCTTCATCCGTTTCGGAGATATTCGCCGCCGAACTTCGAAGTCGTCCGAAATCGGGCCAAAATTTGCAAGTTTTCGCCCCTGAATTTTTTTTGGGTTGTGCCCCCCCCAAAAATTTTGGACCGGCATTATAAAATTGGGCCCAGTACTGACCATCGTGCAAAATTTCGCGCCGGTCGGTCCACGCATCTCGGAGATCTCGCGCTCGGAAAAAAAATAAAACATCACGGCTAAAACATAAGTCCTCCCGAAAACTATCGTTTCCGGGCGGACTAAAAAATGCCAACTGGCTGATGTGTGTAACTAGAAATACGTTCTGTGGAACGAGGTATCTGTTTTATACAGCCTAGCAGCTGCGTTTCAGCGTTTTACGCTCTTGTGAGCCTGCAGTCAATTTTGTCTTTAAATAAAAACGGTTGGTTGCCATGACAACAGGGGTCTTCAGGGTAGAAATTTACATGACACCATTGCATAACCCAGGTCCGAAAATAGGGGTGTAGGTGAAAACAACGCGCATATATTTTTCACGGGGGCCGAGTTATAGTTAATTTTGTCTTAAAATTCGTTGCCATGGCAACAGGGGTCGGCAAGGAAAAATTTTAAATGACACCGTCGGATAGCCTGGGTTTGAAAATAGGGGGCAAGTGCAAACAGCGCGCAATTATCTTTTATGGGGACCGAATTATACCGCTTTGAAATTTCCATTGGCTGTAGGCTAATGCAAAATTTTGCAACTTTTGAATGGTTGCTATGGCAACAGGGGTCGATAGGGGGTAAATTTAAATAACACCATTAGATTGTCCGAGCCCGAGAATAGGGGGTAGGTAAACAGCGCGCAATTATCTTTTACGGGGACCACTTTGAAGTCCCCATAAGCCGTAATGCAAATTTTTAAAAATTGGGGTAAAAATTGGGAAGAAGTCATCAGATTTTTATCCCAAACAAACCCGATCTTACTTTTCGAACCCCGAATCACTGTGCAGAATTTCATCAAAATCGAATCGAAATTGCAGCTGTAGAAGTGTTTACAGACAGACTGACAGGCTGACAGAATGACAGACGCAAGTGATTTTATAATCTGTCCCATGCTATGCTATAGTAATGGGACAGCTAGATGTAATTAGCCTACAGGGTGCAGCAGAAAAAAGTGGACCCCGAAAGTTTTTCGCTGTTTTCTCAGCAAGCATTTGGAATTTTAATATGAAATTTTACAGATTTATTTAAAATATTCTACATCTAACTGCCAAGTAAAATGTGATTCTGTTAAAAAGCGACGAAGTTACAGACTTATTAACATGGCCGCCTACCGATTTTTCAGCATTCAAAAATGTTCCGGCTACAACACCAGTTCAAATAACATTGTTGAAACAACACAGTTAGGGCCTAAATTATGATCAGATGCCAGAATTCCATTGTCATTGCAAATGTTCGAATTGTTCACTGCCAGCTCCAAGCTACAACACCAGCCTCCAGTCGCCTTATTTGAGAAATCTTTCACAGCCTTGTCAATCGGTCCCTGTGGCAGGTTACCCCAGATAACCTGAAGCGCTTCCTTGACTTCGGCTCTTATTTTCGGCTTTGTTTCAAGCTTGCGGTAAGCTTCCAACATTGCACCCATACGAGAGAGTCCATTGGGTTTATATTCGGCGAATTTGGAGGCCATTGGACTTTTGTGATGAAATCTGGACAGCTGGCCCGCAGCCAGTTCTGTGCGCTGCGCGGCGTTGCGCGCTCTAGTGTGCTGACGCGCCATACTGCTGGAAAATGAATCCGGTGGGCAGCCGGCGATTGCTTTAAAGGAACGATAATTTAGTGATAATTTATAAACAATATAAATTACTGTTTATCAAAACGTCACTGTGACGTCATCGGCAGTAACGCGTAACCAGTTTTTAAAAAACGTAAATAGCATTTTAGCTTGAATATTTTTAATACTGAAAAATCGGTATAGGCGGTCATGTTAAAAAGTCTATAACTTCGTCGTTTTTCAACAGGATCACATTTTACTTGGCTGTTAGATGTAGAAGGTTACAGTGAATAAAGGTGTGAAATTTCATATTAAAATCCCAAACGGTTGCCGAGAAAACGGCAAAAAACTTTAGGGGTCCACTTTTTTGCCGCACCCTGTATAATCCAAACGTAAACGTAAAGTCCTTCCCGAGCCTTAAGCCCCATATAGGGCGGCGCTGATCTCCGTTTTCTTGGCCCTTGGTCGAAATAGGCTAACAGTTCTGCCGCTCAGCAGGGCCGGATTTAGCTGATGGGAGGCCTGGGGCCCCTGGTGGGAGGCCTGGGCCCAGTGGCGTATTTGGGATTTCAGAAAGGGATTGGCTATCGAATTACAGGGTTTTAAAAATTGAGGGGTTTGGTGGGAGACCCCCTGTTGGTGGGAGGCCTGGGGCCCGAGGCCCCCGGGCCCTCTCCCCCCTAAATCCGGCCCTGCCGCTCAGCGGTGTCGTGTAGAGATTTTGATGGGTGCAGAAAATTTCAATTTTCCCGCGTAATTTTTCTTAGCTGTAATTTTTTCATTTTATGGCGAAAATTTGTTAAAAAGTTATTTTCCGACAGCCTAAAGTTTTGCGGGATGTTGTTCCCTTTCCCCGGTCTCGACACCGCTGTCTGCTGCAGACTTCAGGCAGTCGTTCGTACAGTTTAGCGAACTGTTAGGCCTATGCTTGATGGCATGCGAGCACGCGCTCAACAAGCTGAAAAAGAGGTCCGAAGTGTCTCGTATTTTTAGGTCCGAAGTGTCTTAGGTCCGAACTTCCGAAGTGTCCGGTTAGTTACCATATCTGGCCTACCGGTATTCATTCTCTATAGGCTAGCGCCGCACGCGTGTAAAAAGTTTGGGGCGCGCAGCACCCTTCAAAGGCCGAAATATGGTTTTCCGAAAAAATCGATTGAAGAGGGTATGATTTGGTATCAAGACCCCCGTAGCCTAGTTAGTGGACCAAAGGTCACCGGATTTTTTCGTCGAACGCGGGAGGAATCGCGAAAGATCAAATAGGGCTTGTCCTATTTTGAATGTCTTCATTCAGTCCGAAAGTATTCGTCGTCAAAGTTTGAAGTTGTCCGATCGAATTGGGCAAAATTTGGCATGTTTTTGGTGCCCAAATTTTTTTTGGGAGAGCCCCTCGAAATTTTGGACCCAATTTTCAAAATTCAACCCAGTAGAGTTGTCGGCGCAAAATTTCGCGTCGATCGGCCGGCGGAGCTCGGAGATCCCGTGACGAACAAATAAAAAAACTGCAGCAAAACATAGATGCCGTTTAATATTTTGATTGTTTAGCAGTCTAGTGTACGATACTTATCTTGACCAATTATGTGAACTGTGGCTTAAGCTGCGTTTTTCATCAGCTAACAGGGAGTGTCTGTTCTACCAGACTCCGCCCCTATTGCCTTATTTGGACGCTCATTATTCAACTAGGTCAACCACTAACGCGATCTACCGAGATAAAACTGTGGTCGTAGTCGTTCTACGGTAGTCTCGTGACTCTGTGGTGGGCGTGTCTGTTGTTGTTTTAGTTTTTATCATTGAACTAGGCCTAAATATTATATAACAATTATATATAATATTTTGCTCAATGGTTTTTATCGTCTGTAACATTGAACTGGATTAAAATATTCAATTATCTCTGTGCTTTAGACCAAGTTCGTTTTTCGTGAATATGTTAATAAACATGACGTTAGCAGCGAATAGCCCCGCCCTGTTAGCTGATGAAAAACGCAGCTTACTTTATCTTCGTTTTGAATTTTGATCCACGTTTTGACGTTTGGTTGAAATGTTTTGTTTTGTATGAGTACTTCCGGTGTGTTTGTAATAATTTTTTTTAGTGATTTTTGGTGTGATAAAGTATATTGACTTAAAGTATATTACATTTATTGAAGGTGCAAGGATCTTTGAGCGTTATATATATATTCTGATCTTAGTTTCGAGATCAGAGTAATTAGTCAAATATGCATTACATGTACAGAAATGGGGTTGGGTAAAATGCGAGGCGCGAGGTGCGAGGAGGGTATAGTGCGAGGGAGCGTGCGAGGCGTCACGTGATTGGTCGGCTATAAATAGATTCCTCGCAGTTTACCATTATTCTGAACGAACGGGTGATCGTGCTAAAGAGTGCGCTCAGTGCACGGCAACATGAAAAGCACAGCACGCACCATGACGCGCGCCACCGCACGCCGAGAAGCAGTCAATACTGCCATCAGCCAGCATTGCTGCTTACGTAATAACCAGTGATTACCGGGAAGTGTGAACGACCGTTACTACATGTGGGCACCAGCATGAAGCGGCAGTACTGTGAGAGTCAACTTCTCACTGTGCGGCTGTTCCTGACCACAGTGCCCACACAAATAAACCGTCGACTTCAAAGCACTACAAGTGTGAACCAAGCATGAATGAAAAGCTCACATTAGTAGGCCTAAATCAGAAGCAGTAGTTAACTGACCACGAAATGTATATATATATAGGCCTACGCCAGTCATAACGCCAGTCATAGCAGTCGTTGTTGGTTTTTCTATATGTGTCTACATATACTGAGCTATTTTAACGCGTACTTACACTTAAAACCATGGATCACTACTACAATATGTTCGACACGCTAGCCACTGAAGACGTTCTGGACCACCGACCGCGGACACTCAACCTGACCCAGCTGCGGCGGAACAAACGGAAGCTGGCCGACAAGACGTCTGGCCGTAAACAGCTGCGATTCAGGAATGTCAACGTCGAGGGTGCAGACGATGCTGACGATGATGTCGCGTCACAGCTGGTGGCCCGCTCACCGGTCGGCCTGCCACCGACACTGTCGCTGTCGACATTGATCAGTCCATATGTCACGCCTGCGATAGGCAAGAACCCCCTGCCCAGAAGAACAAGCGCATCAACGCCGATACCATCGCCTGGGTGGTGTGCGACTTCTGCCCATGGTGGTACCACCGTGTGCGTGTGGGACGAGTGAGCGACAATGGTCGTGAGCAGTACCGGTGCGATCTGTGTGCTGACAATTAAACTGACACTTAGTCTACACTGCGGATAAATTAATATTGTGTGCGGGATCTTAGTCAGGACTCGATTTACTTACTCTATAGGGACAAAACGCTGAGTTGACCTTGGCGGTTGCTTGGAGGTCACCTGTCTAGCTGGAAACGTACTGATATAGTGTGCATAATAATAGCTCTCAATCTTCTATAAATAATTTTCATGAACTTTTAGGCTATAGGCAGATAGATATCCTGAGACTGTGCATATCATGACGTTTTCATTTTTTTCTGGTGAGCACTGACGGTTGCATTTATATTTGATATTACATTATTTGACATTAAATGAATTTGCACACACTGTATTTGAGATGAGCAATGGTGTTTGGTCCATGCCTTGACGCCGGCCGACTATTACTGATGCCTCTTCCCAATAGCGCACAATAGCCTACCGCGACCTCACACGCCACCTCGCTAATTACCCCGTTCCTCGCACAAATTCCTTGCACACTCTCTCGCACTATACCCACCTCGCACCTCGCATTTTACCATCCCCCTACAGAAATTGTGGCTTGTGCTGTTGGTCCCAAATTTTGAGGCGCGTCTGGTAACTTAGCAGCTATGAGCGGCTTGCAGTTGTTAAGCTACTGTACTTTGCTGATTGCAGAATGCGTTATTTTGAAAAGGTATATTTTGCGAAATTTCACCTACGGAAAATTTTTGCAGCATAAGGTGTATTTTGCAGAATTAAAATTGCAAGTGGTAAACAAATTAATCATCAAAAGAGTTGCAATAATGCAATAGAAATAGTGTAATATTGATATAGCAATAGCATAGATGTCAGCAGAAAATGTCAACATGACTGGATAACAGTGTAAAAACATTTGTGCCAAAGACCATCACGTAAAGACATTTTAAATTCTCATGTATTAAGTTGTGCAGCTGTTGGTTACTGGATTGTTTTATGTGCAAATGCCTGTTACTCAGTGACGTCTAATTATGGACAGTGCGACAAAGAAGGAATTGTCAGATGGTGAACTAAGTGATGATGATGAAGACCTCGATACTACTGTCTGCAAGACTTGTAATTTAACGTTCGCAAACAATAAGGTGAGCAAAGTCGAAATTAGCTTCATTTTCAAAAAATATGACACTATGTTTTTAATGTATTACATAGGTTTTTCTTTTCATTTCTGTTGGGTGAATTCAGTATACTATTTGCTAGGTATCAGAGGCTGCGCGGTAGTGCTGCGCTGTTGTAAGGGTGACCAGCCATTTCAATGGGAGAACCCAAAATTTGACCCCCCCGTGAATCCCAAACCCCTTAATTTTTTTACTTCAATTTTTGCACAAATTATTAGATCTGGCATATCTCCCAACATGCAAATTTGGTAAAAATTTGTTCACAGGTGGCTTCCCCACGAATAGGTGAAATATAACGTTTGCGTGACTTTTTGTGCCTTTCCTTCCCCTTTTTTGCCGTCCTCCACAGGAAAAACGACTGAACTTTAACGCACGAGGGCTCATATGACGCAATTTTAAAAATTCAAACATCACCATTACACAATGTCAGAAGAACTTTGCTGACTGTGTAATGGTAAAGTTTGAATTTTTAAATTGTGATTTGTGCTGTTTCATATCTACAACCACGATGTCACTCTTACACTGTATATAAACTGAACAGCTTTTTACATAAATAACAAGTAACTTACTGCTTATATGGGAATCAAAACTAAACATAATACAATTGTATAGTCTTATTGATAGTTAGGTGATAGGTGTATTTTATGTCATTCTCTGGAGCTCTGGGTGAATATAATGTTGTTTTATTGAGACTATGTATAATCTTGATTTGTGTCAAAATTTTGTGTTTGTTTATTGTAGGCATTTTATCGTCACATATATTCAGTCTCACATCTGCAGAGGACGTCCAGTATGACCAGTACGGACGAGCATACGTCAGCTTCTTCGGCATCTACTTCAAAGAGTTCTTTTCCGATGGATGCCGTCTATGGCTCAAAGCCACAGTTGGCATTCACCGAACCGCACACATCGGTTTCTTCAGCATCTACTTTAAAGAGTTCCTTTCCAATGGACGCCCTCTATGGTTCAAAGCCACAGTTGTCATTGACCGAGCTGCATGCGTCAGCGTCTTCAGCAGCTGCTTCAAAGAGTTCTTTTCCGATGGATGTCGTTTATGGCTCAAAGCCACAGTTGTCGTTCACCGAACCAAGTCGTCTTGTTGATTATGAAGATGATGATGTGTCACACGATTACGAAGATGTGTCACACGATATTGTGTCACACAATGTGCAGTCTGCTCACTGGCTGCAGGTGAGTTCACTCAGCTATTATTTGTGGCAAAATCATGATATCAATTTTATTAATTGATATATGTTTTTATTACAGTGCAAACATTAACAATGAATTTTATTCTTAATTGTTTAAAAATTTAATGATTAATAAAGTAAACTTAGTTCATATTCTGATTTAGGCTATATCAATAAAAACATTACAAACTACACAGTGTCGCAAAATTAGCAATGCCCTGATGGATAAGTCAGCATAAAATCATTAATACCTGACAGATTTCTACAAATTATGAAACATTTATGTAGACAATCATTCAAAGTTTGTGCTCAAAGTGGCCACCTTTGGCCTTGATGCTGCTGCTTGATCGCCGTGTCAGTAACAAGGTATTGAACGTGACTCCAATGTAAACAAACTTTGATGTCATAATGGCATTACACTCAACACACATGGTAAGGTGCTGACGTCATGATAGGTGTGACGGTAAGTATAATTAAAATAGTGCAGTGTATGATATTTTGTTCAAATCAATGAACTACAAACTGAATTAGGTGTGTTTTAAGCAAGGGGTGTCACTAATTTCGGGACATGGTGTAGACGCAGTGACATTTTAGTTTGCTTGTTTATGAGATTGGGTTAAGAAAGCAATAGTTGTGTTTTGGTGCATTTTGTGAGAGCCTATAGCTTAGTAACTGGAAAAATATACTAAAAATGAAAATGCATTTTTTGGCAATTGCAGTTAATTAAAAGTGAACGACTAATTTGTTGTTAACTTTTGTCAAGTTTGATGAAGTTAATTTATATACATTTTATGCATCCATCTCTGATCAGTTTTGGCAGAGGTGTTATGTCAGTGGGCATAATCTTCAGGTTATGGTGGGTCATACATATGGTCATATGGTCATATGGTGGGTTTGGCTCATAATGCTAAAGAGTTTCAAAGCTGATAACATCCGGTTTGTTTTTTTAATATGTGCAATTGCGGTGTGTGAGTTGTTTTATTTAAGCAACATTTTATTTGGTCGTCTGCATTTAGTTTGAGTCATTGGTTGATGGTGAATGGGTTTTGTCTAACAAGCAGTCGGAAGAGACAGGAATAATGTACAGTTGTGAGGTTTGTATTAGCTATGTATCTTGATGTGATTTTCTTGATAGAATGTTATAAACTAATAATTATAGACTGTTTCATTGATGTTATGGTACCAGTAGTCCAGTACACATCGTTGCTGCTTGGGCCAGACTGCGTTTTGCAGACCAAGGCAACTTAGTCGTTCTGGGCTCACATACAACTCAGCACAGCTTCTGCTTTAAGGACCAACCATGTGGAATAACCTTTCATTTGAATTGAAAGACATTGACATAAGTAGAGAATGCTTTAAGCCTTAAGGCATGGTTTTTTGACCGTTCTTACTTAGAAGAGGTACTTCTGTAAACACAGTTTAAGGGGCACTTTCTGTCGGTGATCAATAGCAACTTAGGTTTTATCTCTCACTGTTTAGCCACAGTACATCTGTTACAGATGGACAGACAGACAATTCATAGCAAAAGCCCAGACCTATAAAGGTGCGGTCACACCAGGTGAATGCATGAAAAACGCACGAGGAACACACTGAGAAACGGTTTGTGCTTCATTGTTCGTTGTCATTCATTACTCGTTTGTCGAGCACACTGCACCAACGATTTTCATTCGTGGCCATTCGCTTTGTGCATCAGTTTTTTTGTGCATGTGCAAAATTGTGCACGGAACTCGATGCATAAATGTACATGCCAGAAAGACACTGGACATGCACGAGGAGTGATGGACCAATGCCCGATACACGTGGAGCACACGCTCGGTATTCATTGTGTGTTTTTCATCACTCTGTGGCATCTTGTCTCTGAGAACGTGTATTGTTCAATGTCCTGTGGCCCGTGGGTGAAAGGTGCCTCACAACACCATGTCTTTGTTCATTCCAGAAGTGTGCCAAACCATCATCGTTGAGTACAAGGATGAGGTGATGAAGTGTTCTACCACTTCTGACTGATGGTGTGCCATAGCTAACAAGTTCATGGAGACGCGGAACTTCCCTATGCTTGTGGTGCGGTGCAGTTGATGGCAAGCACGTCAACTGCAAGTATCCTCCAAATAGCGTTTCCCTATACATGTACTACAAGTATACAGAGGGTTCTATTCCGTTGTCCTCTGAGCTGAAGAAATGTGTTGAAAATTAGTGGCGAATTTATGTGTATGTGAGGGGATGGCCATCCCCCCAAAGACTGTGTGCATCTTAAAACAAGTGAAAATTTTCTCACAAAAATGCGTTAGTGCTGTTTTTTATAATTTAAAAAAATTTCTTGGAGTGGGTCACAGCCCCCTCTCTAGACTTACTCCCACTTTTTTGCCCCGCCCCCTGTTCCAAAATTCTGGATGCGCTACGTGTTGAAGATGGTAGTCTAGGTTTCACTAATCCTGATCCTCTCTCCAAAAACCACTGGA
>Ga0209367_1014123_pt1 | contig 10169 bp, 7 predicted proteins | sample WorMetLIZISLAND2_FD_187412 | JGI IMG/M metagenome (GOLD analysis project Ga0209367, IMG submission 187412) | Marine gutless worms symbiont microbial communities from Max Planck institute for Marine Microbiology, Germany - Olavius geniculatus... ...
GCTAAAAAGACTTCAGTGGCGCTGGCGGACAGAACTAGTCGCTGAGGTTAAATGTCTGACGGAAAATGTGTGTCTTCAACCTGGACAGTGTACATAGTATGGTTAGCCGCGAATTGCACGTGCACATAAACAAAAAACCAAAAAAAACGAAAAAAGAAAAGAAACAAGGCGTCAGTGAAACAAGAACGTTTCGATTTTTCGAAAATAACGTTCGTATTGTTTATGAGCAATTCAACGGCCAAATAACGTTAAGGACGTGCTGTTTTCGAAACAGCGGGCTGCAGTATAAGCTGGACTTGTATTTTTTCAGTCAGCATTTGCAAGCCTACAGTCGACTGTTTATCGACAATATTACCGAAGGTGATTAAATAAAACACCTAGGGAGACAGACAGACGTCTCGCCTTTTTAATGAGAAGCGCTAACGGCTAAATACATGCATATTTTATTAAACAGCGAATCCGTATAATGAGCATAGATGGAGATCTACCGGCCAAAACGTATTTCCATACGATGTAGGTACGAGGTGACGTCGCAAAATGCCGACGAACTGTTTTATTTAAAAAAAAAAATACAGGAGTTTGCAGAGAAACTCGGCTTGTATTGTCAGCGAGCTGCAAACTTAGAATAGCTGAAATGTGCAAATCGTGTGTGTTATAGTACAGTATAATGATGACGTAACGACGGCCGAGTGACGTATTTGTGATTATGCCAATGAGGCACTAATTTCATGTAAGTTTTGACAGTAATGGCCTATACAAAGTTTTTGTACGGTAGGTTGATGGACTAGCATCAATGCAGTCATCACCGCGCGTATTCTACAGGCCGATGAATAGTAGGCCTATGAACGTTTCATGTTATACGGAGTACACTGTGAAAAGTGTTATAGTCTCCGTGAGGTTGAACGCAATGACATTATCTTGCGCGATGAAAATGATATTCCAGCGTATACATTAAGCGCTGAGGTTATTTGCCAAAGCAAAAAAAGTTACCAAATTAAGCGAACGTGGTAACGATAATGTACTTTTTTCCGCCAGAGTTTTCCCATGCGGATTCAGTATGTCAAGAACGGACCCGCCCTGTGCCCTGGTAAGGAGACGTAGACCTACGAGGCGTCAGAACCAGGCTATTTTTTGAATTAGTCATCTTTTATCATCACGACAATTATTAATACAAAAATAAACTTTGGCTGATATTTAAAGATATGGTCTTAGTAATAATTGCTGGTCTATGAAGTTTGCTGTTGTGTCGCGTTGCCAGTACTGCACGCGTTTTCTTTTGGTCATTAGTACAAATGACATTATAAATATGAACTGTCCATAAAAGAGGTAAGGAAAAAAAACAATGCAAAATCGTTTGTGTGACTTTAAAGTTGATTTATGGACAGTGAGTTGCTTATAGTTCCACAATTCCAGGCAGGCGGATTGTGTTGTATGAATCCACGCTGCGCGACAGTTTTTTTAGACCTATGTGTCTGCTGCCTTTACAAAAATGTTGCTGCTACACAAATTATTGATTTTCTATAATAACGAAGTTGCAGTGTTGTTGCTGCTGCAGCAGTCGTATGCACACAGTGTTATTGTTTTTAGCATCACTACATCACTGTAGCTTGCATGCATTAAATCTATTTAGCTTAGTTTAAATTTTTGGCGAGTAAAGAAACTGTCTCGTATACCTTAAAACAAACGCTTTCTTAGTCTGTCGTATTCTGGCTGTTTTTCTGTTTTGCTGTCGTCTACGCAAAACTCATTAGCAGTAAATCGGAGAATAGTTACGTACGTTCGACGGTCGTTATCGTAACTCAAGCTAAATGGCGCTCGCAGGCGCCGGTAGCTTGTCCACTCTAGCGTTTGATTGCTTTCTGGTTTATGCGTTTGTACTAAACGCCTGACCGACGGTCGATGCAACGGTATAAAAGTCCCTATTTATCAACGGCCAGTCTAGACATTCTTTTTTTTTTGCAGCGAGTCGCTGTTGTTTTTTTCACTAGGTACTGGTGATTTCCTTCCTGGCTTTTGTCTGCTGGTACGTCGTGTTTTAGTTACTTACTGCATGGTTTTTAATCAAAAGTTTTCATTTGTCAGAGACAAGAAGTTTATCTAAATGATTGTCTATAATTCGATGACAATCTGTGTGCGTGGCGGAATGCGATTGCATTGCAATATTTTATTTATGGCTTAAGATCTGCTATGTTTCGGTACTGTATTTTGATTAAAAGTTGCATGTACGGCATTACTAGCTAAAGCCAATTTTACACGCCGTTTTGCAGAACTGCTGTTGATAAACTAACAAGCAAATTGACTCATTAACCTGCTTGGAGCTCGGTACAGTTTAGCTATTTTTTACCCCAAGTTTTAAGTACCAGTACGTTGATTTTTTTTAATTTTTTGCGGCTGGTATTGTGGTGTATCTGTAACCTCTGCCATAAGCCATCAGTAGTCCTAAGCCACGGCTTTAGGTCTAAAGTCGGTAAAAGCAAAACTCGCTAAACGTTAAAATGGCTACGAGACTAGCTTGATTTATGGCCCAGAGTCCAGACAGGCGGAATTGCATTTTTTTGCTTGGGGATCGTATCCGGTCACGTGTCGGTCGTAAACTGAGCTTAATGTCTTTTGGTAGGATGACCACGACAGAGGATCGTTGCTATCGCCGGGTAGAGCTAATGGATTGCTTTGAACCAGTAATGGCAGCCATAAGCGCCACAGCATTTTCTTTTTTGGTCATCCGTCGACTCCGGCGTACTCGTAAAAAAGCCGCAATGGCTCGTATAGTTCCGACTTTTTATCCGGCCAGTCTAACAGTTACTGGCATAATACAAAGTTCTTTTGCTTTGTGGTTTTTAGTACAATATATTAGGCTTTTTCAGCATTTCATAGGTATGCGGATTTGATCGCGTATTTTCAGGACAGTTAAAAAGCACAGATATGATTAAAAACAGAGCTAAAAATGGTTTATCTTTTATGACCCATGACCCATAACCATTAAATCATTTCGTCCAGTACACGAAACTAGATGGGGGCGTAACATGGTGATTTTGGGCAAACCCTCAGTTCTGTTAGTTTTGAGAAACACAAAAATTTAGATTACAAGTAATATGAGTAAAGCTCACGTGACGCGCGAAAATAGTGGTACTGCCACATTTCATAAAAGAACAAGAGTCTTTGTGACAGTCTACCGTGAAAATTTTGGTCCCAATTTGTGAGTGTGACTCAAGTATGTGATAGACGGATATACAGATAAACGGATACAATATAAATTTATAGCTAAGACGTTAAAAACATTTTGTTCTTATGCACAAAAATATAAAAGATGTGCATTATGGGTTTAGCATTAAAATAAATTGTGAGCTAAACACTCGTTAGGGCTAGTTTGATTGTAGTATATGAATTTTTGATCATATTTTTAAATTGTATTTTTGTGCTTCCAAGACTAATTAAATGTAAATTGCTGTTACATTGCTGTTACATTAATGAACAGTTGGAGTTTATGCTGTCTTATTTGAGTCTGCTTTTATTGCAAGTTTATGTTTCACGCACGAATGACAATGTTTGTATTGTGTCGCCATTGCGTCATTTCATTTCAAGAACAAGGGCCGAACTACACAGATCTACAACGGCACATTCTACATGCCAAGTTCCATATGTTGTCGCCTGCCCGCTCAGGCACTCAACTAATTTCGTGGCACCAGCCAGACGTCGATGAGGCACAGGCGGCTCGGTCGCGGTCTGTCGATGCACGTCGATGCCACCGGAGTACGGTAAACGAAACTTTGACAACGACACCAGTCTTATAATACGACGCGATCGTCTCCGGTTCATACCATCGGGGCAAAAACAACTGGGCGTGTGAGGCTAGGACTGGCAACCTTAATACACCGAAATAACGAAACGCCGGGTTAGTGCAACTGAATGTGGAACATGGAGCGACGGCGAAAACGAGCCTAAGTCTAGGGATCATTAATACCGGGCCCAGTTTTCGCGAGTAGTCGTCGCCAGGCTTTCAAGTGGTGGACTTGGGTATTGTCGACGAGTCGGCAGAATGGACCAGTGATGTGACACCAATATAATGACCAATGCCTTGATTGCAAATGCGCCAAAAATCAAGGCTGATCAGGTTAAACACCAGCAGCAGTCCGTCGCGTACCATCGAGATCAGCGCCAATCTGGGCCCATTCTGTACGATGACGGGCGGTAGCAGTGTTACGAAGGCGAGCGCACGGGTGAAATACTGGGCTTACGTGGCGCCGCGCAGTTAAAAAGACTCGTCGGCCGGCGGACCGGACGTTCAGTTGTTTCGTGGGAAAGGTGGCGTCGGGCTGGTTGTCGGTGTTGCGGCCGCTGTCGACTACACATGGTCACGGGCTATTTCCTTCCTTTCTTAGTTATCGTGACGCTGTCCAATCGAGCCTACGCGAGCGGTTATTACCCGTCGCCGTGCTGTTTCGTTTTCGGCAAGGCGATTGTTATGAAAAACACGACTTGAGTGGACATTGAAACATCGTCTGACGCCGAGTGCCACGAACTATCGCGAGTGCCGAGCGGAGGTGCTGAGTGAAAACCGAACATTGCAACAGAATTCATGGCGACGTCGACAGCAACGAACCATCAGAAACAGCCGACATCGAACTTGAACGATTTGTCTTATCTTTTCCCAGATTTTATTACACTTGTTAAACAGCCACGCTGAGTGGTTTTCCCAATGTGTTTGGCAATTAGCAAAATTAAAAAAAAATTTCATTTGTTGTTTAGACTATATTGCAAGAATTAATTTAAATAAAAAATTGTCCTTACTTTGACGTCATGACGTTCTAGCCGGAGCAGCCGAAGCAACGTATTTTTGTTATTTTTCGCGTCAATATGTTATCGTCACGATTTCTAACGGGTGTCCTATTGTGTAGTTCCGATGATGTGGTAAGATTTAAATGGTTAGGCAATTGAATGCAACTATGGGGTTACATTAAAGTGCTTTGTTTTACTTTGCTGTGTGTGAAGTCTTGAATTTAGTGCAGTTAAAGTTTTGTAGAGTTTTACTATTCAAGTAGACGGATGTATTGTATGATCTTAAGGCGAATTTTGATGACATGGCGTGTTAATTAAGAAACTTAGTTCGAGTTGCGTGTCCTAAACTTGAGAGTTAATTACTTGAATTTAAGTGTCTTCGAGTTAATTGGTTGCTGATGCATTATTTTGATTATTAGTTAATTTGTTTCGTGTTTTGGCCTAACTTGACGCGTGTCAAAAATGTTTTGAACTTCGTAATTAACGATTTGTGTTATATTTGTTAGTGATGTCAATTACTTGTCTATTGCTAATTTTGTGCACGTTTCATCAGGGACAGTTGTTAATATTGCTACAAATTCATATTGTGTATGTTATTGCGTAGTGCTAATGCTAAAACGTTTAACACTTGAAATGATACGTAATACACGGAAGAACTCGACATTTTTGCGGCTTGTGCCAATATTGACCGATTTCAACGTTTGTAATTTGGCGTATGAACAGGTTTTGATTGTTGTGTTAATTCTGTGATCATATAATAAGTTGTATAATCGTACTTGCAACTCAAGCATTATTGATTTTGTTGTTAAGTAGGGTGTTATACACGTTTGACGTTACTAGGACTTTACGGTGGTACTGTGCGCTCTAGTGGTAGACTAGTGCTGCCACCTTGCGAGTGACGGTGCACCTGGTGGTGTTATTCAGCTATACCTTAGACTTGGATGCACAATTGTGCTACGACTAACAATGTTGTTGAAAGCGTTTACCTATTAATGTAATTAGTTATTATGTTAATTGGTTAGGATTAAGTGACATTATTTAGTGACATTACAGTATGTTGTAATACGGGCTTAGTTCAGTCGTAACCCACCAGACAAGTTTAGCTGTTAGTTACTACAAGACTAGGCAATATGTATATTGTTTGAGCGTACGTAATTCATTGCGGACAACGAATTTTGTGGGAGAGGAGAAGGTGTTGTATAGAGGATAATTAGATGTCAGCAGCAGCAGCGGCTGAGGCGCTGCTAGCGAGGTAGCTGCTGCTGCGGCGGCTATATAGCCAATGCGCACTACTGAGCGCTGGCCATTCTATAGTTAGTCGTATTGAGAGTGGTCGACTGTAGGTACTAGGTATGTGTTTGCGTGTGTGAAAATTTGTTAAATTAGTTTGCTATTATTACTTTCGAGTTGTAAGCATGATTATAATGTACCCTGTAAAACAATAATTATGAATTACTATCGGAAATGCTAATACATGACTGAAATTTTAACTTGTTGTGTCTGTTGTGTCTTGAGTTAGTTAGTTAGTTAGTTGTAAGTTATAATACCATTAGAGTGAGAAACTAAATACGAACCCGTTAGGCTACTTTTTAGACTAATTCACAGATTGTTAGGATTAAGCTTAGATGATTTACAACATGGACATATAGTGGAAAGATCGATAGTTGGTAATACTGGAACTAGATAGTAAAATAAGTATTATTAAGTCAACTAAAATATAAACTAAAATAACTAGAATACCAACTACATGACAGGTTTGCTATTAAACGTGAGGCCTTTGCTATTATTTGGGCTCTCAATCGTTTTAAAGACATCACATTTTTGACAAGTAAGTGCGACAGAAACCTCTGATCAACCGCTGATATAAATTATGTGTCTAATACAAATTCTCCAATCACAATAAGTATAGGTTTAATGTACTGTAATTACAACTGAGTTAATTAGCAATGACTTTAGTTCAATGTATTCTAGCAGACTCGCCGTTTGATACAGCGGCGTCGGTGAATGGTAAAAAGCATCGATGTAGATATCTTTGACTTCTGTTTGCTGCTTTGCATATGAGTTAAAATCATAATCCTGCAGCTTTGTTTGACAACATGTTTAACGTAAGCCAGCATTGTAATGCGGTTTACAAGATCGTTTCGCAGCTGCACCTTTGCCATCTTTACCATCTGATGCACTGTGTGGTTGACAGTGGACCCGTAATTGCATGCTGCACACGTTAAAATGAAAATGTCGCTGCTGATATGTGAAACATAATGCCATTGTAGTTGGACTTTTTCTTAAAGCTATGCAGTGGTATCTGTGTTATGTTTGACGGTTAATGATGAAAAGCTGTCAGAAAAGACGCATGAACAATGTCGTGCAAGCAAAACTACCAAGGTGGTGGCTAAACACTGCCCGGACTTTAGCACAAGACAAGTTGTCTTACAGAAACTTTTTTTAACCAACACCACTAATAAGCAAAATTTTTTCACAATTATTAGCCCAGAGTTTATCTGGCACTATGGCAACTGGCACTAGTTGTGTTACTGTGTTGGAAAAAGCAACAAAGGACAGATGAATATGTGCATATGGACTGGGGAAGCAAGCATACTGCATCGTGTTTCTGGGAAACAAATTCCAGACAGACGGAGTGCTCTGCTCAGATGACGCTACACGTCGGTATATGCTCACTGGCAAAAGTTGTGCGGTGTACACTCGTCAAAAGTACTAATGTACGAATATAAAATTTAGATGCAAATGGTAAACATTTGTACTGTTATGCTTAAACAACATTGAACAACAACGCATACATGACGCACACTGTGTTATTACGTTTATGACCTTTGATTGTTATAGTTCTGTGGTAAAAAAAAGAAAAATGACATAATATGATGAGATAACTAGTTTTATGAGGTTATTTTTGTTTAAAACCAGTAAATTTGACTAATGTCCATTGAATGTAAAATGACATACAGTGCTTATAGTGATAGGGGCAAAATTGAAATTATGAACAACCATAATCTACTCTGCCTGGAATTTGCAGCTGCATGTTAAAATAATGCAGTTTTTTGGACCAGCCATGGTGCCACCGATTTTGTTACTTGGGCTTCAAAAATTCATTGCAAAATTTTAAACATGCATGTGCAAATGATAATTTTTTCTTGCGGTCATGCTAAAACAACAGTGACTCACTTATATGTGAAGCATACACATTGTTATTATGCTTACGAATTTTTGTCATATAAGACATAAACATCCATCAAATACAGCCTTTATTTTAATATTTTTGTTGATGTATAGGCAACTGCAGCTGCCTTCGTTGAAACAGCTGTTTGCCAGGTGTTGCTACAGTACACAGTAAGTAATTTTGTAGCCCCTTGTTTCTGTTTGTTGACTTGTCTTGTACTTTTCTAATGTGTATTGTTTTTCTAATCTACCCGTCCATCCTGTTTTATTCTTTGGCGATCACCTTGGTCTTTATCTGCTACAGCAACATTTCGTAAACAGACATTCTGAAGACGTTAGCAGCAATTGCCAGAATGTTAAGAAAAATATTAAAATAAAGGCTGGATTATGATGTATTTTGTATATTTTATATGTAACTGTTTCAGCTGATGAATCTGTTCAAAGACCTTTGTTTTTTATAGTTCTGTAACAAAAAAGCATTTAATATGATGAGTTAACTAGTTTTATAAGGTTATTTTTGCTTAAAACGAGTAAATTTGACTAATGTCCATTGAATGTAAAATGACATATAGTGTTTTTTGTGATAGCTTCTAGCTCTTGAAATTGTAGTGAAGCTGGTTAACTTTACATACCTGTTATGCAAGAAGTTTAATTTCGTGCATTTATGTTACATGTTGCTGTATTAAAACACAGGTAATAAAACATACCTGGTATTTGCGGAAATTTAGCCTTTGGTGCTATCAGTAATAAGTAAACATACGCCGTTATTCCACTACAGTCACAGCACTGCAGTAGCAATTCGTGCATGGAAAAACCAGGCATGTTGCATTTAAAGCATTTTAAATAAATTTTGACAGTTTTTGTTAGTCAAATTTCTCAATATTTGGGTATTGCAAAGTAATAGCTACTTCTGTTGTTCTGTGAAAATTTTATGAATTTCCGATGAACGATGGGATATATACGTGCGATGTCATGTCAAACTGTTTTTGCCTTCTAGCCAAAACTCGATTTTTGGGACATACCTGGTATGTCCACGAAACCTTTTAATTGCCGTGTCCGTGCGCTACAGTTTACTGTGTGTCAGGCTGGCTGCGTTTGAGTCGCCGAACTTCGAGACGATCTGGTTGCTGTACAGACAATTACGTATGCCAAGTGCCGTATCACACGCCGTTATCGGCGCCGTATATCACCCGTCGTCAGCTGATGACAGAGCCATGACGTCATACATACTGCACTGTCTAGACAGCGTCACTCACGACCACCCGTACGCCGGCGTCGTGCTGCTGGGCGACTTCAACCAGCTGCGAAATGCCGCGCTGCTATTCTACCCACTGCGTCAAGTTGTCAAGACGCCGACGCGTGGATCATCTGTTGTCGACAAGATTTACACCAGCCTAAAAATCTGGTACGAGCTGCCCGCTATCTTGCCGAACATCGGATGTCGGACAACAGCGCGATGCTTGTGACGCCCAAGCAGCGGTCAACAGATGGCGGCGAGGACGTGAAAATGGTCGTTCAAAGCCAGGACGCGAACGGCAGAGAGCTGCTGTGTCAGACCATCACGGAATACGACTGGACGTTTCTGTACCGCATAGACACGTGTGAAGAGATGACGCAGGCCTTCTACAGCACAGTTACAGGTTTGGACGACTACTGTCTGCCGCTGAGAACTGTCAGACGTTACTCAACAGACAAGCCGTGCGTTTCCGACCAGTTCCGCCATCTCATCCGCTGTCGTCAACATGCGCCGAAGACCGGCCAGACGGCGCGATACAGAGTGTACCGCAACAGAGTGCAGCGGATGTCAAGGACACTGCGGCGAAAGTACTACGCCAGGAAGATAAAGGGACTGCGCGTCAGTAACCCACGCAACTGTTGGCGCAGCGTCAAGATGATGACGCGGCAGACGATCAACACCAGTCAGCCGCTGAATGGACTGGCTAACCAGTTGCACGATGGCGACGTACAGGCGCTAGCTGACAACATCAATCGGTTCTTCCAGGGTGTGGCAGCTGACCTCAATCCACAGGATGACAACAGTACGCCGCCGCCGTCAGAGGTCAGCCGGACGAGTTCTTGATCAGTCTGGCGGACGTTGAACATAAGCTGAGCCGGGTCAACGTGCACAGGGCTCCGGGACCCGACGGGCTTCCGAACTGGCTACTGCGGGACTTCTTTAACCAGCGAAGGAGTCGTTCCGTTGAGGTAAAAAAAGCAAACGT
>Ga0209367_1014124_pt1 | contig 10169 bp, 3 predicted proteins | sample WorMetLIZISLAND2_FD_187412 | JGI IMG/M metagenome (GOLD analysis project Ga0209367, IMG submission 187412) | Marine gutless worms symbiont microbial communities from Max Planck institute for Marine Microbiology, Germany - Olavius geniculatus... ...
TGAAATAATGTTGTTTACGATGTTTGAATTTAACTCGCAAACAACGAATCGAGCGTTCGCGCTGCCGCCATTATGACACACTTTTGGCCACACGCTGTAATAACCAAAGCATGTGAAGCCAACCAGACCAGACCAAAGCAAGATCTGTGCATACTGTGCTGTGCAGCTAGTAATCACGGATAAGTGAAGCAGCGAATGCCAAATGATGATCATCTATGCAGTAAGTCAGCGGGTGAAATGTAAACCAGCTTGCAGCAAGTAAGTAAACCCAATGTTCAAACGGCAGCGACAGCTGGTGCTCAACCCTCTCTCTGAGACTTACTTTTACTTTGCTGGCAGCGGAGCCTGAGCTGCAGCCCCTACATGCTGAATCCAACTCATCATAAGCTACATCTCCATCACCATCACGCTGATTCTCCTCCGCAGCCGACCGACCTCGACCACAGCCGCACAGCCCCAGCAGGCCATTCCTCATCTTCCACCGAGTAAAATCAAATTATTTCCAACACGTTACATTTCAGAACAGCAAAAATGAATGACTAGAGCAATAAATCAAAACTTCATGCTTTGCACGCTGTTCTCATCGCTGTGAATTCAAATTCCATCAGTTAAATTTTAAAAAGGGAAAAGCAAGACAATGAAGTATGTCAAATGTACAACTTTTTCAGACACGCTTCACAAAATGACGGTACTTAATGAAAAAAATTAAGCACCGTGGCTGGATACTCTTTCTCATATGATCAATAACTCATATGCATGGCAGAGAAAAATGAATCTGCAGGAGCAAGCCACCAAGATTTTACAGGCATGATCGTGTGGCAGTTAACTTAATCCATGACTTAGAATTATAGCACCGGTCAGAAGTAGAATTGGAGCAAAGCCAAACTGGTCAACAAAGTACTTATCAGTCTTCGTGGCACGACCAAACATATTAAGAAACTTACATGGCATTTTCAGTCAAAAAATAACCAGAAATCATCAGATGGCACTAAAACAAAACCCAGCACAGTAACCAGTAAGTTAGTGGTGGTCCCAGTTAATGAAAGCATCACAGACTCAACTGCATTACTACGAACCTGGAAACTACTGCAAAATGACCATCTAAACTGACTCCAGGAGTGAGCTAGAGGTGTGCAGAAAACCAAAATTTGGTTCCGTTTCTGGTTTTAAAACAATTGAACCAAACAAAACCACTCAGAATTTTCAATTCCATTCAGTCAGTTTTCCGAAGCATTTCTGGGTAAACCACAGTTTCAAAGCAAACCCGAGTGAGGTGCAAAGCTATGCATCTAAGGTGGAAAACCAGCAAATTGAAATTCACAAAGAATTCATAATTATGTGCAAATCATTATAAAAAGGTAGTTGACTAGTTGACTGTTGTTAGCAAGTAATGCAGTTTTTAGCAAAAGCTAAAAAAAATATATGCATGCCAACTCTGAATCGTTTCTTAACAAAACCAAACCAGAGATGATTCCAAACCAAAAACCGTGCTTAATTTGAAAAAAAAACAAACTAAAACTGAACCAATTTCCAAAAAACGATTCCACACACCCCTAGTTTTAGTGGACCGTTCAAGAGATTTTCTTTGTAGTACTTCTGTTTATCAATTTAATGCATGATTCCACTCGAAAAATAAAACTGGCCATTTGTCATTTTTTCAGTGCATTCTAATTTCTCTTCATACCAACATGTGCTATGTTGGAAAAAATAGAAACAAAATTTATGCCAAGATCTTATCATCAAATCTGTGTTGTATTCTACAAAGCATAATGAGTCTGAAATGCAGCAAAATGCTTAGATTAGAAATAAAAAGAAAAGTAAAATAAAGGTAGCAACCGACTAACCCTTGTTTATGAGGAAAGTGCCAGTGGTTTCTGTATGCACGTTTCAGCAGTATTTCTACTTCTAAGCTATCACACCGTAAAACAAGTGAACGAGGGTTAGTGAGGACATAGCGCCAGGTAGTTTTACTGCACAACACACAAAGCTTTGTACAATAACGCCCCACCTGCAGACCAGACAACATAGATACGGACAGACAGACAAACCACACAAGCAAACATACCTTCTTCTTAGCCCCAGCGATGACTGACGATCCCTTGAATAGGAACAGGACAATGTCACTGTTGTCAGCCTTGTGTTCCACGACATATTCATCAGATGCCTGCATGACAACTGTATCCGGTTAGCAAATGTGGCTTGGTGGTGAAATGGTAGGGTGTCGAACTTATGATCGCGAGGTCGTGGGTTCAACTCCCTGTTGGTCACCATCAGGTGGTTACTACTCAAATGGGTAACTGTCTGCGCACAGGTAAACCATCTCGCTATACAGGGTGGTCCATAAAAAACGTGCCACTTTACTTTTGTTCATATCTCCGCCAATTATTGACCGATTTTCAAAATTCTTTCATTGGCACACTCTGCAGACAATTTTCAATAATGTGGTTATTATATATCCCACCACATCATAAATGCGTCTCTACACTACCTTGTGAAATATAAATAAAATATGAATGTATAACAACAATAAAATAATGTTCATATGAACACAAAGTCTGACCAATGCATTTCGATAGTTTACAGTATATGTCCCTATAAATTTAATCAGTAAGCTGTTTAGACTGGTAGAAAACAAGAAATTTGAGCTAATGCTCACGAGATGCGCAAAAGCCTACAGCAGTTCAGGTTCAGTAGTTTAGCTGAAAATTTAGGTGTTCACGCTAAGTTAATATACAAATACCAAATTCTCTATCTGGATCAACGGATCACACAACGATAGTTCCGTCGTGGCGCCACCTTGTGAATGATATAGACTTGTGTCGCAGCCCAAAATCGCCAAAAAATCCATAAACCCTCTATTTTGGCGTTCAAGGTCATTCAAACAAATATTTTGGTAAATAAACAAAAAAACACTTCAGACCGACATTGTGGTGAATGATATGTATGACACTAAACTCTGTTGGTATAACACAGTTTAGTGTCATACGGATCATTCACTGCAATGTTGGTCAGACGTGATTTATCCATTTAAATGTTCGTTATTATCGTTAGTCTTTCTTGCATTTATGTTTCACAAGGTAGTGTAGAGATGCAACTATGATGTGGTAGAATACATAATAACTGCATTATTGCAAATCGTCCATAAAGTGTGCCAGTGAAAGTATTTTAAAAATCGGTAAATAATTGGCAAAGATATGGATAAAAGTGAAGTGCCACGTTTTTATGGACCAAGGTGTACAACCAACACAAAGATCCACTCAGCCATCCATCCTTTCAGGAGAGGTAAATCAAGTACCTAGACTGGGGTTAAAATGAGGTGCCTTCACCTGTGTTGGGTGGCAGCTAATACTATGTGATCCCATATGGCAGGTGACGCTCTGTAGCTCTTTGATGGGTTTACTAGCAAGAGCTATACACCACCTTTACCTTTTTACCATCTTTTACCTTTATGACAATAACAGTAACAATGACAACTAGAAATTATCAGAGCTCTCAAACTTCTGCCAAAAATGGTGCTGCCCCCCCTGGAAAGCACAAAGTAGTCTCAAGCAAGCTATAGAAACTAATCGAATTACAACCTTTTCTTACTTTGCTTTGCCTCAGATTCGGCGAGCTTACCATTGACACTTTGTGCAATACAAATTCACTCACTTAGTTACTTATCTGATGTTTCAGCGACTGTTGCTGTCATCTTAGGAGTGATTTCAGTTTGCCAATAGACGTTGCTGCAACAAACAAGTAAGTAAACTAAAAGGACAGTCAGAGACTGCAAACCTCCACCGACGCTGTTAAGTTTTCATTGAGTTCGCCAAATGGCAGCACAACCAAAATCTAATCACCACTAAGTTGGGCCAAGTCTAACCTGCTCTGAAAATTTAAGCCAAATCTGCCTGCAACTTTTTTGTAATCCTGCTGACAAAATCAACAGACAGAAAAAAAAATTAACTAAATAAAGGGTATCACATAACCTCGCCATTGGTAGAGGTAACAAAATTGCAATTTGATAATACTAGCCTATTTACTTACTTAATTCAACCTGTAAGACTGCAGAGCAAATGACAACAAATAACCAACCTTGTACGACAGATTGCGATGTGTCTTGTTGATCATCCAATACGGACAGTAGAGGGACAGCTGCTGATAGCCCATGGCATGTCTCTCACAGTGAATGCCGAGATTCTACAGTTTACATGTACACTATGCAATGTCAAGCTTTACCTGTTGTTCTCTCACCGCGCAGAATAGTCTTAAGATATCAAAGGGTGTAATCAGTCAGTTCACTTTGATCAGTATGCAATATTTATTCTTTAGCATGTTTACTAAAACAGATGAATTCAAAGAAACTTAGAAATAGCTGTAATGATCAAAAGTTTTTAACAATACACACCGTGTCTCAAAAAAACAGTCAAAATTGTTTTTGATTATTTGTATCAGATGCCTCACCTTTGCCTCATCAATTCGACAGAGGGTGCGACATGGTTTAATAATTTTGATGTATTAAATATTTTAAGATGAAAACAGCAGACAACAAAATAGCTGGCTGATGAGCTTAAGACACGTCTAATCGATGAGTGAATGCATCTGATCAGTCGATCGTTGATTCTGCTATCAGCCACTGGCGTTGCATCTAAGCCATTGCGTCTTTGTATGCGGAGCACGCTTTGGCATAAATTCTAATTTGCAAGCGAGTTGTTATACAAACTTATAATTCTGTTAAATAATGAATGGTAAAAATAAAAATATAAAATATAATCATTGATGGAGTCATTTATAAACCACCTGATACTGACATTACTACTTTTACGAAAAACTTTGAACAGCTGCTTACCACATTAACTAAGAAACTTAGACCATGTTATCTTTTAGCTGACTATAATATAAATCTATTCAAGCATGATAAACATCTTCCCACCAAACATTTCATAGATATTTTACTGGCCTTTGGTTTTTACCCGTTGATAAATAAACCGACTAGAGTAACAATTGATTCTACTACGTTAATTGATAATATATTAACTAATGTACATCATACAGAAACAGTGCCTGGTACATGGGTGGTAGATATATCTGATCATTTGCTGGTTTTCAGTGTCTTGCCTTCAAATACAAAAAAAGCAGAAGAAGAACTCCTGTTTACCATTGTCAGTTTTTCGTTGTCTTTGGTTGTCTCGAACGCAGCCAGTGACAGATGTGCTGGATCTGCCTCAATGGCAATCTGGCCTTTCCACTCCAGCGACTGATAAGTCAACTACATATAATCGCACGTGTCAATATGTCAGCGACACCGTACAGTACATAGCCATCTAGCTAGGTTGACTCAGCCTTCTACCCTAGTGGGATAGTAAAATGAGCATAAGCTATCAAGGTGAGTAATGACAAATGGCAACAGTAAGTGTAGTACTGTAGCTGTCAGTTTTCTAAAACTCGGGCTGATTGGCCTGGTCCATAGGCTGGCGGCTGCCTGGTGCTAGTGCTGCTCTTGCCAAATGAACCGAGTCAGCTCTCGCAGTAGCAGTTCACAGACAGTGGCTATTACCATTACTATTATTACTGACATGCGGACAACCAGCAATATGTCACAACATCATACAGCACTCAACCACATACCATCCTACATTGCAACCTACTTATGTCAACTCAGCCTTCCAGCCCTCGAGGGTAAGTAAATTGAGTACTAAAGCTTCTTTGGCTAAGATTAGAATGGGGCACATCCACCAGTGCCATATAATAGGTAACTAGGTAACACTGTTTGATCCTACTAGCAAAGTTCCCGCCCTACAAGCTGGTCCACTCCGTTAACTGCCAACTCAACCCCGTCAAGCTGCCCATGGAGGGAGGTAAAGGAAAAGTGGGGGCACACGTATCTAAGGCCCAAGGACTCAAATGCAGTGGTCTGAGTCCGCAACCGTGCAACACGGAAGGCATCAAAAATATGACACATAAACAAACAGATAAACAGATAAACAGACAAACTATCCATGCATTATTGTAAGATATGGCAAATATGCTCTGTAGCTCCGAAATGAGTTACTAAGAAGCTAAGAGCTATAGACAACCTTGAACCTTTTGATTAAAAAGTCAAGAGGATTAACGACAGAACCTTTCTGTTGCCACACTAAGTGTTCGGGCAGACTCCTTACAGAATTTAAAACTGCTCAATTTCACAAAATTTTAAAACTCAAACAAAAAAACGGTTGTTTTATATCTGCCGTATATGAATGGCATGAAAACTGAACAATGTATTAAAATGCAGAAAAAAAATAAAACATAAAAAACTGCATTAAAACTTACAATAACTTCGAGAGAAGAGCTGCCTGGTTTGGCATTCAGTAGCGTCAACTTGTCACCTGCTTTCACTTCTGACCTACTCTCAACACCCTGCAAATAACAATTTATGCTACACATGTAAACGGAGGAGATATTGAACAAATTTTGTCAGTATAACTTTAAACATGCAGTGAATAAAACACAGACCAGCCGGGGATTGCTGGCAATGCCGTTAAGTTCACAGTGCTAGTGATTTGCAGCATTAGCCGTTTTAGAAACCGGGTACCCAGTTGCAATTACTCAAGTACCACAACCCAATTTCAACTTTAAAGGAAGTAAAGATATGACGTCAATGAATTGATATGTATGCATCTAATTATAGTGCCCAATATTTTCGGTCAAAGTCAGGCTTTTCATACAGAACGTCCATAATATGTTTATGACACAAAATATGTACAAGGTTTGTCAACAAAAACGGCTGAAGTTGAACTTTTCTTGCAGTATGAAAATTTGCCACAAAGGTTGTCAAAAATGCAATTTTTATCGGTTTCATCAGTAATCAGCACAAAAACGAGTACTAAAACCAAAATTTCGTTTTAAAATTTTGGAACCGAATCTAGGTACCCAGTTCATACATACATAGCACAGCAGTCAAGAGTTAAAAATATGTAGACTGGACAAAAATATCATTTACTAGCCTCTTATGACACCTAGCCAAAATGGATTAAAACACTGTATATAGGCCTACTGCTAGCTAGATACAACATCAAATTACCTGGTATGTCAAATTCAAGAACCTTGTTCTGCTGTAAGCACAATCTAACTGTCTATATTATGTATGCCAAAAATGTGCAGGGTATTCCGTCGACATCAAGTTCCATAAAAATTGACTTACTTATTAAAAGATCTTCAAGAACAAGAACAAAAATATCATAGACGTTGGGTTTTAACAAAAGAATAAGCTGCATGTTTCGAGAATTACCGTAAGTTTGCACGAAGCGTCCACTGGGAGCCAGTTTCGGAAGACAACAGTGGGACTGAGAGTGATGGTGTAAGTCTTGACTGTAGCATCCATTGTAGACTCATTATACACGTTCTCCACCGATACACTGGCCTGCACAAACGCAGCAAGCAGAGCCAATCATTCTATGCTAAAAGTCTGCACAGTGAGTACAACAAAAAGTACAAGCCAAAGTAACACAGTTACCTTCCATCATCGTATTCACAAAAACTGTAATAAAATATCAATTCATTTCCTTGAAATTATCCTTTAATATGCTTATCTCCACTCCTAAATGTTGAGCAAACAGTAAACTCGTGCCCAGTATTACGAATGACGGACCACATCTCTTCCATAGTCTGCTGTTAGCTTTCTGAAATTTTACTCTAGTGCCAAATTATAGTGCTTAGTAGCAGAGATGTTGCCTGACAGTGACATGACTCAGAGTTGAACAAGAGCTCTGCTGATCCCAAGTTTGATGCCCTAACCAATACCATTACACTACAAGCCAGAAAACTGAAAACAGTGAGAGTAGATAGGTACCACAAAGCAGAGAGATGGCAGATTGCCCTTGTAAGACTTGCACTCGATGAGATGGACTGAACCAGTGGAGGTCGAATCAGTCCATTTACAGCTCACTGTCTCATCTGACTCAGAATAACTGCACACAGAAACATACACACACACGTGGATGTCTTCAGCAATAGAAATAAATGCAAGGTAAAGTCTCTCATAGTCACCAGCACTACCACACAGCTCTGTGACTGTAGGGTGAGTGAGTGTTCGAAATTGCGTTGATGGCATTTGACTGCGTTCACGATCAGGGTCCTGGCTACTTTGATGGTGTTATGACACCAGTCCACACCGTTGCAGCTTGGGCCAAATGGCGATCTGCAGACCAAAGTGACGTGGTCATTCCAGGCTCACCTACAACTCGGTTCGGCTAGCGCAGCTTCTCCTCAGCGGCGCCAACTGTGTGGAACGATTTACCATCGAAGCTGAAAAGCAGAGACATCGGCAGACAGTGTTTCAAACAAAAGCTAAAGACATGGTTTTATGATTGTGCCTACTCGTAACAGGCGCCTCTGAGAACTTTGTTGAAGAGGCGCCCCGTGATTGATTGATTAATTTTAATGCCCCAAGCCGAAAATGAGCTGCACCTCAATTACATGGGCAGTAGGCCAGACCTCTCTCATCTTTAAAAACTAATCTCAAGTCTTGTCTCTTTAGTCAAGTAGCACACAACCTGTAGCCAGTGCCTCTAAACCTACAGCTATATGGTGATTATATTTATAATCATTCAATTATTACCACCTGCCATCACGAGGCTTGAAGAGAATCTGGTGAGGTTCAGTGTAGACAACTTCGCATGGTAGACTGAGTGAGTCTCCCGGCTCTAGCTCACCACACCGGCCATTTGCATCAATGCTCAGCTTGTAGAATAGCTCCACAGCGTATGATAGACTGTTACACACCTATACAGACACATGTCCACACCACATTAAATTGGCCTCTAGCATCAGTACTCAATGTGAAGCAGTTTATCAGCTTTCTGACAACATTAGAATGCCTTGAAATGCATATTAATGCTAAACTCTGTCTTCTGCGTCAATCTGACTGGATTCGTTCGCTTGCCTTTCAAATGCAACTATGCGAAAGTGAAAAAACAGACCTATATTGTCAGCCAAAAAAATGTAGCCCAGGGACTCTAAGTTTTTGGCGATATGAAATTTCCAGAGATTAGGATATTCATCAGCTTTGTTGTGTAAACAGCAAGAAACGCACGTGTATCCATATTGACAATCCTGCACGAATAGTGCATCTCCCAGTTTGTGCAGTCATCTGCTACCAGCTAATAGCTTAAAAAACTGTCAACACAACGCTCATATAAATGAAATAATGAGAAACAGAAAACGTCACACAATCGTTCAGACCGACAGAAAGACAGACAGCATTAGAAAAACCGACTGTGAGTAAGTATAACTAGAAATACAGACAATGAAAGCTGATAAACTTCGTTGCCATTTAATGTCAAGTTAGTATGCCTGTCAACCACGACTGAAATTAATTAAAGAGTAAGACCCAAACTCCACTAGGGTCTTCTTCGTCTCTGTGAGCCTTGTTGTACTGCATATGTTGCACAATAAATCGAAGCAAGTGGGGCTGGGGCGACGAACGATGTGTGCATGCTATGATGGATCTGAGTACTACCGTACGACAGATAAATGAAATGGGAATTGTGGCTTGAGAGAGGTCGGAACTTTCTTAGATCCGGGCACCCGTTACTGCAGGTGGTAGACTGCATATATAATGATAGTGAAGGCATCTGTAAACATGATCGCCAACAAATGGACTGCCTGATCATTGATAAGACAAGATAATGTTCATACGAACACGGAGTCTGTCCAATGCATTTCGATAGTTTACAGTATATGTCCGTATAAATATAATCAGTGATTGTTTAGACCGGTAGAAAAATCAAACAGTTTAATTTCAAATGTCGCTCGGGGAAAAATGAAATTGGCAGCATTCGATAGCCCATGCCCGAAAACCCCCCAGAGGCGTGAAAAATCTCCCAAAAATCTCTTACGCAAGCCGAATTATAGCCAATTTTGTCCCAAATTTCGTTGCCATGGCAACGGGGGTCGGTCGGGGAAAAATGCAATTGGCAGCATTCGATGGCCCATTCCCGAAAAACCCCTATGGGTGCAAAAAACTCCCGAAAATCTCTTACGCAAGCCCAGTTATAGCCAATTTTGTCCCAAATTTCGTTGCCATGGCAACGGGGGTCGGTCGGGGAAAAATGCAATCGGCAGCATTCGATGGCCCATCCCCGAAAACCCCCATATAGGCGCAAAAATCTCGCGAAAATCTCTCACGCAAGTTGAGTTATAGCCCATTT
>Ga0209367_1014126_pt1 | contig 10169 bp, 11 predicted proteins | sample WorMetLIZISLAND2_FD_187412 | JGI IMG/M metagenome (GOLD analysis project Ga0209367, IMG submission 187412) | Marine gutless worms symbiont microbial communities from Max Planck institute for Marine Microbiology, Germany - Olavius geniculatus... ...
AAATTAAGCGACTGAAGGCTTGTGTTGGAGCTTGGAGCTGTTGGTGGACACTTCGAACATTCACAGTGACAATGGAATTTTGGCATCTGATCATTAGTTAACTGTGTTGTTTGACTTGTTTCAACGATGTTATTTAACTGGTGTTGTAGCTTAGACATTTTTTCACGCTGAAAAATCGATAAGCGGTTATGTTAAAAAATCTATAACTTCGTCATTTTTCAATGGAATCAAATTTTATTTGGCACTTAGCCGTAGAACAATTTAGTAAATAAATCTGTAAATTCTCAGATTAAAATGCTGAATTATTGCTGAGAAAACAGTGAAAAACTTTAAGGGGCTACTTTTTTCTGCCACACCCTGTAGATAATTAGCCGCCGGTCGTCTGATGTCCTCTGGCAACTGTTTATATTTTTTACTGGGCTTTCAAACATGTGCTGCTGTTGCGCATTTTCCTTTGCGTTAGCTGGGCTTTACTTGTCGTTCTTGGTCTCCATATACTTGGTCTTTTTTACATCGCTGACTGCTGTTTATTTCTGCTGATCAAAAATAGAATTATTGCAAACAGACATAAACTGTAAATATGGGCATTTACGAGATTTCTGGCCCCATCTCTTATCATCATATGGCAATTTTAGCAAAACAGCTGCAGCAAAAATTCTGGCCTGATTTGATAATTGCCATCCATGGCGGAGTCAAATTATAAGTCTGGATGTGGACCTGTGAGGTGTGTTTATCATCATGTTTATCATTGTAAATCTGTCCAGCCATGTAACTGCTTTCTCTGTACTACACCGTGGGCCATAAAAAACGTGCCACTTCACTTTTGTCCATATCTTCACCAATTATTGACCAATTTTCAAAATTCTTTGACTGACAGGCTCTGCAGACAATTTGCAATAATGTGGTTATTATATATTGCACCACATGGTAAATGCGTTTCTACACTACCTTATGAAATGTAAATGTAACAAAAAACTAATGATAATGATAAAAATTTAGGTAAATGAAAAAAACACTTCAGACCAACATTGCGATGAATGATTCGTTGTCATACAGACCATTCACTGCAATGTTCGTCTGGTCTTTTTTCAATTTTATCAAACTGTTTGTTTGTTATTATTGTTATGTATGCATATTTCATTGATATTTCACAAGAAAGTGTAGAGACGAATTTGTGGTGTGGTGGGATATATAATAATCACGTTATTGCAAATTGTCTGAGGAGTGTGTCAGTGAAAGAATTTTGAAAATGGGCCAATAATTGGTGAAGATATGGACAAAAGTAAAGTGGCACATTTTTTTTGGCCCACCCTGTAGTCTTATCACTGCTGTAGTCAGTCGTGTTTCTCTCTACATTTTGTGTTTCAGTAGATTCATATGTTAAAACGGTACCCATTAACCAAGTAAGTTGAGCAAATTCATCAATATAAAACCTTTTTTGATACAGACTGCTGACATTTCAGCAACTGCTGCTGCCTTCTCAGGAACCAAGACCAATTTCCACACATCTATGATTACTTGCTGTCTGCCGCAGTGACACCCTGGTGGACAGTTGTTCCGAGAAGGCAGCAGCGGTTGCCAAAACTTCAACAATTTATATCACAGTAAAAGTTTTATATCAATGAATATGCACAACTTATTTACATTTCGTAGGCATTTTACACATTTGTAACTGTTTATTTTGGTATGTACTGTGTGCACTTCAGAGGATACATCAGTTAAAGACCAAGATTCATCACGCGGCAGTTCGTCAGCATCATTATCATCAGCTGAAAAAGACAAACAGGAAAAACTCAACATATTACTGACATGTCCTGCCCGGAATTTTTACACACGATTCTCACTGGCCGGCGAAGTGTTTCCAGACAGCTCACAACATTAACAGATTGTGAAGAGTGCCGTCGTATGTTAATAAAGTCGGCAGAGAGGGGGGGCACGAAGTGGCAGCCTTCCGACAGACAGCTGCAAATTTCTGACAGAGGAAATTTGGGTGCTCGAAATTTCAATTTTTCGCTAACCCCACCCCCTCAAAAAGTGGGTAAACACAGCACTTATGATCCACGGTGACATTTTGACAATGGCTGGCGCTATGTCAAATTGTTTTCGGATTAGATTAGACGGGGGATTTCCAGCCTCAAATTTTGCAATTTTGGAAGACAGTTTTATCGGACAAGAAGAAAATTTTCCGACAGGCTGCGATTTAGGGGGATCGATCAGTTGCCATGCCCCAACTGTGGTGATGCCATTGACTGTGATATGGGCATTCTCTTTGTCTGTGATATTCAGTTTATTGCTATTTACTGTGTGGTCAATCTGATAGGCTCCATTACATGTCTTGCCTCTCTGTCCCACAGAAGTTATTTTTACAGTATAGTTTAGAACTTCAGATTTTCTTTCCGTGTCTGTTGGTCGCTACCACCTCCAGCATGTGGCTCCGCTAAAGTGAACGCAAGTGAGAAAAATAGTAGTTTTGCTGGGTTACTGGAAGAAAAATGCTGTAAAATGAATAAAATGGCTTATTTTTATCCCAATTTTTGTTAGAATTTTCGACAGTGTGTCGCAGGCTGCAAATATCGCCTTCACTGTGCGCATTTGAGACCTCTGGTGTAAACGTTCCCCAGTAACTGGTAGACTGATTTTTGGTTCAGCAGGTCAAAGGTCAGGATTAGTGTCTTTAAATAGACTCATAGGTTGAAACGTAACTTAATAACTGAGACAAGGGGTCCTACCAACTTCCACACATCTATGATTACTTACTGTCTGCCACAGCGACACCTGGTGGACAGTCGTTCTGACGAAGGCAGCAGGGGTTGCCGAAACGTCAACAACAACATTGTATATAAAGGTTGTAATTTGATGAATTTATCAACTTATTAAGTCAGGATTAGTATTGTGCAGGACTAGATGGAAGGCCATGCAGTATTTCCGATGTCGGTAGTGGGGAAATATATCTTTGTAGGTAAATAGTTTTTGTAGCTAAATAGCTATTACAGTTATCAGTGTTCTTGTAACGTTGATCGAGTGACTGTAGGACTGTCAAGTTGTCTCAGCATACATTGCACAACGTTTGTCTACCATAAAACTTCGAATATAAGCCCCTGTAACTGGGGCCTGGCTTCTATTAGTACAAATTGCCTTGAACCCTTTGTATCCAGGACTTGGTGTTTATTCGGGACTTTGCTTCATTTTAGAGTTTTACAGTATGTTTACATTCAAGCTCCCAGGTCATGACACATTATGTTACAATTAGAGTTGTCAAAGTGTTAAGTTTTGTAACGCATTAATTAACACATTATTAATGCAACCAGGCCCGTCAAGAGGGAGAGTAGGGGGGTAAGTTAACCCCCCTACTAACTCTAACCCACCCCTACGTTGCAGGGCAGGGTAACGTTTGGGGGCCATGCCTGTAGAATACAGAAAGTAAGAAACATTTTAAATGTATAATCGGCAATAACTGGCATCAGAGGTAGCATAGAAATTTATTAGCATGTCGTTGGAATAATTACTTGCTTACAGTAGTGATAGAATGTTACTTAAATTCATGCGATTGTCAAATAACCACAGTTTAATGGAATATTGTAACTTTTACTTCACAGAATTTAGTAAATTAATATAAATTTACGTATGTGTGTTAATTTTTTTAACGCATGCTAATTTATTAACACATTAATGCGTTAACTAATGCGTTAACTTGACAGCTCTAGTTACAATATATTAGAGTCGCCGACAGAGAGACAGCATATTGTGGCAATTCTACACTTTACAGATTGCATGCCCAGTATAATGTATTTAAAATACTGCCATGTCATGTCTGAAATAAAAATAAACATGAATAGATAAATTTTGCATAACACTAACACAAACATATTATCATTTAACACACTCCAGCATTTCTCTTAAAATGCTGCATATAATAATGCATAAACAAGCAAGGAACAGTGACTCGAGCTAGACAAATGTTCCGAGTAACAGAAGGAGGTCCATATTAATTAGCTCAACTGAAATAATTCAAGTTAGGTCACAGGAACATGTACTAGACCCCTCAGCCGCCCCCAGCCTGAATCGTCCAGCACCAACGCCAGCCGAAAAACAGACGGTGCGCCAGTTTAATTAGTTAGTATAATGCTGTGGTTTTATGACCATTTGGTTAAATTGAAATTAAATAAAGTTCTCTGTCTACATTATAGTTCTAAATATAATGCACCTACAGCATTAGTCATTCAGCAGGAAGTTGAACAAACTATGGCCAACGTTTTTTATTCGTTTTGCACGTTTTTTATTGCCGCCACGTTCTTAACGTGTTTTAATTTTTTTGGATACGTTTTTTACATCTAGGTCTATGCTTTTGATAGCATCTAGTCCAATCATTGGCATTGTAGTCACTACTTCAAGTGCATGTCCGTTATTAACACGACATCGTCAGAATACTAATAAAATGTTCAAACTTTTGCTATGCATGTACTAAAATCTGTAAAATAAAATTTACACAGCACAAAGTCAAAATAATATTCTGGCCGTTAACAAAAAATAAACGTACAAAAGTACTGTTGCAGTGTGAGCACTTTTCATTCGTAGTCGTGCTATTAAGCATCAATATTAAAAGTAGGCCTACTACAACATTTAGTTGGTGTTTATTTGTGTGTTGACTGAGTGGTGACGACTCGAGCCGCGCCGCCGGCGGAAAATTTTGGCACTGCCGCCAGCAGAATTTTCGACGGCGCGCCGACTCAAGCCAGCTCGCCAGCTGGATTTTACTGCAGCCAGCTGAAAACGGGTCGGCGGTACAGCTGAGGGGTCTAACATGTACGCATACAAAAAGTACAAATAGGTAACTTGGCAACTATTATTATTTTCAGAGAAGAATTTGATCAAACTTTACAAACTTCTGTGTAATATACTAGACAGCAGTAACAGAGGTACACTCATAATAAATAGCAAATGCTAGGCAAATTATTATAAACAGAACAAATGTTGGCCTTAAGACCTATGAGGCCCTTATACAAGCTCACAGCATTTGCATCTTTTACTACTATGTTAATCTGGCACTGAACATTATAGACGTGCACAAAATCGGTAGCCGTATCATACGCATTACCGGCCAAACGCATTCTCGCAACTAGTGACCACTTGGAAAAACACTGTACATGCATACCTACATTAAGGAATATCGCGTCGGATCTAGCCCCATCGCTATAAAAATTTTGTACAAAAATTCATCAGAAAGTTACTGCATCCTGATTCGGGAATGCCAAGTCCAGATACTGGTCGGATTACCACCGAAACCCAAGCGGTTGGACATTCAGCCAATCTTAAGCCCAAAGAAGGAAAAACCCAGGATAATAAAAGTTCATTATTCTACCACTCGGCCGTTTTTGCACTTCAGGTGACAAAATGCATCAAGCCAGCATCAAATGACAGGTCGGTAACATCATCAGTCACAAAAGTTGTGGCTGGGAGCAAGACAAAGCAATTTTCCAAAAGACACCTGCAAATTTCGGATGGAGGAGATAACGGATGCCCAAAATTTCAATTCTGCCCTTACATTCTACCAAAAATGGTTGATTTTCGTCCTCTGAATTTTGTACCCTTGAACGAAAATCGCTCGACAAGAAAATTTTCTGTCAAGATAAAATTTCCGGCCCCCACCCACCACAACACTACTGCATGTATTGGCGAGTTGAAATTTCAGCCAGCAGCACCATTGTACTCTATAACCTTGAGGCTTCTCGACCCAGTTTGACTGTCACGATGAACGACCTTGACCCAGTTAGACAAGGTCATGAGAAGAAAAGTATGCTGAGAGCCATGGCGACGCAACATGCAGCAATGTACGGACTCTTTCGCTCCCCTGCAGCACGTTGCAGCAACAGAAACTGCATACAGGGTGCATCAAAAACTATTCCAGCATACAATATCCAATACTACAGCAAAAAATGACAATGCAAGTTATAACTGTAGATCTTCTAAGTAAAAACTAATTATGAGCCCCAAAAGTGTTTAACCAACAGTAATGAATTCAAAGTTTTTGGTGGTCATTCTCCACAAGGGTCATTGCAAAAGTTTCCGGACTCAACATACTAGACAATAATATTTTCTACAATCTGTACATCAGTAAAACATACATACTTCACAAACTCTAATGAGTTGGTTGCGGATATGACGTCATTGTAATATATGACGTCATATACTAAACCAAAACGATTTAGAGTGCTAACTCAAACAGCATAGAATCAGGCTCACTTTTGCATGACAATTTTCCAGTCCGTAGCTAGGTTTACCAAAGTGTAAACCCGTTGCATCTGATTTTGTAAAAGCCCTAACAAAGACGTTTGTGAATTTCTAATTTGCATATGTGAATATACAATAGGTTACATTTGTGCTAACCGCAAATAATAGCATTTGAGTCAATTACGACTTCATGCAAATACGAGGGGCATTCAAAAAGTTTTGAGCCTCAATATATTGGACAATTTTTTTTTTATTTTGTATATAGTAAAAGTTATTTGTGTGAGCAGATTGTGGAAGTGACAACATTATAATTTATGATGTCATAAGCTGACATGATTTGGTATGCTAATGCAAGCAGCATTTGAATCAGGCTGGTTATTGCATGAAACTTTTTCAGTCTGTAGCTGGATTTACCAAAGTGGGGCTCCTTGGCATCTCATTTTACAAAAGCCCTGACATCTACGTTTATGAATTTTTCATTTGGGTCTGTGAATACACTATAGCCTAATCTGTGGTAGCCGCAAATCAAAGCACTTTAGCCAAAATACAACGCAATGCCAATATCTGATGGTATCAGAAAAATTTTATTAAAAATGTAACTGTTAATTATATCAGTTGTGCTAATGAAAGGCCAACCAGAATTTGTGACTAGTTACATGGGCCCTTGAGGGGCAGGGGGCTGGGAGAGGCCCAGTAGCAAGCCATGCGCAATTTCCCCAAATTTCAGCACTGCAGTCCAGTCCAAAGTCTACAGTTACCCAGCTGACTGTTCATGTCTATGATTTTCTACACCAAGACCACTCTGCATACAGCAATGACCTTACCTTAGTGACTATTATCTGTTTTGAAATCTGAAATCTGACAATGATGGTGTCCGCTACCCATGATAATAAATGACTCAAGCCTCTTTCGTTGACACTGGAAATCGGTTCTATTTAATGCTCTGTGATGTCACAAATTACAGTGACGTCATATCCGCAACTAACTCATTAGAGTTCTTAAAAGATGTATGCTTCACTGATGTACAGATTGTGGAAAATATTGTTGTCTAATATGTTAAAGCCGGAAACTTTAGGGATGACCCTCATACATATACCTGGATTATCTATGGAGCCTTTGATTTTTTGCTTCACTATTACCTTCTCCAGAATAGGCAACAAAATTCACATGATATCCTATTTGAAATCATCTTACCAAATCTCACAACTGCATGCTAAAAACTACATTCCAGCAATCTTTAAAAAACTAGATGAAGCTGCACAGTGGCTACCGATTTTGTGTTAAATATTACGTTACTCACCGATCCGTGCACACTTCCAGAATATACCAAGCAATCTGAACACAAACAGCACAATGAATTTCATTGATTTGTGTCCGCTATTCTGAAGGTCCACTATTGTGAAGGTCTGCTATTCCAAAAGTTTACTGTTCTCTCAAACCCTAAGGCTGACCCTAACCCTAACCTTAACCCAACGTTAGCACTGTGGCACGTATCTGCACAATGGACTTTCAGAATAGCGGACCTTCGGAATAGTGGACCTTCGGAATAGCGGGCCGGTACCATTTCATTAAGGATTCTGTTACTCTTGGTCAGTTATACAAATCAGAGAACGTTTCATATACAAATGCAACTGCTTCCTGCAGTACTTTGTTACTCTAGTTAAACATCAGCTAGGCAATTTCCCTCTGACAAAGCATGCTTACTAAATAATATGAATTCATCAGACTATAGCCTTTATCGATTATTTTATTCTGGATGCGTTCGCAACAACTGCTGCTGCTGACTGCCAGATTTTGCTATGTAATAAGAAGTGGCAGTGGATGCCAAAATGTCAGGCAAATACCAAAATGTCAGGCAAATGCCAAAATGTCAATTCAACAAAGGTTGTTTTTGTGGAATATATAACTTTTAGTTACCATTTCTACCTGCGTCTTCAAATAAATCCAAGAATGGGCGCAAATACCTTTTGTGTCTACCTTAACCTAACAATGGATTAACATGAGACCAGAGGTGCGTTTCGCACTTTTTATTTCTCTGAGACTCTCTAAGATTCTCTGAGAATCTCAGAAAAAAAGGCAGGAGCGAAATGTGAATTCCATGCAACATCTCAGATATTCTCAGAGAAATAAAAAGTGCAAAATGTGCCTCAGTAGTCTGACTTATAGTGATGACACATTGACCAGTTTTCTGGTATCTATACTTAACAGTATGTAAGAACTTCATACACACCCTTCCTTGTTCCTATCCAGCAAGCTTGGGACTATTGACCGCAGGTAGGCACATGTACATATCAGTAGCAGGACAACCGTGAGAAGACTTTGAAAGTTGAATAAAGCTGACTGCACACAAACACACCAAATCACAGCTATGTCATATTCACAACACAAAAACAAACTGTCATTCTTATATTATGGAAACATAAAAACTATCTGTTGAAATTCTAGCATTTTAGAAATAGTAGGCTGTTAAGATTTTGTCTTGTAATCATGTTGTAATCTTAGGGCAGCTGCTGGTGCTTGTGTTATGCTCCTTGCTCACACTGTATTTTGTATTGTTCTGTTCTAGCATTTCTCTGAGTGAACTGAATAAATAAATAAAAAATATATATTTATAGGGAACTATGTTGTCACCAAAGCTCTATATTGACTTCCTCTAACTAAAATGAATGCAGTGAGGCAAGCTTAGTGCAAAATGGCACTTGTCCTCAATGTCGTCCTACACCGACTAACTTTGGTCGCATGCTGTTGTTGTGTTGAAACACCAGGTTCATTACAAGTTGCCAACAATCTATTTTTAGCGTGTGGGTAAAATGTGTCTGGTGCGTCTAGGTGCGTCGGCGTCTAGTAACGTCTAGTAACTTAGTAACGTATGTAACTCTTACTAAATCAAACCCATAACATTAGTTCATATCCAATCCCTACTTCTAACCCTATTGACATCATTTTTTCTTATTCCAAACCGAACAATACCTGCCTCAAACGTAACAGATATGACTCCGGTGCGTGTGTTGTTTGTATGCAAAATAGCGTTACTAACACTAATGCTCACCAGCCCATACTTTAGCCCCTATTTTTAGACTAAGACTCTATTCCAACCCTTTTCTTCTATCTCTTCTAACTAACTGTAGACTTTTTAACAACTCAAATACTTAATAATTGGCACTTACCATTACAAATGCGTACAATTATTACAATAACTTCAATAACTGACACATAAACGCCACACCCATAGAATAATCAACCATTGTTTACATAGAAAACTGCTATAAATATTGTTGCCGATAATTTTTACTTATTTTATTCGACAATTTTAAGTTCAGATCGGCGATCGGAAAACGTATTAATTTTTACCGGTCTTTCAGATTGGCGATCTGAAAAACTGGAAAATTGACACGTTCAGATCGCCGATCTGATAGTTTTAGGCAAAATTTTATACCTTCAGTATAGTGAAGTGAGTGATCTGCAGGTGAGTTTGTTGTCTGTAGTTAACAGATCTTGCCGATCTGAGTGCTCAGATCGCGGATCTGAACGTATAAAGTTTTGCCTAAAACTATCAGATCGACGATCTGAACCACAGTGATCTGAACGTATCAATTTTTACCGGTCTTTCACAGTGCTTTTTTATTTTTATCTATTTATATATTCTTTGCGGCGAGTGTGTTTTGTTTTTGTTTACGAAAAAAATTTGGCCAAACTTAACGAATTATTGCTGTTGTGTTAGGTGTGTGATTGATTTTATCGCTTTTTGACGGATCTCTCACAAAATGAGTGGCGGAGTTTATGGCGGAGGTCAGTAGTCGAGAAATTAAATTATCTATGCATCTGACAGATAAACAGTGGCAGTTGTTTGTGGTTTGAAGTCCATTTACCAGTATGGTCACTGTGTATTTAACATTTGATGATGGTGGATTTATATATATATATATATGTGTGTGTGTGTG
>Ga0209367_1014129_pt1 | contig 10168 bp, 4 predicted proteins | sample WorMetLIZISLAND2_FD_187412 | JGI IMG/M metagenome (GOLD analysis project Ga0209367, IMG submission 187412) | Marine gutless worms symbiont microbial communities from Max Planck institute for Marine Microbiology, Germany - Olavius geniculatus... ...
ACCCAACCCAACCCATGGATCGACCCATGTCTGGGCTGACATGGTCTTCCATTTTTACAGAACGGCAGCGTAGCTTGTTATGCAGAAGCGCTGTCTTAGCTATAGCAAAGACGTCCGTTCGTTGATCTGACGGGGTAAATGTCACACTGCGGAATTGCATCAAAACGATGCAAGCTAGATAAAATCTTTACTGTCTGCGCATCGAAAGTATAGTGCCTCATAAAATCCATCCTCCAAATTCCAGTCCTCCATTTTCAGCGCACCTTGAGTATTGTGGGAGTACAACGTGAGCCGAATCACAGTTTCATCAGTGCTTCGATCGGATAGAGGACGGAGTGCTCAAACACAATTAGGCACCGCCGTCGACTGATCGTCGACGAATACAACTGGATAACATTATCGTAGGTTATTGGTGAAAAAAAAACCAGCACAAATGGCTAGCGTGGGCGCCGTGCATTGCCTGTGTAGTTACGCCACTGAACCGCACTGACCATCAGCGTCGATCATTCGTCAGTGTTTACCATGTTACGAGTCCTATATAGCGGGTGGGCAAAAAAAAACTTGACCCTCGTTCTAGCTGTGTCAACGCCGTCAACAAACTGTCATGAAATGCAAAACGCCACATATTTATACTGCTTAAATAAGTGTAACATTTTATGATAGTCTATTTATTACAGTTTAAATGGTGTCTACTCTAATGCATTACTGTTTGTCCATTGATCAGTTCGTTAAATGTCAGTTCAGTTCAATTTAGTTACGGTGCTTTATACGTACCTTAAGATTTATTCTAATTCCCTGCAGCAGCAGTCGTAGTCGGGCACTCTGATTTATTTGAAAACATTTTCATAATTTTTGCCACACGCAGATTGTAATCAAACAGCGTTCACCGTTAGTTAATGCAACCGTTGAGAAAATCACAATTTACGCCTATTCGCAGTTGAAAGCAGGAATTATTGTTTACGTCGGCGAAGGAATAACGATGTCTTTTAATGAGCTGATGCGTTAGTAAACAAAAAAAATGCAATTTAAATGCATCTAACATAAAAAGAAACTCAATGGTACCAAAAGAGTGTCACGTCACTGCTTTGGACCACCCCGAAGGTGTGTGTGTGTGTGTGTCATAATAACCTAGGCCTATCTCGCGCAGGCTTAGGTCTACGGTTGATCATATTGACACGGACGCATACGCAATGGACCAAAGCATTATACGCCGTCCATATTTGCTAATTTTCTCGCTTTATGTGCTCCAAGCCAACTGCTGCGCCCGCCATTACAGCGGCGTATTACCAAAGGTAGCACTAGTATTACGTTGGCCGATGGTTACTCACGCAAGGAACGCCGGTGAAATGAATATAAATACACGCGTGCATTATCTACTCCCGGGCTTTGTGCTGCTCAACGCTTTTTGTCGATAGTAAATTTCGATGAATGTTCACAAACACTGATGTAGGTCTAATTTATACACGGTGTCTCAAAAAACGTGCCACTTTCATTTTTCGAATAGCTCCATGAAACATAGGCCGATTTTAATAATTTTTTGCACACAACATCAAGAAAAAAAACTTGACTACAGTTTTGCTCAACTCATTTTAATGCTGTCTCTATTCTATCTTGTGAAATGCAGAAGTCGTAAAATAAACTAAAAATAAAAGTGACACGTTTTTTTGAGACACGGTGTAGTCATATAACTTAGTATAAATGATTCATGGGTAACTACAGTCGGCTCATTTACAAAAAGACGTCTGTGACTCACAAAATCCAGCGAAACTGATGAGTTACTATTATTACCGTTTTACCGTTTCAGCAGTCATATCCGCAAGGCGCCGGATCCATAAAGTTCGGGGACTGCGGAGGTAATTATAGCTGTTATCATCTGTCATTATCGGCATCATCATCAGTATTAGTATGTCTCTCCACCGCAAGTCTACCGTGGCGTTAGACAAATTACGACAGTGCAGTACGCAAAGCACAGTAGGAGCTTTTTCCCTTTTACTACAGTGGGTGCAGCTTGCGCTCAGTGAAAAGAGGGGAGGAGTTGTGTTAAGGCTGTAGATAAAAACGCCCTCCATTTTCCACTGGGCAACAACAAGGGGGAGGGAGCGCGGAGGGAAAGTACGGAAAAACGGGGGGAAAAGCGGATGGAGAAGGAGGAAGAATGACCCAAAAGAGGGACTTGAGACCGAATGTGGGGAAACTTGCGCCCGATTTCGATTTTGGATTTGGTGATCGAAGCAAAGCTACTGTGTTCGGCAGAGAGGAGGCCTGCATTGTAAGCGACGTATAAATAGTTGATGAGCCGCAGCAGCAGCAGCAGCGCAACCATCAGTCGATCACAATCACACGAAGTCGTCGAGACGCTCGGTCGGCAATTTGCTGAGCGTCATTTCAGATACAGAAGGCTATTGTGTCATCAGTCGTTTCCACGTGCGTTACGTAAGTTAACGTTTAATTGTTTCGTCGAGAAAGAAAAGATTTAACACACTAAGTTATCTTAGAATAAGTCAGTGATATAATTATCATCATTGAAGACAGTTGCGTAGACAATGATTGGGCCAGACGCCCAGACCCCTCCCCTTTCAATTCCCAAATAAAACAATCACAGGTTTAAGCTGCACCAAATTCAAATTAAATAACATTTTTTACTTGATTCTTAGAAAAATAATTAAAATTGGTGCCACCGGACCACATATTTTACAGCTACAATGCACCAAATTCGATTTCGGCCGGAGTTTCGTCTTAGATCCCACTGGGGAGCTCACAGCCCTCCCGCAGACACTGTAGCTGGATTTTAAAGGGTCTTACTTGTAACGGGAAGCGCAGGAGAAAAAGAAGGTAAAAAATAAAGGATAGAGGAAAGGGAGAGGATGAAAAGGAGGGGAAAGAAAAGGAAGGGAGGGAAGCCCCTGGCCCCAATTCACATTTTTGGTTATGCCACTGATCGAAGTTTTCGATATCACAGTCTTGGTGACTCGAGGCGCCTTGAACACATATAATGTTTTGGTTTTGATCTCGAGACAAAAAAATTTTTGGTTAACTTTTTGACAAAAACAGTATTGAGGATTTCAAAACATCGCCAGAAATTCTATTAAACATTTCGACAGCGGTTAACTATAACAGGTCAAATCATAATTTTTGCGATCATCCGATATTAAGAAAAGCAGATTAGGATAGAGGTGAACTTTTTTTGCTCAACGGCACATGAACTGATCAGTCATAATAAGCATAAAGGTCGTCTGAACTCAACTGGTGCAGATGTCATGGTGCTGCATGTCGTGAATGGAATAGGAAATAAGCTTGTTACTATGCATGGTAATAGACCTATTTTCTCCTACGTGATCCTACGATAAAAACTACGTAACAGTGTTATAGCCTGGGTGACCAGTGGCGGATTTAGGCTTAGGCCTATACATGCACCTGCCGCCCATTTTATAGGCAGATGCGTAAAAATGGTGTCCCATTACTCAGTCGCCGTAGGCATACTCGTCGAATGGCGTCGAGTTTGAATGTGAATGATAGGGCTTCTAACCGTAAGCCTACTTTATGCCAGAGATGCATATGGGTACGGGACACTTAATCGCGCGACATTTAATCGGGCGTATGGATAAAATGACACAAACACAGTTTCAGAACATGTTGACATTGACAAACTATTATTCGTAGCAAATTCAAACACAACGTTACTTCATATACCGTAGGATATATTATTCTCATTTCAATAAACTTAAAAAGTTTAGGTAATGTTGGTGTAGTTCCAAGTTCTTAAGAATTACAGTACCAGAGTTATTTAAGGGTATAAGTTGGCTAGGGGTAAGATTAATTACGGCTAATTACAGTGCTGGACGCGTGGACGACTGCTCGCCCGATGAAGTGTCGCGCGATAATTGCACGCGATTAAAAAATGTCGCTGCGGTTAGTGAAGTGTCATGGAACCATACATATGCTAGAGAATGACGAAAACTTGCTAACGCGCCGCCCACCGGGGACCAGCGGGGAGTGCGGGGACAAGAGCCCCTAAAAACTTTGTAGCGATAGAAGTCCTATAGACCTATAGGCCCAAACACAGTGTTCTGAGAAAAAGAAGCCACCAAATCTTTGGCAATAACTTTCTCCAGACTTTCAGACTTTTAAATCAGACTTTCTTCAGTCTTAACCGATTTTCAAAATTCTTTCACCGCTACAAAAGGACAAATTTTCCAGCAACACCGCGTAATATTTCTACCGCACCTTAAGTATATTCCAGCACTATACCTGGAGAAGTTAGTAGTTCAAATAGGCCTAGTTGCAAATTGGCTTTGGTCGGCATATCGAAGCTAAGCTGATCAGACTTCGTTTTTGTCGACCCGGACGAAAAGATCAATTAACGGCACACTACCGCGATGTGCTATGCTTCGCGTGATGAGCGAAGTGTCCGGGGAATTCTTCGTCTTTCCACAGGACAACGCTCCTGTACACCGGGCACGTGACACTGTGTGACTGCTCAAGCAAGCAACGCCGGCGTTCATTCCACCGGATCTTCGGCCTGCAGCCAACAGCCCCGACCTTAATCCGGTTGATTACAGGAGCGTCGTCTAGCAGCAGGCCCGTCGAGAGGCGAGGGAATGGAAGGGAAAGTTTTCCCCGGGCCCTGCAACGTTTGGAGGCCCCGCCGTCGCTGAAAAGTATACAATACACCAGAATGCGCCACTTTAAAGAGCAAAATTGAACGGGTCCCGCGAGAATGTTTTCTCCGGACCCCGGTGTGGCTCTCTGCGTTCTTGTCCAGCAGCGAGTCTACCAGTCGCGGTTGCACGACGCCCAGAAAACTGGAACAGCGTAATTTGCAGCAAATGTGGCGTAACATCGACCAGAGCGTCAGTGACAATGCAATTGACGAGTGGCGCAAGCGTCTTCTTGCGTGCGTGCAATCAGACGGCGGACACTTTGAGCAAATGCTGTAGAAAACAACACGCTCATCTTTAATTCAACAGTGTGACAACATAAACGTTTCATTTCCCAGTTTTCCAAAATACGATACGCTTTTCAATTTTTCTGTTGTAATCTACAATAAATCTAAACTATTAAATTTCCGAAGGTAATGCGAAAACATACTCAAAGTGTATGTATATAGTGAAAAAATATGGTGACATATCGTTGGAAATTTCATCTTTTTGACAGTGAAAATAAATCGGAAAATCGGTTGGGATTTCGGCCTATACATTCATGAGATTTGCCCATCGTCCGAATTAAATTGCCGTGGACACTGCACTGTCGAGCGGCTGATAATATTTAGCAAATGTTGGCGCATTAAACGTTTCGCCCCTTTGACGTTTTACTCACAAACTGCAGTTTTGCCTGTAGCCCGGGCGTTTCGCTCACAAGACGTTCCAGTTTTACTTTTAAACGTTTTGCCCACTAAAAATTACAAACGACGGCAAAAACGAACAAACGGAAAAAGCGAAGTCCAGAGGGCGAAACTTTTTGAAGGCGAAACGTTCAGGCCAGCGCGAAACATCCTGGCATTAAGTAAGTAAGTAAGTAAAACGTGAATTTACATAGCGCACAGCGTTGAAATTAGCCCGTAATGCGCTAATGTCATGATACCATGCAGTTTGCAGACGACAGTCGGTGACCATGTCGATGAGCGGGAAAGACATGAGCGGGAAGTACATTGTGTACAAGCCCGTCGCTGATTGGTCAAACGAGTCGTCGCCGCTGGAAGATTCTAATGCGAGCGTTGGGGCAGCGCAGCAGACAGCAGAATCTAACTACACTGAACAACTGCTCAGGTGCTATTTGTATTTGCGTGGGTTTTGTAGGCCTATCTGTAATTTGGTTTCTGTATATTTTTAACATTTTTATTTGTGTTATACGTTAGGACTAGTGAAGGCTATGCGCCTTCCTTGATTTTCTGTCAACATTTGGCCGACCATTAGGTCGAGCTATGGGTACGATATGTCGTCCATCTGTTATCTGTCTGTAACGCATGTATTGTGGCTAAACAGTACACGTGTCGTAAGAGGTCAGCGATAGTACCGTTGGATATGGCGATCACGACTTTCTGTAGGCTGTCAGTAGTAGACCTAATCATATTTTTATTTGCAGCGGTTTAGCCGCAATTATGAATGCAAAGTTGCTGCCTGCAGTCGTCACACACGTGCGCCGAATTACTGTGTCTTTGAGTTGATTGTAACGTTCCATAGAGCAGCGTTACCGTAGTGTGTACGGGACTGTACTCACTCTGGGAAATCGTTTTCTTTTCCCGACCGGCAGTCGGACGCTGGCCTTCGGATATAGCCTAGGCGCTACGGTCGGCCCACCTTAGCGACAACTGGGCTTCTTGTACGTTGTTTTGTGCTTAGTTGTCTGTGTTGGCTAATAAAATTCATTAACTGATTAATTTAGGTACGTAACCGAGGTGTATCTGAGTCTTCCAATCGCTGTGCTCGGCGTCATCGGTAACATCATCGCATTCTTCGTTCTGTGTCATCAGCGCAGACACAAGCTTCAGATCATCACCATCTTACTCCAGGTATTTGCACATCAAGAACACGCGATAAAACTTTATTTTTAAGACAACATATTTAAACAATAGAGTTTTGTTTGTAAGAATGTTGTACAAAACAGTCATTAACCAACGAACAGTACACGTCATGAGACTTGATTTGCATGATGTTTGTTGTTTTTAATGTTTTAACCATACATCCACGCCTCTGTTCTGTTTGTGAAAGACACTTTTTTAAAGTACGTTTCGTAAGCTTTTGGACAAACCACGAGACGTTTTTCCGCAAATGTTTGCATAGTTTATATCTGTATCTGATGTTTGCGTTGCTGGAAGTTACGTTTGTCAAATTGTCATTAAACGAATATTATGTCAGTCAGTGCGCGTTATGCGTATGCTATAGAATGCATTTGACTTCAGGCCACGTGACTTTGCCACCCAAATTTCTAGTTTATTTATATTTCACAAGGCATTTACGTACAGACGCATTTACGATGTGGTGGAATAATAATCACATTATTGCAAATTGTCCGCAGATAATAATATATAACCTGAAGTAATATGGTGGTGATCTGAAGCTTGTGTCTGCGCTGATGTCAGTGAAAGAACTTTGAAAATCGGGCAGTTGGCGAAGATATGAACAAATTAACGTGAAGCGCTACGTTTTTTGTTTACCCTGTACATCACACGTGTGTCCAGACAGAACACGCTGTCCATCATGGCCACGAAATAACTACGCTTTATACTCTCCCCAAAATACACCCCATGCAGATTTATCTTTATACTTAGACTTATATGTAGGCCTACTGCAAAGGCAACGTCGCTGTCTACGAACTTTGCCATTTCACAGCCATTGTAAGTTCTTCTGAAGTTTCTTCTGACAACGCCTCTGTATCTTCAGACTGGAAAGCGCTGTATAAGTCTTGTATTATTACTAGGCATGTGTAATGGACGTACGTCTGCTGGCTGTAGGTCCTAGCGGTTGCTGATATCCTGGTCTTGGTGACCGTCTTGTGGCTGCGGCCGCTGCGTTACGTGCTGACCGGCAGATACTACATTGCGTTCTATGCGGCCAACTATTAAACTAGATAATCTATATAATATTTAGTTCCATGCGGCCAGCTATCCTTGGCTGTACCCTACGGCATACGTCCTGCGTCTGGTCAACACTTGGATGACCGTGCTGCTGACCATAGACCGATATGTCGCCGTATGCCACCCACTACATGCGCACAGGCTGCGTCACGCAGGGATGGCCGGGCTGAGTTGACCACTACATGCACACAGATTGTGCACAATGAAGCGAACTTGTCTACAGATCGTTAGCGTCGTCGTCTTCTCTGTCGTCTTCTGCCTGCCTCGCTTCTTCGAATACTACTTTTACCAGTACGTATAGACTTTTACCATCGGCGGCGTTGGTTAACAAGAAATTTGAGCTAATGCTCACGAGACGTGCGAAAGCCTATAGCAGTTCCTGTTCGCAAACTGTCAGTCTGTCTCCAGCCATTTTTTCACAGTTCATTCTTAGAGTGTGCACTGCAGCGGAAGATTGCAAAAATCAATAAAAACTATTCCTTATTTTGGAAGCTCAGCGTCTTTCAAAGTCATCGATGTCGATACGACGGAAAAGCTCGTCGCTAGTGCTTGTTGTTATAGGCAGCATATCCATGCCTATCTGCAACCGTTTTCACGAAAGACTGGCCAACAACGATACAATAACGACTTTTACGGGGTACCGCTGTTTGATTCCCTTGTGCGCAGGTTTCCTTGAACCTAGAAAATCGAGACTTGGACCGTCGACGTTTACGTTCAATGCTGAAAATTGCATCCGCAGCTTCTCCATGTCTAACTAAATTGATTTCAGCGCAATTCGTTCTTGAAATGTGTCTCGCAGCCAGAAATTTTTCTAAAATCCACAAAAACCCCTATTATGGCGTTCAAGGTCATCCAAGGTCATTGGCAATCGAGAGCCAGTGTACGACTTCCTATTAATGATTAATAATAACCTAGGCCCTATCTCGCACCGTTATTGAGATATATGTAAAAAATCTTACCAGTTTATTACCGTGTGTAAAGACGATGTGATGATATCAGTCCTCTAAAACAGCAAAAATTATTTCGGTAACCTTAGGTGAGGCTATGCATATGGCGTCCTTACCCCCGACGGTTGCGCCGCGAAAGTTTGCACCATGCTCGGAAATGTATCCTATTTTATAACACAGGTCCAAAAATTTGCGAAGCTTTCACAAAAAAACTTTCAGAACCAAAAGAACATGCAAAATTTGCCGCTATTTCTGAAGACTTCAAAATTTGACGGCGTAATATCTCGGACGAGTATTTCAGTGAGTTTTGCAAACACGGCTGCAAACTTATATTGGTGGATTGTTGTTTTAATGGGCAAATAAAATAATTGATTACAGCTAAAAGAAAGAAACTTTCTGAAACTGTGGACATGAGTAAAGATGTGCAAACTTGTGATCAACATTTTACAAAGAGCCCTAGTTACAGAAACCGTGTTCGCGTTCAGAGCGACGTGACTGAACTAAACTGACATGGTTTAGTTTTTGACGAACTAAACAATGAGCAAGCAGTAATGCATTACAGTAGGCACTGTCTAACGGCATCAGTGGCCTACGTGACTACCCTGACGTACGCGTCAACCAATGACTAATAAGTTTTTCCTGCTTACCCATTGGTTAGTTCATCTTAGTTGAGCAGGAAATTTAAACCGTGTCAGTTCTGTTCAATTCAGCTACGTCGTTGTGTACGCGCCTTATGGTAGGAGGGGGTATTTACTGTATTGTAAATTTTCCTCAGTGTGTGTGCGCGCGTAACAAAAATGTGAAAATTGGTTGCTGAGTTATAATATTTATATTAGAGCACAGCAGCGTGTAGTATACAGTTGGTTTGTTTGGATACGTCCTGCGTGCGTGTGCAGACACGGCCCTTACAGCGGGTTCGGCACAAGGGCGTTTCTCGACACCAAGCTCTACAACGTCATCTACCGAATCATCCTGTTCCTGTTGATGCAGTACGTCCTGCCGATGATGCTGCTGGTCGGGCTGAATGCCAGGGTTGTGGTTGCCATGGCAACGCAGTGTTTCTATGGCAACACTGCAGGCGCTCTGTGAATGCGAGGGTTGTGGTTTCATTGCGTCAGGCGACGACTCATCGTGAAAATGCTCTGCGCGTCGAGTCAGCGACTCAGTGAGTGAGTGAGCAGGAATGTTTACGAGACCTTTTGAACCGAGACCGGGACGAGTCCGAGACAAGACGTTGGATGGTAGGCCTACGTTTCGAGACGGTCTCACACATCCGTGTCTGTGAGTGACTGAGTATGGTTTAATTATATCCCGCTCCATTCGACAGTGGACTCGAGTCGGACTGGAGTCCGTATCTTCGTGGCATGTTCTCGAACTCGAACTAAGATGACTCGACTGCATGTGAGTGAGTAGGGTTTTAATACATCTCAGAGACCTGGTGGCGTGTCGAGTCAGCGAGGCCTCGCTCTCAGTCAACCTCCTCGTCCACCAGTGCGTCAATGTTCATCAAGCCAGCTTGATGTGTGCTTGACGTGTGCCTGATAAATGCCCTACAAGCCATGTCGGCGGCGTCAGTGCGTCGATGTTCGAGTCAACTCGCCGAGTCACGTTGATCGTCGTCGTTGTCGTCCTGCTGTGTATCGTCTGT
>Ga0209367_1014130_pt1 | contig 10168 bp, 8 predicted proteins | sample WorMetLIZISLAND2_FD_187412 | JGI IMG/M metagenome (GOLD analysis project Ga0209367, IMG submission 187412) | Marine gutless worms symbiont microbial communities from Max Planck institute for Marine Microbiology, Germany - Olavius geniculatus... ...
CTTTTAAACAATTCAGTTCTTTTTAGTTTATGTGCTAGATTAAACTGACAGTGTGTTTGTCAGTTTTTGAGTGCAAATTTTTCATTGTATTGTATTGTATTGTATTGTATTGCTAACATCCGACAAACTCTCTCCGATATTAGCTGCAGTTTAGCAGTGTCTGTCGGAAAAAGGCACATTCCTGCGCCGTTGACTGCATTCGTGTCCTCGTCAGTCGTCTTTAAAGATGACACTGAAGGCAAATTTGCACAACACAATTTTGCCCAAACTATACGAATCGTGATATTTCCCGTCCTACGAATTTAGTAAATTTATTGAAGAAAACACACAAAAAGCCGACGTAGGCCTAACCTACCGATGACAATCAGTTGACTGCGCACTCCTTCGCCCTTGCGAGTGACGGCCGACATCTGTATCGTGTACGTTGTGTCGGCCAGCATGTGATGCACGTAGATAGCTTCCAGTGACGAGTTCAGAGAAATCTCACGACTTGTGCGCGACTCGCTGTTGTACATGTAGATCTACGGTGTATAGCAGTAATAAATTCGTGCACTGTTGTGACTTGTGAATAGCCGAGTCGAAGTAAAATAGGCCTAATGTACAAACTAGGCAAACTAGTTTCCGAGACGGTAAAATATGGCAAAACGTCCTATCTGTCGCCAGTGACATTTCAAGAAAATTGACGACAACAACTTTCCATGAAATGCATTTTTTTCAGATTTTTTCTCCTCCAGCGTTTAAGCGTTCTTGTGAAGTTTGTTAATAAATAACACCCAGATTTGTTTCTTAATATTTCGTTATGTAATAAAATAAATATTTATGTAACGTTTCGCAGAACTTTGTATAGTTAGTAGTTAGGACGTTTTGTCATAGTCAACTGTACGCGGTGTTTCATAAAAAGGACCCCTTTTTCATAGTTCACTTAAATGATGAGCAATTTGCATGAAATTTTTACCAGTTGTAGCTGAATAAAAATCTGGTACATTGGTGTCAAATATTTGAAGTTTTACAGTTGCAGCCACAAAAACGTGCAAAGCGATCGAATTTACGTGTCTATGGGGATAGTTGGTCTTTCACATGTTCGAGCAAGACAGTGCACTATCACACCGAGCTTGCAAGATGTTGAGTTTTTGGATCACAAGACGCCCGATTTCATGTTTCCATGTTGTTCAGTGCTAACACGATAAGCATTTTTTATTGGCGTACCAGATTAAGTTTACCATCGAAGCAGGGTAGCAACTGACAGCACCAGTTGAGACTAGCAAGTTTGTACCTGTGACACATTATGATGTCAGCGTTACATCAAGAATATTTAATCAACTGCCATATATCGTTCGAGTTCGCTCATACATTTGTTCTATCTGTCAGCAAACTTCTGAATGTCCGATGCAAAGAACAATGCTGTCCATGCCACTGAAGAACGACTGATTGCATCTCGGTATATGATACAAATTTCTGCCCACCTAGCATTCTCTTAACACCAAACGTGAACTGTTCGCTTCTTAAGCACTTGTTGCCGTATACTAGATGCATCTCAGAGTGAATCTGATTTGCATTTATGTTTTGCTTACAAAAATACAATAACGGTACGCTGTTCGTTACGGGACGATTTCATTGGCAACGTCGCCGTATATAATGTCACAGTGACGTCATCTTCATAAAACTCACAGCTTCTACTCAGAATTAAATTTCCTACAAAACATATTTTTGGATTTTTAGTATTTGGAAAATGAACAGAATGACCCTCGTATTAATGGATGCTCATTGGCGCGTTGTTCAATACGACACCAAACGTTTAGCAGACGCTGCCATAGTCAATAGTCGCAAACGCGGTGTCGTTATATCACATTAGTGACACTGAAAAAAGTCACTAAGATAAAAGTTAAGTCCTCAAATAGAAACACCTTTTAGCTTATTATTTATCCTAAGTCAAAATTAACGTCTGAGGACGTGCACTTGATTGTGGCTATTACAAAAAAATTGTACAGCTTAGCATTTACGTGTCACAAGGTTATACATATAGGCCTACAGACTAGCGATGTGGTCGGATTTTCTCCATCTCGTTCTGCAGTATTTTTGTGAACGTAGTAATAAACAAAAAGCAATAAAATCGTTACATATTTGCCAAATTAACGTGGTTCATTCTTTCTCGGAGACTGTGTCATGTTTGTTTCTGTTGCTTTGCATAGGCTTAGCCATGTTCTGTGTTTAAATGTTTGTATAGAACGAAAAGGATGAACGTCTAGAAGCACAATTCTGGTTAAGAGTTGTAAGTTTAATGTTACGTCTATTCGGTGTTCGTAGATATGTGCAATGTGATAAAATACATTAAAACAGGCTTACGTGGCTTACGTGTCCGTTATTAGCCCACCGCACTTATGATGCTATGTGTCATCCTTCTCTCGTTCGTCTGTCGTCTGTAAAGTTTTCCATTGTGGCCATACGGTACATTGTCGAAGCTCGGCCAGGGTACTGTTAGATAAAGTGTTCGTAAGTTCCTGTAGGCTGTCTGTAGTAACCAAGTCGCTACCTGCAGCGGTTTGGCCGCAATTTAAAACACAACGTTTCCGCTAACACCATGGTTATGAAAACAGCTTCTTGCTTATTTTATGATACCGAACTCAGTACGATGACGAATATAAATTAAGTAATTGTTATACCTCCACGCAGAATACCTGCACGCGGTCCAACTCACATCCCGTGATGTTCAGAAGTCTTTAATAGTGCCCTATAGGGCACTATTTATAGGGCACTATTGAAAATTTTTTTTGCTGGTCACATCTCATTAATATTCAAGACGTCTATGACCATGCCCATACCCAATTCATGTATTGTGGCTTTTTTCTCTCAGTTGGTAAAATATTGCCCTCGATATTCGATTTTAAACGATAGTTTATTAACTATGGAAAAAAATTGCCCAATGCCCTCGACGCCAGTCACTAGGCCGTATTTGTATAATAAAACACTAAATGTAGCAACAGCGACAGGCAGAATAAGAATAGTAGACACAGTTAAATACTACAAAGTGTTTCAGATAAGACTTTTTTAACGATAATTTTAGCAAATGCGGTCTGATTTCGACAATTTTTACGCGCGATAGCAGAATGCTTCGCGCGTCTTAGCCATGGCCTAGGCGTCTGTTTGGGTGTCTGTCTGTCCGTCACACGCTGCAGTCCTGTCAAAAACGGCGCAAGCTAGGATCACGAAATCTTAACTATGGCTGCCATAAAGAATCTAGTTTATCGTGACAGAATTTCTACTATTGGTCCTGGGTGAAAAAATTTTCCTCGAACGAGGGCGTCAAAAAGGGGTACCCCTACTTCCCCTAAAAAGACGTTATTTTGCCGCTATTGGCTCGTATAGTGTAAAAACGGTTGCAGATAGGTTCAACCATGCTGCTTACAAGCACTGTTGACAGGGTTTAAGATTTATAAACATCGATGACCTTGAACGATTTTGAACCCTTAAAATAGGGGTTTTTAGTGAATTTTGCGCAATTTTTGCCTGCAGCGCACATGTCAAAAGTGAACTGCGACAAAAGGGTTGGAGATAAAACAAGACAATCTCAGCATGAAATTTTCAGCATTAAACGCAGATTTTAGCAGTCTAAGTGCCGACCAACTAGGTTCAAGGACTCCTGCGCAGGCGGGCGTCAAAAACGGGTACCCTCTAAAAAGTGGTTATTTTACTGATATTGGCTCGTCTAGCGTGAAAACAGTTGCAGATAGGCACAGACATACTGCTTATCATAACAAGCACTAGTGACGAGCTTTTTAATAATGTCAACATTGATGATTTTAAATGACCTTAAACCCCCCCAAATAAAGGATTTTGATGTTTTTTTCAACTTTCGGCTGCGGCGCACATTTCAATAGTAAATTGCGCCGAAATGCTGGAGATAGACGTGGACAGCGTGCGTATGAATTTTTCTAGCATAATAGGCCTGCGTAAGCTTACATTTTTAACAATGTACGTTTCGACCTCCTAAATTCAAGGAGTTTACATTTTTAACAATGTACGTTTCGACCTCCTAAATTCAAGGAGTTTTTCGTACTTAGGCCTCAACTTTAGGTAGGCCTACTCTTTTAAGACGCATTATTATTTTATTGCATGCATTGCATTTATTTATTTATTATGAAATTTATTATATATCATAATGTGTTATTTAATAGCCTATAGGCACTGTTTTAATCGTGAATTTTTATTACTTCAGAAAGCTCGTGTGTGTTTGATTGTAGACCTAGCCTATCTGTTGTTGTTTCCCCTGAGGCAAGAAAGACATTCTAACGTTTATTTTGACGTTAGCTTTAATGGTATCGTTTTTACGCGCGAAAGCAGCTATTCCTTTCAGCGCGTCTTAGCCATCGCAATTCTGTTCGTCTGTCCGTCTGTCTGTCTGTCACACGGGTGGATCAGTCACAAACGATGCAAGCTAGGAGCACCAAATCAAGACTTTTCGTTTTAGAAACCGTAAAGCTTTTTCGTAAATTTGAAAGGAGTCACCCCAAACGAGGGCGCTAAATGAGAGGGGGTGGGAAAAATTTGCGATTTTTAGCCAATAAGTCGTTGTATCTCAATGACGGTGCGAGATAAGGCCTGGGTTACTATTAATCACTAATAGGAAGTCGTACACTGGCTCTCGATTGCTACCAAATTCAATGACCTTGGATAACCTTAAACGCTGAAATAGGGGTTTTGTGGATGTTTTGGTGATTTCGGGCTGCGAGACACATTTCAACAGCGAATTTCGCCGAAAACAATTGAGACAGACATAAACAAGCTGTGGATGAAATTTTCAGCATTTAACGTAGATTTCAACGTAGATTTTTTCAGTCTCGATTTTTTAGGTTCAAGGAAACCTGCGCACGAGGGCATCAAAGAACGGTATCTCCGTAAAAGTCGCTATTTTTCCGATGTTGGCCAGTCGCAGTCGTTCGTGAAAACAGTTGCAGATAAGCATGGGCATGCTATAGGCTTTCGCGCGTCACGTGAGCATTAGCTCAAATTTCTTGTCATGTAAAGGTGTCTATGACGTCTATGGCTTTTATTGGTGACTTATCACAGAGTCACGAAACGTCACCGGCCGCATGAAAACATATTTTGTCTGCCACCCGACACAGGTGAACGCCCCCTACCTTTGGCCCATCTGCCCAAACCGGTAGGCCTACTCGGTTAACCTACTCCGGAGTGATAAAAGGCTGAGTTGACCGTGTAGTTAATTATACAGCTAAATGCTTTGCCTGACTGCAGGCAGTCACCCATCATAGTCGCCACGTGATAGCAACCCTCCCAACGTCCTAACCGTTAGCAACCAAGTGACTGCTGTGGATTTATCTCGCTGCGCGTAGATATGGTCTGATTATCGATCGGCGTGGAACGTAAGCGAGTTTCCTAAGTTTTCATTGTTGCACGTCAAACCAACAAAGATATGGACACCAGACGTCTATCTCACCAACGAGTACGTGAAACAATGCGGGGTTTTTAGCTTCCAGTCGTGAATGTGCTTTTGGCATGCAAAGCAAACTGTGGAGTTGTAAAATCTTTCTGTGTAGTTGGTGATTTGCGTTTAAGCGCATCTAGGGGCCAGAGACCGGACTGTCGGTAAAATGCAAACAATTTTATGGTCGGCCCGTCACGAACACGCAAGATTTTCGATATCTTAAAATTCGTGCAGTTTTTTTGCGTTATCGAGGAGGAATAAGTCTTCATACTATATGAATTGCTGCTGTCGTGAATTTAAAAATTTCTGAAAGTTATTAAGTAAAATTTACAAAGAGTTTGGGAAGTAGCCTAAAGAAAAATAATTTGGATTATAGCTACGATTTTTATATTATTCGGGTTCAATGCTTTTGGTGCGGAGCGACCACAGTTGAAATAATCGACTCAAAGTTGACACTGGCGATTACATTGGCGGTGTAAAGGGAACTCGCGTGCAAAACCGTCTGAACATCGGTTCTGCAATCGGTGAATATATTAGGTACCCGGTACCCCAAGCGTTTGTTATTGTTTGTCCAATGCAATGCGCATGCATTTGACAGAATATACAATAAGCTTAGTTACCGCTTAAGAAAAAGGGTTTCAGCTAAAAAAGATGGTTATCTGCATTTGACCACATTTAAGGTCTACGAAAAGGAAAACTATCGGTAAAGTGCAAAAGACCTTATGGTCGGCCCGCCAAGACATCCGATACCTCAGGATTCGTGCAGATTGGGTGCGTTTTAAAGAAAGAATAGCTCCATATACCCTGCGCATTGCTGCTGTTCTAAATTTAGGAGTCTTTTCAGGTGGCGTATTTAGAGGGGCCGTGCGCGCTCCCGCCCTCTAAACTCTGTAAACAGCCATAATGCATACTGCCTGGAATACACACGGCGGAGTTACAGCGACAATCTGCATACTGCATGCTCGCAGATTGTTCTTACCCTTACTTTTAAATTTGTGGCGCCGTCATTGTTTTTCTGTGTTGTTTAAACTGCACATAATTGAGTTAATTGATTTTCAGGAAAATAATTAAAATTGTTGCCAAACATGTGTTAAAGCTATAATGCACCAAACTTGATTTTGGCTGGGGCTCTGCACCAGATTCCACTGGGAGAGCTCACAGAGATCACTTAGCTTCTCTAGCTAGAATTTATAGTTTTTACTTTTAAGAGAAAGAATGGAAAGAAAAAGGAAGGGGGAAAAGAAAGTGTGTGTGCGAGGGGAATAAAAAAAACAAAAAATAAAAAGACAGAGATGAGAAAAAAAGAGGAAGAATGGAAAAAAAACCTCTGTATTTGCTTCCTCCAAAAAAATTATAACTAAACTAGTGATTAAAGTATGGACACTATGGGGGAACGCGGGAGATCTACCCCCAACTTTAGTTTTTAGTCCAGAGCGTTCCCTCACATTAAGTTTTTTAAAGACGCAGCAAGGGGCTCAAAACCACCAACGGGAGCCGAAAGCCAAACTAGCGTTTTCCTACCTCTGTATTTATACTTCAACCACTGAACTAAACAACTGCAAAAAAATCCACGTTCTTACAAAAAAAGCTTCAGCTTTGGGAAACTTCAACCCCCAGACCTTACACCGGGGCTTTGCCGCTGGATCCCACTGGGGCACTTCTGTCCCCCATTTTCCTATTTTACGCCTTCTAACTTAATATCTTAAATACGCCTCTGCTTTTTACAGTTATTAACTGCAATTTGCAAAGTCATAATGATAGATAGCGTTATGAATTTGGCTTTTTGGTTTACGTGCAGTTGGCATTTTTGGCAAAAACTACTTGGCAGTGGAAACAGGTGCAAGCCTGAGATGCTCACTGATCCGCACTTTAAGCACAATTGTTTGACGTGTTCTTTCTAAATAACCTCTGCAAATGCCAAATATCCGCATAAACTATATGTGATATTGTGTATATAATCAGATCGGAACGAAAGTCGATGACGAACATTACTGTGCTGATCGTTATTGCTTGTATTGTGATAGTGCAAAGATAGAAACGACTTGCTGCTATGAGACTACAGTGAGAGTTGAGTCGGACGGCACAAGTGAATGGTATCGCGAATACAAACTGTCCGTAAGTCACTGTGAGCTTGATACCGCCTGGTTTCCGTTTGACAGCCAAGTCTGTGAACTCATCTATGAGTCCAAAACCCACGACAGCGGTGAGCTAAATCTCTCGAGAATCTCAGCTGAAGGAGACATCAGTTCCTACACCAGCAACGGAGAATGGGAACTTCTAGGTAAACTCCAGTGGTGTGAAAATACTTTTTCAAGACCAAGGCCAAGATTTTTCATGCAGCATTAAATGTTTTAACGCATTATTGTCACTCTGATTTTCGTCACAGAATACATGACAATGATAAAGTAGGATATGTTTACTTCTATTCATACTACTCGGTGCCAGTCTATGGTAACCGTAATAACTTAATCATTATTTATTAACTGTTGTCAAAATATTCAATAGTAATTACTAGCAAAAAAGTCTTAACATTCACAAGATTTTTGTTATGACCATAACCAAAACTTTGGTTTTTGTCCTTGGGTGCTTCCAGACCAAGACCTTTGTCTCGTGTATTGCGGCACTGATAATTCGCGAAAACCAAAGCCGTCGTGAGCATTTCAACCGCCAGGGAATTGTGTTCTCGATATGCATAATGTAATCAAGTGCATAATAAAACAAGAAGTACTAGATGACAGTTGCTTTTTAGTCTCACAAAATTGGATGCAAAAGCCGCAAACGCTAACGCCTCCATGCACGCGTTTTTTGCTATTTTTACTACGTCTATTTGTATCATTAGCACATTTACATACCTGGACAAATACAGCTGTATTAAAGCCATCATGAGACGTTTAATGTGCATTGTGCCTGTTGTTTCGATGTAAGCCTATGCTTCTATACAGCCAGCGCACAATAGAGGTCTAGTCCCAGTTGATTTTCGTTGTAGGCCTACACTTTGTATCAAAAAAACACTCCAGCATTATCGGTCGTAAGTTAAAATCAAATTAACGGATTTTAATACACTTTTGTACAAATATTACTGACAGAATTGCCACCAGAAAACCATTGAAGTTTTTACGTCATCAAACGTTTATTTCTGTACTACTTGGGGAAAACGGAACTAGCAAAAATAACGGTATTGGCCTACATTTTTATTCAATGCAGTATGATTATTTGGTTGACTTGACACCCATTTAGCACATTTTGTCGACATTTTTAACATTTCAGCTGGCAATTTATTCTATTTTTATTTGTTTAACTGCTGATAGTAAATATTTAAAATATCAGCCATTTACAAGCTTAAATAGCTATTAAATGGCTAGTTGTGTTAGAAATGTTTGTTCCGAAAACTATTAAAATCAGATTATATTTCTTCAAAATGCAATCAATAATGTCAATGATGTTTTTGACGTTGTTAGTTTATTTTGATGCCTGTTTTGTGTGTTTCGCTTTTTTCAGGTAGCGTAAAAACATTATGTTAAGTAAAATAAAAACTGATATAGTTTTTTTTGATGTTCTGTTGTCTTAGAAATGTTTTTAAACTATTAAAATCTGATGATCCGTTTTCAAGTTACGATCGAAAATATCTGGGTCCCTTTTTAGACACAGTGTATGTTCTCAGACGTGCCCGCCGATGAGTCGCTAAAGAAATACAACTGCTGCGAGACTCCGTACTCTCGTGTTACGTTTAGTGTACGTCTGCGACGCAAACCCGTCTACTACGTCATCAACCTGCTCGTTCCCAGCATTATGTTTTCCGTTCTCACTCTCATCTCTCTCACGCTGCCTCCGGGATGTTCTGAGCGCATTGGGCTAGGTCTGTATCAACCTGTCAACTGCAACCAAGTTATGTCGTTTTTTGGCATTTTGTTTTTGACAGCTTTTGTTATAAGTGTAAAATATTGATCGATTTTTAATTTCCATTTTTACTGACACAAATAAATGCATCAAATCAGTTTTACAGATTCAATAAGACAATGAGTTTATTTTGTACATTTGCAGTGTAAAAATAGCCGAATAGCTGAATAACAGTGCAGTGCAAACAGTGCAATAAAATAATAATAGCACAGTCCGTAAACGCAAGATAACAGAGTCCATAAATGCAAAGAAATACAGGGTGGTCCAAAAAACGGATGCCCAGTTTTATTTTGGGATAACTTCGGTAATTCAGCACTGATTGTAACCATTCTTTCACTGTTACAAGCAGAAATTTATGGCGCGTAAACGTGAAATTCTTCCACCCACCGCACCTTTATTGTGTGACCACATTACCTAGCAAAACAGTTCTCAGTTGGGAAGCTCATGATCAAACAGCGATCATCCTTTGTTATTCTGCCCATATCAAACGATTTATTCAAAAAAAATTATAACTGGTAAACAAAATAAATAAACACAATATGACGTAACAATGACGTCGCAAGGCACTACTGCAAATAAGTAAGTAAGCTTAACTATTTTATGCTACGAAATTGATATCTTTATGTGTTGCCTGTTCTCCAAAACCACTGACAGTGTTTGTTTTGCTAGGTAATGTGGTCACACAATAAAAGTGCGGTAGGTGGAAGAACTTCACGTTTACGCGCCATAAATTTCTGCTTGTAACAGTGAAAGAATGGTTAAAATCGGTGCTGAATTACCAAAGTTATCCCAAAAATAAAACTGGGTATCCGTTTTTTGGACCACCCTGTA
>Ga0209367_1014131_pt1 | contig 10167 bp, 4 predicted proteins | sample WorMetLIZISLAND2_FD_187412 | JGI IMG/M metagenome (GOLD analysis project Ga0209367, IMG submission 187412) | Marine gutless worms symbiont microbial communities from Max Planck institute for Marine Microbiology, Germany - Olavius geniculatus... ...
GTAAAGGCGCTTGGGTAGATGAGTCGTCACGTCGGCAGCGACCTGATTCTTCCATTGTTTCCTTGGCGCAATATAGGAGGACAGCGCCAACCATCCGGACGTTCTGCCCATAGAAGCTGTTTTGGCAAGCGGGAATCGTCCATTCAGCACATATGTCCAAACCATCGAAGACGATTCCACTGAATCCGCTTCCCAACGGTGGGCTGATCCATGCAACGGTACCGTATCGTGTCATTCCGTAGCTGGTCGCGTCGGGTTACCCCTAAGTATTCGGCGGAGACAGCTCATCTGCAAAAACCTCTAGTTTCGTCAAGTCGGTTGCCAAGAGCGTCTAGCACTCAGAAGCGTACAACAAAGTGGTGATGACTACAGCGTTGTAGATCTTCATCTTTGCCTTCAAACTTATGTTGCGTCGCTTCCAGACACACTCCTTGAGTCTGGAAAAACACCAGATGCTTTGCCTATGTTTGGTATTAGGCTTAGAGAGATAATTTGAGAATCTGTTATTCGCCATTACTGGTAGAAATCAGTATAAATAAAAAAGGGAAAAATATACATTACAGAGAAAATGCACAATATTAAGAAAAGCGTACCAAGAATAATTACTTAGCGTAACTGTTATAAGCCTATAATTCTCAGATCCAGGCCTAGGCTACGTCACAATGTTAAGCAATATCCAACTAGCCGGTATAAAGTACAAGTGTAGGTCTACAATAATTATGTGAACTGAAATTTGAATTAGGCTACACAGATATCTGATGTAAACCGCGAACAAAAAAATATAAAAAACGGAATTGTATCTAACTCAAAAAGCACATGAAGTTGCAGATCAAATTTTCCCCATTTTACGCAAAAATAACAGGTTAACGATAGATCTACGTTTTTAACAAATTAAAATGTTTCACTGTTTTTTTTTCGCTGGGAGACTCCCATTCAATGATCCAAATTAAGTAACCATGTCAAATGCGTTAACCAGGCCACACCACCGCTACATTTTCTGAGGCACTTTGCATTAATGTCGATCGCTCTCGACGTGTGTGCGCAGGATGTAATTAGTTTTTTTTGATCGATCGTGTGCACCTTACCTGTCGTATGCTACATACTACGGGTAAAGCAATAAAGGTATCATATGAGTAATTCACCTTCGAAAACCGGGAAACGGACGACGTGACATTTAAAGTGAATGATCACCCATGGCACCCGTGCACACATATTCTTCGACAAGTTTTAACGAATCTAAAATATGACTGCATTTTTGCATTCAATAGTATTTTAATATATATGCTGCGTATTTACGCATTTTACTGCGTATTTTAAAACGAGGTGACTATTCGTCCGGCAGCCGTGAAATAGTCTGTAGGCTATTTTCCGGCAATAAACAAATACGAAAAACTCAATCGCATTCGCTAGGCGGCGGCCCCAATGTCTCACTGCGTAATTGCATTACGCGTGATGACCAGAATTAACGTTAATATTATGGTGTACGGTTAAGGGTTTAGGGTTTAAGACTAGATTAGGATTAGGGTTAGAGTTAGCGTATTTCAGAGATTTGTGTGACAATAATGCACGCCAAAACTAAGCGTATAATAGGGGGTGATGATTCGACGCTGCTGCAAGCAAGCACGAAACTTGCCGACTGGCGACCCGTGATTCCCCACTTGCTAGGGTTGAGATCGTCACCGTTGGGTGTTTGTAGGTACCGGCAAAGGCGTCTAAATTGGCGGCCGGTTACCCTGGTAGAACCGAATATTTATCCGATTGCTGTATCAATAGCCGCTAGGCTGCCGGACAAATACCCTGCACCACTTTAAAATACATTTCAAAATATATTTTATTGACAGTTTTTAAAATACAATGTGCAACATAGATTATTAGTATTTTAAGTTTTGCATGTATACGAATAGAACATTTATTTTAACGAAGTTTTTTAAATACTTTAATAAGCAAAAATTTTAACACTATATTTTAACTACTTTTGAGAGCCATTATTTTGTAATATTGAACATCACTGTTGACATGAAGCTATCCATATCTTGCAATGTCGCTCATGGTGTATGCTTCGATAAGCTATCGATTCATTCACAACGTCGTGAATGCCTGCAGCATCCGTGTGTATTCGACTATGCGCACGGCCTCTGCAGCAGCAGCAGCAGCAGCAGTCCTACAGTTGCTGATCAGCGATCTTTCCATTCAACGCGGTTAGTAAGCTACGGTTTGTAGTTCGCGTGCACGGTTGTTCGTCCCAGGGACGTAGGCCTACGTCGAAGTTGCATGTTCCTGGAAGTATGCACGTGCGCGTGCGTAGTACCGGTTCTTGATTACTACGTCTCACCTGACCAGGTAAACACGACGTCATCAATATTAACAGATTATTTATTCATTCGGCCGCCGTGTTTTATCTAGCACGCGCGCACCTGTGCAAACTGGCATGCTGGTGTGCCAGCACGCGCTGCTGCAGTACGAATAGGCAACGATGTTTTTTTTGCGGTTGTGTCCTCAGTTTGCATTCGCGGCTCGAAAAAACAGGTCTTTTCTGTTCTGTTTAGAGATCAAGTAGACCTATCTGATTAATTGATTGTGGCGTAAAAGAACTGGTAAGTAACAATTGACGATGTCATGTTCATCTCACTGCAAAAAGTGCTGTAACACATAGGCCTAACAGTCGCTGTTTAGTACAACGTGTCCTTAATACATACTTTCAGTCACTGGAAAGGTAACTGTTTATCTGACGGGTCGATATCTCGCACGACGCGGTTTCTGCGCCGACTAAATTACGACAATCATCGATTAGTAGCCATGCAGCGCCACTCAGGAAGGTCGATGCTGTGTAAATGATAATTTACGTACACTGCATGTACTCGCAATAGTGTTTCCCTGCAGTGTGGGATTGGTGGATCGATGCGACAAAAAGTTTATTTCACCAATACAACAGTACGCACAATGATAGCCTCCCTTCACGCATACACTGTGTAGGCCCTACTGTAGGCTACTGGATTATCTGTTGAAGCTTTGTGCTGAACAAAACACAGATGTTGTATACTCGTATACGCATAAACAATGTGGTGGGGTCTATAGGTTTACGGTGGACTATGTATAAGTTTCAACACAGTCTACAGTGCGAGTGTAACGAGGCATAATACACTGTACACCGTGTTGAAACGTACTTATTTCATGACTGTGATCGACGCCGTGTTCTGCCTGAGAATGAATGCTGTATACAGACCGGAGCCACGTTTGGGTCGTCGTCACGTTTGAAGCGAGTGAGATTATGGGCAGTTATAACACTCCAGAAACTGCAGTGAGAAATAGGCGACAAAAGTAGGCCATGAAACTCGCATAACCACCACAGACAACGTTATGTTAAAACGTGTACATAGCGACAGAAATAAATTGAGCTGAACTGAAATATGAAGTTTGATTTAGTTGCTTTGCACGTATCGTAAAGCGAACAAACTGCTAATTTAGTTCCTTACATTTCTGGCGGTTTGTACACGGCGCACTGCCCGCTCGCTACTCGTGATCAACAATGTGGTTTGCGTACGACTCGCGAGTGAAGCTAAAATTTGCCAAATTTATTATCGGCCGGAGCTTCAGATACTATTCCCCACCGGAAAGCTGACAACGATTCTCTATAGACTTGCTTCCTTATCGGCTCCAAAGGGAACAACTCTCGATTCACCCACTTCCCGTCTCGTTTTGGGCGCTTGCAGCGCCTTGGCCAAGTCGACTAGTTTTAATGCTGTGAAGTTTCTGTGAACCCCTGTGGGATGACGACATAGTGTCATAAAATAACACTAGAACCTAGAAACCCAGCTGTCGCTAGGGAAGGCCGATCGTACTGCCTACGTCTGAAGACCAGCGTCTGACTTCTGGTGGCGAAGAGGAAACGATTTTCAGAGCTGACTACACGCTGTGGTGACGCTGCTGCCGAACGCTGCAATCAACGCCAGGATACGGTGCGCGTGGGTGACAAATGCAGGCAGCAACTTTGCGTTTAAAATTGCGACCAAACCCCTGCAGATATATACATGGCTACTACTGACAGTTTATAGGAACTCGCCAAGCAGACGCCTTACGACGTACAGTTCAGTTACAATACATGCGTTACAGACGACAGACAGACGACAGCTTGTGCCGCAGTCATGACCACGGTCGGCCAAAAAAATCTATTAATGAAAACACATAAAACACGTGGGCAGTCCTATTGCACGATTTGTGGACATTGCAGGTGCGCTGTATTTCTATGCACGGAAAGAGGGCCGGGCATACAAAGCATATACATTATACAGGGCATACATACTGATAGTGGCTTGTGTTCGGCAAGCGTGACGTAAATCATGGTGCATCAAAGTGTCCGGCTGCATGGCCGAATATCGTCCATCTCATGCCGCTCGCTATTTCGTAAATTTATTCGTTCGTCCGGCGGGCATTCTTTGCTCGTCTAGTGACCGAGCATCATTCATGCTTTTGTATCAGTTGCCGTTGTCTGCCGGTCACCAGCTGCATATAATACACGTGTGCATGCATACATAATATACTTCTTACAATCTTAGGATGCCTTGAGGAATTCTGTCCGTTTAATACGTCATAGTTTGTCCGTTTTCCTTGCACTCGTCTCGCATTTCCATAGTCTATACATAATTTGTTGCGTTCTGGTCGCCGTATGTTACACGATTTACTGGAAAATTGAACCTAAATTGCTACGAGCCAGCCGTTTGCGTAGTGCACGCATTGTAGCAACACATCAACGTCGTCTCTAGCGTATAATCATTTTACCTTAGATTATGACAAGTTTTAGAAACTTTATTTGTTGCAAAAAGAAAAAACGTGGCAGCTGGTTTGTGCAAATAAAACCCGAAACTGCCGATATGAAATACGAGAGAACTGAAGGGGTAGCAGCATCATGAGCTACTGGATAGTCCGAGTTGATTGCGATGCACCTCGACGCTTTGGCGATCGAGAATTTACTGCCCGCAATATCCTGTACACATCAGATCGCTCGACAGGATATTGCATCACTGGCCTATGGTCGTTGAGCACGACACCTGAGCTCTGTCCTAAGCGTAGCTTTCGCTGTATTCTTCTTGATCACCAGCATAACGAGCGACTACCACATATTATGTCGGCCATATACCTGAGCTTTGAGAGCTCCTATATACGGTACAAAGTAGAAAATAATATAATTCCGTCTTCGTGGCCGCAGTAGTTAGTTTAAGTAGGCGTGTATGTATGTTGAATAATGGCAACTGTAAATTTTCGGCTGCAGTTATTCAACACAAGCTTCATTAAATCGTTGAATAACAGCTGTTGCAATTGGATCCAGTACACAAGTGGCTGTTCGTCTTATAAATATCAAAACCAATAATTGATGTACACATATTTTTGATGAATAGAGTTGTGATCGCAAACTTTAAAGGCGTACGGTAGCGGACTTTTTTTATATCTTACCGCATTTGCACATCAAATTCATACTTAAACTTTTTAGTAATAATAGCTTATAATTTGAAATACGATAATTGTGTGCATTTCTGTACAAACAAAATTAGCTTGCTTAAAGTACGGTACAGTGGCAAATCACAGCTATAATAACGTTTTTCAGTAAATAATGGAGAATTGAGTTCGAAGATGTCGCCTTGCATTTGACGGAAATGAAATGAATTTCTGTATTGTTGTAATGCAGATATGAGTAGTATACATTGTTCAGTCTTGTTTTATGCTGAGTTCGTGAGTAATAATTATAATGTATGTTTCATAGAACTGAGCTTCGCATAGGGGGGCTACTTTATATTCGTTTAATGGCTGTTATTGTGCGTTCGTTTTATGCTTCGGTCCGCTGACGGACGCATAGATGGAGTCGCTGAAAGCGCGTTTATTGTTGCGAGTGCTGTGTATAGGAAAGCACTCTGTGGTCGGTTAATGCGAATAACCAACATCTGATTCGCAGCGAGTGTGCTGCTGATTGTCTACAATAAAACGCAAGAACGCATCTGTTGCTTCGGCGGCAGCTGCAGAGGCTGAGCAAACATTGAACTAATGATGCTTCCATCAGTCGCTAGCATTATGAGTGACAGCGCGGTGATGAATGTGCACGGTATTGTACGCTATATACGCCTGTACTACACTGTGGGACAGAAATATAAACCGAATTTGCTATCACTTCGCCAACTATTGACCAATTCTCCACACTTTCTGTAGTACCGGTACGTTATCCATGGACATTGTGCAATGTAGCAATCGCTGAAGATCCCGATTATCACCCGAAACGCGTCGCTACACTACCTCGTAAAAATAGGCTAAATGTCAGAATGTTCGTGTTATGTGTGCTGTGGGCGCGTGTGCTGGCAGAACGTTTACATTCTGAAACGCAAAATGTGATGACGTTATAATGTGGACATGAACGTCAGTGACTTGGAGTGTTAAACGAGCGTCAAATTTCAATTTTGTGCAAACATTTCTGACTAAATATGTAACCTTTTTTTTGGTCTGAAGTTTAAATTTTACACAAAGTATAGTGTAGCAGCGCGCTTTAGATGTGGTTGCAACTTTAATGACTTCTCTATTGCAAATTTTCCGCAGAGTGTGACAGTGAAATAAATTTCGTCGTAGATCAGTATTTAGTGAAGCTATGACAAAAACTCGATGGTGCAGGGTGTGGTCTAGTTTTCGGCTCACTGTGTACTCGGCTAGTCTGTGTAGGATCGTTTCGTGATGCGGCCAGCTGTTCAGTACACTTGCGCGTATTTACGCTCGTCGCTGACGTCGAAACTGTGCAAGATCTGGCGCTGCAGTCGCCTCCTCTACGCTCGCCGAGTCAGTCGAAAGCATCGCGTGCCTTGCAGTTCGCTCCATTCAACGCGGCCGGCGCTTATCTGCAGTTTGCCAGTCGTCAGCTGCCTGCTTCCATGCATCACTTAGTCTTTAGCACCTACGACGTACGTTGCACGGTGCACTATACTTCCCGGCATACAGCTGTCTATCCGTCTGTCGACTTCTATTCCCGCGAACCGTCGACGCCATTCGATCATCAAATCCTCGACTATAGTCAGCGGATGAGCATTAACGTCAGAATGCGTTCGTCCCTGTGTATACTGTCCGGCGGCTGCTGATGATAATTAAGATACGATGCATCCGCGGGATACCCGCGGGTAGTTGTAGGCTGTAGCCGTCATTTGCACGTCATTTCGACCGAATCCTCACAATCCCAAACCCGGCAATTCACTGAGCCTTTGCCACCGCCGCTGCTTTGTGCCGTTGACCCCTGCTTCTATGTTTAGCTGCGTCGCATCGGACGCAAACCCAACTTTTCCGTCCACCACTTTACTGCAGAATTTTATGCAGTTTTCCTGCAAGATTCATATAGAAACTATTCCCCCTTTAGTCGTCTTCGACCCGAGAGTAAGCCGCACTATGAATCGCCGTTCTCCGTGCAGATCTGTTGTCCACTTTTCGAATTGCCTCTTCAAGTTTCAGTCCCGTCCATGTAGTGACATTGTTTATCCACGCTGTTCTTGGTCTTCCTCTCTTCCTACTGCCGGGCAAGGTCCCTTTAATGATACCCCTTTCAAGAGATTTGTCTTCGCCTCTCATGATATGACCGAAGTATCTCAACTTTCTGCTTTTTAACATTTGCCAGTAAACTTTTGTTGATATCTGCCTGCTCCAAAACCCACGAATTTGTTCTCTTTGCCGTCCACGATACTCGCAAAATCTGTCTTAGTGCTTTCATCTCAAACGCTTCCAATCTATCCTCATGCGATCTTTTCAAATCCAACTGTCACATCCGTAAGTAGCCACAGGCCGCACTAGCGTCTGTAAGAGCCCTACTTTTAGGAGAAACTGAAACACGTTTAAGTAAGTAAGTGAGTAAGTAATTGTGTAATCGTAGAACAGATGTACGCCTATATGCATTATTATGCGCACAATACAATGCAATTACAACGGTATAGCTTCATATTTAAAAAGACGATGATCAATAAAAAAAACTTATTATTAACTAGTAAGACAACACAGTTAGGTTAGCTAGATAATTATGTCGGAAACGTCGTTATCAGCTGTGTTAGGCGGTTGACTGGCTTGCGGTCGTGCATCATTGCTTCAGACTTGCATTTCAGGTAATTGGAGAAATTATCGAATGAGCGATGTATTGAGGTCAGCGTCCTGCGGCGTTTGCACTGTTGTAGATAATAACCGTCCATTAAGGCCAAGCTCCGCTATAACGACTTGTTGTGGACGTCAGCGTGTTGTACAAGAAATCTGCAACAGATCGAAGTTGATGGAGTTTAAACCTAACGAGCACAAAGTTACTGCATGCGGCAGCTCGCGCAAACTCCAAGCGTCATTCGCTCACATTTCTTACCACTGTGAAACGTCTGCTGTTCGCTATAGGCTTAGAATCCTACGTCAGTAACTACATGTAGGCCTAACTAAAAGTAGCTCGGATTTGTTTACGAAATCAGCGCTTTCCCCCAAACCAGAAGTAAAACGGGAAAGAAACGCGTATACAAGCTAAGTTTTCGGGACTTGACTAAAAGTAGTTTTCAAAATATAATACTTTCTTCCTTGTACTTTTGGTTTAAAGGACTGTGATGCTTATATTGCTCTACAGCAAATTTTTATAGTCGTTCTTAAAGAAGTTCAGAGTCGATGATTATAACACTGGATACCAACACGGTATCTCAGTGCTTCGAGTGACGGACGGTATTTCGTTTACTGGCAGCCCTGCAGCACGGCGGTCGCTGTTCCGTCCGTTAAACGCTGAGCATTGATCCCCGCTGCGGGCAAATAAAAAAACCGACAACGACGACGACGTCGGACGGTATAGCGATTATTGGCGCATCGCTCTCAGCGTGGCGGCATGTCGCTGCGCACGGAGTATTGCTCGGGACTGCCGGTCTATACGCAGTCGAACCGGGCCTGACCGGCGCCGGGTTATCAAACTCGCTGATAAAAAGGCGGACGCCTCCGCGGCGGCATCGCCGAGACGAGACGATCGTACAGTATACTATACTGACGGCGTGGCGATTGCGTTGCCGTGCGCATTGCGCGTATAGTTATAGCTCAAACTCCACTGTTGCGGTTTGTTGAAAATCTACTGCACAACTTGCTGAGCAGCAAACTGTAAGACAAATCCACAACAAGTTGTAAAACAAGTTTACAAAAAAGCCTAGCTGTCGCTAGGAAAAACGCGCTATAACCTATTCAGTTCCTATTGCAGTACTGATCTTCAAGGTCATCTAAGGTCGATGATTTTTATCATATCTCAAAGGGCATATGCCACTTCTTATTAGTGATCAATAGCAACGTAGGCCCTATCTTACACCGGTTCCAAGATACGGCCAGTTTTTCATTAAAATGCACATTTTTTCACCTTCGCCATTTAACTCCAAATTTGAAAATGTGTCCCTTGCGGTTCATTCTTAAAATTTGGTACGCTAAAAGCTTTGATTCATGGCTTATTATTCCTGTACACAGTTTTTTCTTACGACTTAATGCTTAGCCACAATACATCCGTGACGGACAGACGACAGACGACAATCGTGCCATAGACGCGCTACAGGCTTGTGTCAAATTTACAACACCTTGACGTGTCACGATGTTCGTCAGCAGTCGGCAAGCACCAAAGAAAAGTAGTGGAAGTTGGATCTTACCGGCGTTGTATAGACCTATAGTTGCCGGCTGTTTATCGGAAGCAGCGTGTAGCTGCTGCTGTTGCTGTTGTAGGATAGAGACAAACGATTGCGATGCTGACTCAACTCAACGCGTCGTCGAGTCGACGTACGAGTGTCTGCAGTGAATAATTTTCTCAGTGCGTTTGGTTTGTCGTGTTCGTTGCAGTGTTCTCTGAAAGCTTGTCGTCAGCCGGTGAGTCCACGATGAATCGCGTATTACGCTCGTCGTCGCTTGTTGTCGATGAAGTCGTGGTAGGTGGCTTGGATCTGTGCTCACGCCAGACGTGCACGTTTCTGACGTTCGGCAAGGAGCCCACGACGCCGCCGCCGCGTTCCGTCGTCCGACCAGCATCAACAGTCGTCAGACATCATCACACTACTCGACCAGCTCCAGCTCCGCCGCCAGCCGTGATGATGACGTCAGCAACGGACGTCGGCAGCATCGGAAACGGTCGTGAGCGGAAGTCGAGCACGGAGACGGGTCCCGCGGACCCGTCTC
>Ga0209367_1014132_pt1 | contig 10167 bp, 5 predicted proteins | sample WorMetLIZISLAND2_FD_187412 | JGI IMG/M metagenome (GOLD analysis project Ga0209367, IMG submission 187412) | Marine gutless worms symbiont microbial communities from Max Planck institute for Marine Microbiology, Germany - Olavius geniculatus... ...
CGAAAAAGCTTTACGGTTCCTGAAACTAGAGTCTTCCAGGCAGCCGACGGTGAAAATTTGGAGATCCTAGCTTGGACCGTTTTTGCCTGATCCACCCGTGTGACAGACAGACAGACAGAATTGCGATAGCTAAGACGCGCTGAAAGCATAGCTGCTTTCGCGCGTAAAAACTATAGCGCATTGGGATTTCCGTAAAATTTTTGAGAAGGTTGAGCCGTGGAGAAAACAGTTGATTAGCCGATTGAATTTGGGGTAACACAGACCCAGGAATTTATTCTTAATTCAACATTACGACGGTGTATGCAATGAAAGTAAGCACTTTTCACGTTTTTCGGGACAATACGAATATTGTACCGCAGTGAATAAGTTACTTTTATGCCGTTGGCGGCAGACTATACATCGTAGCAGCGCACGCAGGTTTTTGCAGCGGAAGCTTTTTTTTAACTTTTTTTTCTCTTTTTGTTTCTTCTCCTCCGTTACCTTTACTATTTTTTATCACCGATCGTCCTTTACTGGAGTTTTTTTAGCGTGGAAATTGTGCAAGCTTCCCAGCGGGTCTGGGCAAATTCCAGTCTTCTTAACTCAAGCCCGCTTTAGTGCATGCATTGTAAAATGTTACAATTATTGGCCTGCAGTGGTTTGCGCTGTCTGGATGTTTTTTTGTTTGTTGTTTGATGACACGTTTAAAATCGTGTATCATTTAATTACATCACTTATGGCCGATTCACACTTCCGACCCAACTCAACTGTCGTGAATGTGGGCGACAGTGCAATGACGTCATTAGAATTGTGACGTCATGCTGCTGTGCACAGACCACGCATTGTTTGCCAGTTTGGCTGAGCAGTTGAGTTGAGTTGGGTCGCGTCGGCGTCGTAAATGTGAAATGGCCGTTAGCGAGTGACGTTGTTCTGTTCATAGCTACGTGTAAAAAGTGAATACACTGTGTCCCAAAAAAACATCCCCGACATTTTCGACTGTAACTTGAAAACCAATTATCAGATTTTGATAATTTTTGGTACGAAAATTTCAGACTCAACTTGCTATCAAACGACCGTTCAGTTTTTCACCTTACCCAATTTATGTTTCTGCATTACCTGGGGCAAGCAGATCAAGCAAAATATGTGGTAAAATAAACAGAAAACTTGAAAAATTCCCGACATTATTGAGCGTAACTTGAATAAAAATTAGCACATTTTAATAATGTTTGGCAAAAATATTTTCGACACAATTGGCTATTAACTAAATGTTTTAGTTTTCACCTCACCCAACGTCTGCTTTTGCACTACCTGGGGAAAGCAGACCAAGCATAATACGTGTTAAAATGAACGAAAAAACGTCAATAAATTCCACTTATCTTAATCTGTGGGCCCCATCAGCAAGTCCGTTACAAGGTTTGATTGTCATGCAGCAGTGTGTCTACCAGATAAAGTTTAAAAGTGATTGTGACGTCAAGAAGCAACTGGTACAGCCTGGATTGGTTTGGACTCCGGAGCAGAACATTATCATACTGCTGTCAATAAATAAAAAAATGTCTTCTTGCTGGTGTTCACATAGTGGGCCAACGCTTCAAGCAATTTTAATGCAAACAGTTAAAACATGAACAACTGGATAAATTGTCAACCACAGTGTCAGAAATGTAAATAAAATGTGTTTTTACGCGTTATGTTGATTAAGCAATCATATCGCATTGGACAAAAAATGATATATTGTTGCTTGTGTTTTCTCCACTTACTTAGCACTTAGATCCCCCGGTCCGTGACAGGACAATGGGCAGCAAGTGTTCGCCATCTGCTTCTGTTTGTAGCCACAGCCTAGACGCTGTTCCAGTCGACTCCTTGGTCCACCAGGTCTTCTTTAAATGTAGACCGCCAAGTCTTCGTTGTGTTTTCTCCAAGTAGTGCAAAAACAAACGTTGGTTGAGGTGGGAAACTAAATGGTTATATGATGGCAAATTGTGTCAGGAATATGTGTGCCAAAAATTATCGAAATCTGACAATTTTTTTTCAAGTTACAGTCGAAAATGTCGGGGATGTTTTTTGGGACACAGTGTAGTTTTGTTATATATCAATCAATGCTGCTGTGATCACTTTGCTCAATTTTTGCCGGACACTGTAGCGTAGAAATCTTGCGTCAGGGCATTAGTTTTTTGCAATATTTATTAAATTTCCCGTCTTTCTATGTATACATAGTGCGCGCGATATATACCCGGTGTATTTAGCAGTGTTGATAAATACGATGCGGCTTTTTGTGTGTTTTATAACTGATATAAACGTGCCTTGACGAACTTTTGTATATATGCTCGGTAATTGTCGAAAAAGTTCGAGTCGCTAGCCGTATGATATCGTGTCATGTTATTCTGATGTATAGCACATATTGTTGAATTGTTGTACAGGGTGGGCCAAAAAACCGGACCTGTTTGAGCGTTGATAACTCAGCAATGGTTAGTCGTAGAAAGACGTGTGATACGTTAAAAGTTTCAGAATGCTGTAAAGAATAAACGACAAATTTGGATAGTGAAGCATTTAAATATTCTTTGCTCAATTTGCATAAATATTTGTCACCCCCGAAATTCTGCCAAATTTGATTCGTGACACGTGGATTTAGCATGGATGTTTGAGCTTTTATAACTTAGCGATGTTTATTGATGGAAAGGCGCGTAATATGCCAACTGTTTCAAAATTATGTACAGAAGAAGTGTACAACTTGTATGTCTCAGCATTTAAATATTTTTTGCCTGATTTACATAAATCTGCCCCACCTCTAAAATCATGCTAAATTGGCAGTAACGCATGAATTTAAGTTGATTTTCATTCAGCATACAGTGAAATATCAACAATCGTTAACACGCACGTTGAGTTTTGATGAAATTCGACATAGGCTATTGCCCAGCTTTTGCATTCATAACCATTATCAGTCCTTTTAGGCAGCTGATCGATCGCTGGAGTTAATGTGTTCAGGATCAGCTGAGCCCAGCGTTTTAGCTGGTCAGTTACTGAAATTTTGTGACCATGCTATCTGTTGCAATGCTTCCACACTGAATAATTCACAGACTTTGAATCTGGACTTTTTGGCAGTGAGTTTTTGAGTTCAATGAACTCGGGCACATGAGAGTGCTGGCAAATGCTTAATTTCAGGGGTGACGAAAATTCATGCAAATTAGGCAAAAATATTTAAATGATTTGCTATGCAAGTTCGGCCCTTTTTGTCTACGACATTCTAAAACTTTTGACATATCACACGCCTTTCTACGGCTAACCGTCGCTGAGTTGTCAACGCTCAAACAGGTCCGGTTTTTTGGCCCACCCTGTACATTAACTACGTTACTTTGCACGTTGTGTGCCTGTTGTGTATCTCTCTTGCAATTCGGATTGTTGTGTATTCTCGCACTAAAGTACAAATATCAACTTTAGGTGTGTATATACGGTTAAATTGATAAGGTAAAAGCTGCAAAACAAATATTTACAAGCATTGGGCGCGGAAGAAACACGGCCATTTAGGTAACAATTTATTAACAGCTGAAAGACATTCTAAAGTATTAGCTGTCTTTCGAGACTGCATCAACACCTAATACGATGGCTAATCTGCTTGAAACGAGTTTAGTCGAAAACGCTTTCGGCGTTTTATTTAATCTTTTGCGTTTTTAGCGTGTCCATACTCACAGCCTCACAGGCATATAAAGCTAAAAGTCTATTATACGATAGTTTGATCTGTCATATTGCACTTGTCTTGCAACTTGCAGGAACTGCAGATTATAAAGCTTATCGGTGCACCTATAGATTTAGGGCCTAAATGTTACTGCTGTTATCTCTTTTGTTAAACTTCTGCACGTGACTGACGCCATATGCCAGCGCTACAGAAATATGCTCATTACCATTGCCATTTTTATCGCCGCCGAAGAAAAGGCGGCTATATTTTCTGTGTGTCTGTTGTATAATTTTCGTTTGTCTGTTTGTTTGTGTATCCGTTTGCGAGATTATTTAGATGTTACAAACAGGTTTTGATGAAATTTTTTCACGCGTGGTACTGTAGATATTTCGGTGGCTATTCGGATTACGATGATCCGGGTTCGGACCATGCAGAAATCGAATCCGGATTGAGAAAGTAGAAGTCTTGGCTGCGGTCTGTGCATTCCGGGTGCTATAGTTTACTGTCGTTGTTTTAATGTGATACCTGCAATCACTAATTAATTTAACTTACAGGCTGAAACAAACGTTGCATTTTGTGTAACCGATACATGTGCGGTTTATTATTATTGTTATTGCTATTATTTTGTCGTGTGATTTCGTGTTATAAACGTTAGTCGGTGCTGTATATACATTATGTGTGTATAGTGTATAATTTTTATGCACTCCACTACAAACTAGGCTATTTAGACTCTCGATTGCGCTACGTTTGATTTTCCGATGACAATCGTCTTATTTTCTTGTACAGAGCTGTGTCTGTCATACAGGGGCGTATTCCCCCCTGCTTTTTTGCATACCCGGACATTCTCCCTATGTATGACGCTGCCAAGTGTAAGTTGTATTTCGTGTAAGTATCAGTCGCTGACATATATGGTCAAATAGCAATTATCCAAATGTATTAATGTCTCACATAGAGCAATAATTTAAATGTCACTGAAATAAGGCGATATTATATACAGCTAATGTCCAAAAAGAAAAAAATAGTGTAAAGGTCAACAAAGTGTCACTGTCACTTTCACTCGAAGCGGACTGTGCGCGCGACCAAACGCAAGGTCTCGTCCACTGTCTTCTGGTCATCACGTCGTGCTGCACAGATGGTGTGCAGCTGACGCTGCAGAATCTGGGTGGACATCTTGAGATGTTTTGCCGGTGGCTGGCCACGTGCATTCTGCAGCAGTGTCGTCGACGCCGCGGCCGTATCCGGGAACAGCGGCGGCAGCGGACGCAGCTTGATGCGCAGAACAGAGGCGTCGTCGTCAGCCGCTGCAGCAGGTCGCTAGCAGCGTCTGTAGCTTGTATCTTACCTCAGACCTTAGTCCAATCCGCATTCTGACAGATGCACTGTGCCACTCATTGAGAACATTGAGAACACATCAACACCTAATATGATGGCTAACCTGCTTGAAACGAGTTTCGTCGAAAACGCTTTCGGCGTTTTCCTAATCTTTTGCTTTTTTAGCGTGTCCATACTCACAGCCTCACAGGCATATAAAGCTAAAAGTCTATTATACGATAGTTTGATCTGTCATATTGCACCTGTCTTGCAAGTATCAGTCGCCGACATATATGGTCAAATAGCAATTATCCAAATGTATTAATGTCTCACATAAAGCAATAATTTAAATGTCACCGAAATAAGGCGATATTATATACAGCTAATGTCCAAAAAAATAAATACGCTGCAATTTACGTTTACACAAACAATCAGCCCCGCTTATACTAACTGTTTTGGGCCTCATGATAGGGTCCGACATTTCGTTTGGGGGCCAATCCCTCGACTCGTGGCAAATACAGCCGTGTCGTGTATATAGGCCTAAATACGTGTGCACTGTGCTATGTCCATATGGTGGCTGTAGGCCTACGTTAACCATAGCTAACGCGCTGTACAGTGCTATGGTTATCGCGCTGTAGGCCCAACTATTTTCCGCATGCGTTGACATTTATTGCTGCAACTCCATTTGTGATATCGAGTCCTGCAGTTATTTCAAAAGATTTGATTGACTATCTGCTGTTTTACAATGGTTGCAATAACTTGCAGACTGTTGGCATTTTGCGTGTGATATCGTGAAGGCTGTTTTAACGCACTGTTAACGGTTATTCGCATTCGTCAATGTTTGACTTGTACTTGACAAGTTGTATTTGTTGATATATTTTTTGTTCTAGCCTTAATAATATAGCACTGCTGTTGCTGCAACAAAGTGAAAATAGAAACGAATTTCGTAAACTGGTTGTGTCAAATATATTTTACCCTGAGCTGTATTGTATACACTACTGCATAAAGATGAAGCTATTAGTTCTACTTATTGAGATGGGTTGAAACAGAGTTATAAGTCAACATGCATTGGAAACAACGGTAGAACAAGGATATCGATGAGTCTCCAGCTATAGTCTATCTTTGTTCAGGTAAGTATACAGAATGGCAAGGCAGAAATTTATGCAAGATTTTGTATGATTCGCAGGAAGCACGGGCTGGAGGTGGATCCGCGCCCGCAAACGTAGGCCTATGCATTTATAGTTCAGAATATTCATCTAGTATGTAGGCTATAGCTGCAATTTGCGTTTAATTTTTGTTTAAACAGCATGCGAACGTTTATGACAGTGACTAGGGCTTTATACACACTCGCGTCCCGCTTGGTCATAATCCTGGTATAGAACGGTTGCAGAGTGCTGAGAGCTGACAGTTGAAGCGGATTTGTTCAGGCCTTTTGACTTCTAGTGGATCTGTATAAAACGCCGTGATACAGAGTTGCTTAAGATGCGTTATGATAATCGACAATGAACGGATCGGGTGTAGCAAAAATCCGGGTGAGTAAGTGAATTTTTTAACGGTACATCAGCACAAACGAGGCCATTTAGTGCCGCTACAGATTTGTGTAAAGAACCGAAGATTTGAAAGGCGCCGCAGAGTTGACAGAAGATAGAATGGGATGGACACATTGGGTTCATGAGTGCATAATATTTAGTCCGTGTATACTGACTACATGAACGATCTAAGTCTAAGAAGTTTGCTCATTGCTTTGCTAGTCGCATTTGATGATCGACGTAATGACGATCAGAAATTCCGCAGGTTTTTTTGTGTTCTTTGATGTTACTGCGGTTTTTATTAATTACATCTAACAGTGATCATTTTATAGCCGCTATAACTGCATGATATAACCTGTCCGTTTAAGTGCTGGTAAACAGCCGCAACCAACCAAAATATGCATATAGACTCTACATGTGGCCTATATCCTTGCCGTGACCCATTGATGTTGCTTTGTCGGTCGTTGCATTATTACTGTCCTAAAGTTCTCAAATAGCTATTATCAGATCGACATTCACAGTACCGCATCAGCACCGTTGGCGTCATTATAAGCACCGTCAGTAGCCTATAGCATCATCATCATCAGCAGCAGCAGCAGCATTTTAAACCTGACCTGCATGGAACTGTGTTGTCGATGTTACACCCGCCAGACAGTGCATATATACACCACACAGACAGACAGAGTAAACCGTGTCTTGTAATGGAACTTCGGGAATTCAAACCATCGCGACATGTCGAGATGGTTTGAAATAACTCCCGCGAGCCCGCGACAAGCTCGTTCTAATGGAATTTAGGGAAGAGCACGACACAACAGGACAAACGGACTTTGGCATATTGCGGACCAATTACAGAGAGAAACGGTAAGGTCGCAGACTTTCTCCGTGTCTTGTCGTGGGGATGTTACGAATTTGTCGCGAGCGTCACGGAAAAAAGTCGGCGCAAATTTAGGCTTAAGCAAGCTACAGTGGATTTTTTTTCGGTTTGCATGTCTGTATCTTGAACATAATGGTATCGCTAAACGCAAATGAAATCTACTTAACACAGTCGCTTTGTCTGTACCACTAAAAGTGATTGCATGAAAGGCTCCTTCACGAAATGTCGAGCTGGAAGTAAAACTTTATTTTTTAAAATTAAATTTCAACGATCTGTCAAACTCGCCGCCCCCATCCTCTGACGCGGTCTCGTCGTTTGTACACAGTAGCCCTACAGTACACAGCACAAAAATCGTAATACATAATTATAAGCGTCATAGTGATAAAAGACGGCATACGTGCAACGAAAAGATTTTTGACGATCTGCTAAACGGCATTCAATCTGCAGATTAAATGTCATCGAGCTAGTTCGACCAGGTTGTGTCAGGAAGTGTGTGTATTTCTGCGGATCTCTAAGTGTCTCGGGACCTGGGTTATCGACCGCGACCGTGATGAGCGGCGGATGAGGTGTGTCGGTAGCCAGAGCTATGTAGCAAGACAGGATTGCAGACTATGGCGTGGACAGATACAGAGACTGGACAGCATTAGGCCAAAGACGACCAAGTCACCGCCTCGGGGGATGGTAAGTCGATATGTTAAACGTTTATCAATGGCTTGATGGCATAACGGTTAGGACGTTGGACTTATGATAGAGAGGTCGTGGGTTACTACTTGACTGTCGGTGGACAGTATCTAAACCATTTCGGTGTCAACTCATTTTTTCATCCCTCCGGGGTAGGTAAATCTGTCAGCCTGTCTGGCTGGGGCTAAGGCAGGGCGCGTTTACTTATGTCGGGTGACAGGCAACACTGTGTGATCCCGTATGGCAGGTGACGCTCAGTAGATTATCAAGCAAGCCGCGAGAGCGTGTCCGACTCGCTCCCTGCGTACGTGTATGAAAAATTGCAGCAGACCTACCGACGTATGTGACTCGTATATCGTCTCCGCTTCCGAAAATACTAAATTAGCGCTGATTGGCGAGCGGTTCCATTCATCATTCGACTCCCATCAGTCGTCGTCATATCCGGTTTTTGCATCAATTACTGTATATATCGCCGCTTTGCTTCCATGATTCGTTCGTCGACCGTCGTTAACAGATGCTGGAGAAATTATCCCGACCGACGGACCAGAGGCTGCAGCAGTTGTAGACGTAATTACACAAACTGGTGCTATTATCACCATACACGGCCGCGCTTGCTGGGCGATATTTCAGTTTGCATGAAAAATCGTTTTACTTATCGTTTTCGTTATTGCCGCGTGCGTCCAGTTTCTCAGAACAGCCGTTTTATTACTACAATGTGTCTCAAAAAAGTTAACCCTTTTTTGGTGATATATTGTGATTTTTGGCAGGAACATACCCAAGAAAATTTGCAACAAACACAAATAGACAGCTCACCACATTTCGTTCATATGTACTTACTGTACCTTGTAAACTTTAGCAATGATTTGTATGGCATTCAGTTAGGCCTATAACGTCGAACATAAAGTTTCCACATAAAACTCAATATGTCACATACCAGGTAGCGTTCATGTTATCAGCGCAAGTGTTTGAATTTTCGTCCACAAGTTTTTACAGAGGCGTGTAACCGTCCACGCCACAATGGTCTCGTTGATGGCACGCTGGTGCAGACCAGACAAGATCATGCAGCGATCAGGCACCGCTAAGTTCGCATTTTGATAGAAAATTTATGTAAACTTGAAGTTTTTGCAAAGCACAAAGTTAACATGCAAATGTTCAGCTAAAGGCTGGAATGCTAAAACTTGAAATAAACTTTTAAAGAAGTTGTGAGATTCCGGTTCAGTGACGATGTACGGGGAGCGGCCGACGTCGCAGTGTGCGTTCTTATGCGTCGCTAGTTTTACAAGGTAAAATACGTACACATGGAATGAGATGTAAATAGTCCGTGTACATGTTTCTGTTTCGAATTTTCTTGGCAATGTTTTTTGTCAAAAAGTAGCAAAATCAGATTAAATCTGACAAACATGTCACAAAAATAAAAAGGATAAACTTTTTTGAGACACAGTGTAGTACAATACCGATAGGACAATAATGTACGCTGAACAAATGACAGGCAAAACTAGCGGCGTCTAGGCCTATTACACACAAGAAAGGCAAAAAGCTTCAAGAAATATAGACGGTGAACAAAAAATATCATAGGATATCCGGAAAAGGATTTGGCCTACCGCTTTTTTCGGCGTTCATCGCAGTAAATGACTGATGATGAAGGGAGAAATTTACTAACACGTTGGCGCACACATTTTGACGTATTGGACGGTGGACTATAGATTGTTTGCTCAATCTTATCACCTCGTATGTATTTCATTGTACAATAAGATTAGGATTAGGGTGAAGATGCTTTAGTCTATAAACGTAGGCATAGGCCTACATTTGGTAATTGAACATTTTAGGGCTGGTGCTGATTATTTTTTTTAAATATCGCTTTATCTCCAAAAATTAGCTTCGATTAATGGATGGAATAAGATTTTGAACAATCTAGTAGTCAATCAGAAAGACCATGAAAACTGCAGAATTTAACTACTGGCAGTTGTTATATCTTTGACAAACTAAACCAAAGTCCGAAAGAGCGATAGTAAATATTAAATAATAAATGTTAATGATTCAGCTCATATACATAAGTTTTATTTCAGACAACGAGGTCCATACATATACACATAAAATACACATACAGTTATACAATAAAACCTAAA
>Ga0209367_1014133_pt1 | contig 10166 bp, 10 predicted proteins | sample WorMetLIZISLAND2_FD_187412 | JGI IMG/M metagenome (GOLD analysis project Ga0209367, IMG submission 187412) | Marine gutless worms symbiont microbial communities from Max Planck institute for Marine Microbiology, Germany - Olavius geniculatus... ...
ATATATATATAACAAATTGATTAAATTTGTTAGTATTTTAAAAAAATAAAAGCCAAATTGCCATCTGAACTACTCAGATTGACTTACTTTGCTTTTGTACATTCACATTTGTCATATGGCATTGAAATATACGGTAATACAACATCAAATCATTTGTTTAAGTTTTTAGTACTTAACAATGAATTGTTCCGTATTTTACAGCATATACCTATTAAAACGCATACTATTGACATATATAATACATACTTTACTTTTATATTACAGCTGTTACATACTCATCAGATCTTGATATTTATGCATCGGTATGTACATCACAGACATGAATTGCCTGTCATATTTTCTACATAATTTGAGGAAAAACAGTTTATTCGTCATTACGATACACGTCATAAACATGATTTTTATACCCATTTTGTGCAGACTGAATTTGGTAAAAGGAGTATTAAATATAAAAGATGTAAACTCTGAAATAATTTACCTGATGATATTAAACTAAAATTAAAGCCATAAGTTTATGTCATTTTTTTTAGATTTAGGTTGAAAAAGTTGTTGTTTCAGTCGTTGGAATAGATGCAGCACATTAAATTGTTTTGTTCGCACCTTTTCTGTCTATCTATCTTCTGTCATTATTTTGTTATATCGTTTTCTATTGTGTTAATAGCGGCCAGCGTTGATGGGCGTTTGCCTTTTTCTGGCAACCTGCCATTGTAGTTGATTATTCTTGTTGAAATTGTTATTTGATGTCTTACTTGGCTAATATAATTCTCTCTTTCTTTCTCTCCCTCCCTCTGCTAACTGGAAATCTGTTTTTGGTGATGGCGACACCCAGTCCTGAATTATCAGCGATGTTATCATCTTTGTTTTCTCTGATACCAACGTGACTGGGAATGCAGCAGAAAGTTATAGATTTATCACTAATCATAAAGGTTAAAGGTTAAAGGTCCGAATATAGCTTTTAATAAGCGAACCGATCTCAGAGCTACGGAGCGTCACTTGTCATATGGGGGCACACAGTGTTACCTGCCACCCGACAGAGGTGAACGCGCCCCACCTTAACCCCGGCCAGATAGGCCGGGGTTAAGTTAAACAGGCAATCAGGTTAATCATAAGTTGGCTAGTGGGTTTTCGACTTTGCAGCTTTTAATTGCTTGTAATGTAACCAAAATTTTGCCAAAAATATATGACATTCAACGCCATTTCGCCCTTAGTTCCAAATACTCCTTCCAGTAGCCGCTAACGTCATAGACACTGATTTCGGAAACTATTTGGTCATATGCGAAAATTAGAACGTACCTGCTATTGCCATATTCCTTGAACCCTGACTCTGGCTGCCAAACAATCGACCGCAACAAATCGATTTCCAATTTCTCTTGAAAAGTTCCGAAACGAGTAATATAGCACCTTAAACCATATTTCCTACCGAATTAATTGCCACGTAAGATAACTCAATTCACTTTACCTGTTTCGCGTATTTTGCAAAAATATCGTTTGCCGAAAAAGTAAACAAATACATTTTCAATGCGAAAATCGCGTTTTCTACAGTCCAGTTTGACTAACTGCCCTGCAGTGGCTTGCGCTAGGGAAAAACCTATTTTGGATTCAGATTTTTCGGAGTCATTCCAAAAGCACCCATAAAAATACCTTTACAACATTTTTCGAAAGAAAAACGGCCCGATGTCCAAGAAAGTGCGGACATTTAGCTGTCGAAAGACGTTGTCCACATAATCTAAGCTACATTATATTTTTAGCAATCGGACGTCGAAAAACCCTTGTCGGAAAATCAACAATCCAAAAAGTCGGCAATTTTTTAGATTTCGTATTATTTTCAATATTAAATTCGTAATTATTTTTATTAATAAAGCCCGTATTAAAGTTTCTAATTTTTAATAGACTCTTATTTTTATCTTTGGAAGAAATAATTTCGTGTCCTTTTAATTAATAAAAATATCTTTAAGGTTGGCGCCTGCCAGTCGCACAGGCGCGTGCGGCTAGTGCGTGCAGGCGGCCACGTTTTCGCTACAAGTGCTACAAGTCTCTATTTAAATGTGCGTTCGAGCACCATATAAATAGCCAAAATTCACAGACCTTCGCCAGATGACGAGTGCATCTCACACCGAACGGACCGCCCGTTCCGCCGAGATCCCACAGTGCCGCGGAAACCACCCAAAAAGAAAGGAAACCAAGAAATCGGGGAACCAATCTAATAGGAGGACATCAACCGAGGAAACCCATCTAATAGGAAGACATCCATTAAAGAAAACCAAACCAATAGGAGGACATTTACAAAAGGAAACCGAGTCAATAGGAAAGGAAACAGAGAAGATAGACCGTGAAAGCCCACTAAATACAAACCCACAGCACACAAATTGCCTTCATTAAATACATTATATATCTTCAGATAAGCAACGGACATCTCCATCCACAGCACGCGGTAGAGGCGGCACAGAGGTTAGAGGTGGGAACCTTATCGCGGAACCGCGTGTTGTGGAGACCAAAGCGTTGAGGAAAAGCGAAGTATTGGGGAAACCGACAGTGAAGCAGATCGCTTCTATAGGAAACATAGGTATAGGAGACTGGGGGAAGTTCCCGCGGACGGTCGACGTAAGCACGGTTTAAACGTTAGATCGTTTACCGCCGGTCAGAAAGTCCGTGGTAATTCCTCGACTTGATATATCCTGTGGATAGTAGTTACCGCCGTCGGCTGATGTAAGTACAGTTTGAACGTGCCGAGTTTCCTATAGATTTACGTCTATAGGACAAGGGCTACACGTTTGTCTTCATTTGAAAGACCGTGGTAACTCGTAAAAATACATTAGTAGATATATAAGGATCAAGAGACTCGCTACCTATAGATACATTTACCATCTATAAAATACGTTTCCCCCGATAGTTTCAAGGACCAGTAACTAATTCGGTACCCGCTTCCATAGCAAACAGCTTTCACAGTATCTAGTCTTTCCTCAGTTACGGACCTTTGCGGCAAACCTCTGCACAACAGGACCCCGATCCAGCTATGGGAAATCGGCTATTTACCGAGCTGGGATCCGTAAATATTGAACCGACGACCCGTAGTCAAAGAGATGTTGACTGCCACGGCAACGGAGGAGTAGTGGAGAGTAACAGTGATGTCCAGGATGGAACGGCTATGTCAGGTTTTCGTGATGCCGTGGCGGAAGGTCACATTGGCGCCCAACGTGGGGCCTCGAAGAAAATACAGACTCTGCAACTAATATGGAGATCGGCAGACCAGTAATCGACCGACAATCGACTAGAGTACCGGCACCGTCTAGGTACGATTAGCAAACGTCATCATCGATTCAACAGTATCCGCAGTATCCGTTGGTGGTTTAAACCTCTACCAAACTCCGCCACTGTTTTCTCCAATCTGGCCGATCGACTCCGCTTATGGAACCGGACCTGTTGCCGCTTCATGTTGTCCGTAGGACCCGCAAACCCATGTGACTGATAAGAAACCTATGGTGAGCTTTGCCAATGACGATGTAGCGATACCGCCGAGTGGAACTGTGGACCCAGCCAAGATAAAGGACGAAGATACTACCGAGGAGATGCACTCTGACGCGTCCGACGACTTCACCTCTGCGTCACACACCTACCGCACACCTACTGATGTCCGTTCAAATAAAAGAATGTTACCGCCACATCGCGATATGATCGGGAAACCAGTAGATGATAGGATAGCTATCGGCGCGCACTCTGATGGTCTTTCCATAGGAAGTTCCATTAGAGCTCGTGGCAATGGAAGAACTAGCGGTGAAGTAAGTCCGCGGATTGAACGTGCCGAATTTCCGCCAGATTGCTCGCCTTGTCTGACGGATAAGAGGCCACACGTTTTCCGCCGTCCACCACAAAGGTCAACATCACGTAACCATTCATTGACAGAATCTGAGGATAATCATAATCAGATGGTCACCGCCTATTCTTCTGACAGGGAACCGCAAACTCCCGGACGAGTACGGACACCAATAAGGACTAAAAAAGGCCAAAACGAGCGATTTATCGCCACGCACTTCTAAAAGACGCGTAAGCCCACGTAGCAATACATCTCCGGCCAGACGATCTCGGACTGACAGCACCGAAAAGACGGTAAAAAATGCAAGCACGGTGATAGCCACCACCGGCCCTCATCTGCCGATGACCTATCTCCGCGACGCCCTGAGAGGTATAAGAAAGGTTCTGCGTCGCCCAATTATGAGGAGGAAACGGAAGAAGGTACAGATACCGACATTACGGAAAAGTCACCGTCAAAAAGAAGGAAACGGTCGCCATCGCCAAAAGAAGTACGTTACCAGCAGAGTAAGAGTATGGACTGTGGTAGGAAAGGTCAGTCTTCGAGTGACCGTTGTAAGGACCGTAAGGAGAGTTTGTCACCAAGTCGTCGTCATAAGAATCATCGAGAAAAAAAGGTTAAATCATCGGATACTGTACGTCACCGACAAGAGGATACTGTGGATAGCGATAGCACTGATAGCAGTTCATTTCGAAAACAGACGATAAAAAGGAGAGACCAGCGAAGGTTTACCACTCTAAGCATATTCTGAAACCGCCAAAATTCGATGGAGTACGGTCGTTTTAAAGCTTCTGGGCTCAGTTCTGTAACTGTGTTAAGTATAATAAGTAGAATCGCCGACAGCAATTAGCTTATCTGCGTAGTGCATTGGAAGGATAAGCTGCTAGCGTGCTTTGAGACTATGGAGACGAGGTAACTGGATCGCTTACTCAGCTTACCGCCACGTTGAAAAAGAGGTTTGGTGGAGAAACCTTTGCGGATAAGTACCGTATTAAAATACGTAATCGGAGACGCCGTCCGAAGGAAACTTTGCAAGCTTTGCACGCAGATATCCGCTGGATGGCCGCACTTGCTTTCTCGTCTGTGGAACATCAGATGCGAAAAGTCATGGCTACCGACAATTTTCTGGATGCTCTAGAAGACCCAGAACTCGCCTTAAGAATACGGGAACAAAATCCTGTAGATTTGGACGCCGCTTTAAGGATAGCACTGCAGCTGGAGGTTTGGACGAAAGATAGCTATCGTTTACAGCAAGTGGAGACGTCGCGACCGGCGGAAAACAAGAAGAGTAGAGAGATAACTAAGAGCAGTCAACCGTCTGCCTTGGAAAAAAAGAATGAAACCTTGCAAAAAAAGATAGCGGAAACAAAGAAAGAGATGGAAGAAACCCGTAAGAAAATGGCTGAGTTAGAAACCAGAACGGCAAGACCGCCGTCGGTTACGTATGCTGGTGATGCAGGGGGAAATGCACGTGAACCACCACGGTGCTTTCGTTGTGGAGGCATGGGACATTACATAAGGAACTGTCCTATCCGACTACCTGGAGGAACTGCCTCACGTATATATGCTCCCAACACCCGCACTGGACCAACTTCCAATATCCGTCCCATCTTCGAACAGCAGTCTTGGACATGCATTGACGTAACATATCACCGACGTACCATCACAGCTCTCTTGGATACCGGCAGCGACATTACTGTCGCCGGCGCCAACTTAGCTAAGAAGCTCAAATGGGAAATTTACTATTATCCTCTCACTTCGGTAAAGACCGCCAACGGGGAAGATATGCGGATTGACGGCATTTCCCACGTACCGTTCAAAATAGGAATCAAGACCATCGAGTCCGCGGTACTTATTTCTTCTGATATGACCGGTCTGGTCTTTGGTATTGATTGGATGGAAAATCAGGACTGTATTTTTAACTGTCCTGAGCGGAAAATACAAGTCCGCGGCGAATGGATACATCTCCAACGCGAACCGACCACCACTATGGTACGCCAGATATATGTAAGCAAAGATGTTGTTTTGCCGCCAACGCAGCAAACGCCGGTAAATGCTCGCATATCACGCGGTAAACCGATGAACCTTCCGCGGACCGGAGTGTTGGAAAGTAATCAGATAAAAGGGATGCCGCATGTGTATAGCGCTAGATCTTTGATTCCCGCTAGGACTATGGATGTCAAGGTAGCTTTGCTTAATACTAAGAAAGAGAGTCAAGTGATACCGCAAGGAACGGAGCTCGGAGAAATACACGACCTTGAGGAAGTTAGAGAATTAGATAGAGTAGAAAAAGAATCAACAGCTGGGATGACACCACCAGAGGCAGAAGCGTTGAAGAAGATAATGGAGGGGTTACCGCCGGATCTTACAAAAGACCAGCGACAGAAAACATAGAGCCTATTGGTGAAATACCGCGGAATTATCTCTACGGGAGACCATGATATCGGCAGGACCGATTTAGTGGAGTACCATATAGATACTGGTGACCACCGCCCTATTCGCCAACCGCTCCGCCGCCACCATTTCCAGCATCTTGAATGGATAGATAAGGAAGTCGAGGAAATGCGGAAACACGGGATTGTAAAACCCGCAGCTAGCCCTTGGGCTTCCAACGTAGTATTAGTGAAGAAGAAGGACGGGACTTTGCGGTTTTGTATCGATTATCGCCGGTTGAACTTGGTAACCAAGCAGGATAGTTACCCATTGCCGCTGATCGACAACTGCCTTAATGCTCTAACCGGATCTTTCTGGTACAGTACCCTTGACTTACGCTCTGGATACTACAACATACTGATAGCTGAGAAAGACCGCGACAAATCTGCCTTCGTCACACGGAGCGGCTGTTACCGGTTTACCGTCATGCCTTTTGGACTGACTTGTGCTCCGAGCGTATTTCAACGACTGATGGACTTTGTTTTGTGCGGACTTTCGTACATTACTTGCCTGGTATATCTGGATGACGTGAAAGTTTTCGGACGAAGTTTTGAAATACAGCTTCACCGTCTGGATGAGGTTTTCGCCAGACTTCAGTCCGCCAAGCTAAAATTGAAACCGTCAAAGTGTTCGCTCTTTCAACGAAGTGTCGAGTTCCTCGGACACGTGGTCTCCAAACAAGAAATAGCGATGCAGGATGAAAAGGTCTCCGCCATCCGCGACTGGCCGCCTTGCCGAAGTGTCACGGAGGTACGAACTTTTATGGGACTAAGCGGGTATTACCGCCGGTTCGTAAAAGACTTTTTCGTCATTACTGCACCCCTTTACGAACTGATGAAAAAGGGAATTGACTTTCGATGGACTTCGGAATGCCAAGAGGCATTTGACGAACTAAAACACCGCCTAATGACTGGACCGATCCTAGCTTTTCCAGAGAACGACGGTACCTTTCTTTTAGATACCGACGCTTCCAATACTGGGTTGCGTGCCGTTCTGTCACAGCTTCAATCCGGTGAGGAAAAAGTCATTGCCTACGCATCCCGGACCTTAACAAATGCGGAAAGAATGTACGAGACGACTAGGAAGGAGCTTTTGGCCGTGATATACGGTTTGAAACAATTCCGACAGTACCTGCTTGGACGCCATATTATCATCCGTACTGATTACGCCGCCCTTTCTTGGCTTCGCCGTACGCGTGAGCCTTTGCCGCAACTAGCCAGATGCCTTACTCTGATCGAGCAGTTCGACTATGAGGTAGCCTATCGACCAGGAAAGAAGCATGGAAACGCAGACGGTCTGAGTCGGAAACCTTTCAGGGAAAACGACGAAGGAAACTCGAGTTTGGTAGAGAGTCAAGAGACCTGCCCCACTTCCATGCAGACGACTATCTAGGAAAAAAACAGGACGAGCTTAGTCAAAAAAGTAACATTAATACCCACGGTACGAGCAATTCAAGAAGGAGAAGATGTAGTTATCACTTTGATATGGGAGTCCCTGCACGGTCAGAAGCAAGACGACCCCGAGCTTGGAGATGTTGTGAAGATGCGAATAGCAGATTTAAGACCGCCGAGTAAGGAAAAACTACAAACCGAGTCTGAGGTAACTAAGAAAATGCTAACTAGATGGGAAGATTTGGAGATATATGACGGACTAGTCTACCGCCGGAAAAAAAGTCCGCACGCCGGAGAACCGGATTTCATGCAGTTACTGTTACCGCGCTTGCAAGTAGAAAAAACTCTACACCAATGCCATGCCGGAACAGTAGCAGGGCATTTCGGTATTCAAAAGACGATGGACCAGGTACGCCAAAGATTTTACTGGTCAACTTGGAAGGCAGATACGATACGGTTTTGTCAGCAATGTCCACAGTGTACCGGTTACCACCGCGGAAAATTGGCCAAGCAAGGACCCTTACAGCCTTTACTCCCCGGTGCTCCGTATGAGAGATGGTACATCGATCTGACCGGTTCGCATTTTAAGTCGGACCGCGGAAACATCTAGATACTGAAGTGTATGGACAGCTGGACTAAGTCGACCGAAACATTTCCGTTAAAAAACAAAGAAGCGGAAACCGTAGCTAAGGTTTTAGTCGAGCAAGTCTTTACCCGTTTCGGCGTCCCGCTTTCCATCTTAAGTGACCAAGGCAAAGAAATGGATAGCCGGATAATGGCAGAAGTATGCCGCCTGTTTGGAACAGAGAAGCTCAGGACCACGCCATATAAGCCTTCTACCAACCAGGTAGAACGGTTCTGGCAAAGACTGTCGCAGAGAACCAGCGTGACTGGGACATTCGGTTACCGTACGTCATGCCTGCCTTTCGCGCAACTCGCCACGATACGACCGGCTATTCGCCGAATTTCTTGGTGCTGAAACGTGAAAACAGAGCACCGCCGTATCTTGTGTATGGATCACCGGAGGAAGAGTATGACGGAAACTACGACCGTTTTGTAAAACAAATGCGAGAGAGATTGGTTGCCGCCTATACCGAAGTTCGTCAGCACATGCAGCGTAATGCGGAAAAAAATAAACAGTATTATGATCTAGGTCTTAGGCCTAAAAATTTTGAGGTAGAACAATGGGTCCTGTACTTCAATCCGCGCAAGTTGAGAAAGAAGCAGATGAAATGGTGTCGTCAATTCAAGGGACCCTACCTCGTTATCGCGACACCATTTTCTGTTACCGCCAAAATTCAGCGTACTGCAAAAATGACGGCAAAGACGGTGCATATAGACGAATTGAAAGCATATCTCAGCATGCCGCCTCGTTCCTGGCTTCCCGCCGCAACGAACGACAACAATAGGACTGCAGCCACAAGTCCTATACCGCCGAATATCCTAATAGGCCCTATAATGTCACCGTCCGCCGATCAACAATCGACGCCGCGACGGCGCACTGATGCCGGAAAACAAAAAGGCTTAGGTCCATACCTATCAAGCCCCACGTTACCGACATCTATGGTAAAAGAAAAGAGTCCGATGTTACCACACAGCGGGAGAGCTGTAGAGTCCGAGTAGTGTAATGGTATGCAACTGGATACTGACCTTACCCCGGTGAAGGAGGTGGATACGTTGCCGGTAGATAAAAGATCTACCGTGGTAAAATACCTTTGACTGACAATGAGCCAGCAAACGTATTGGAAAAGAGAGAGTTCCAGAAAGAGACGCCGACGTCCGGTCCTACGACGACGATCGCCGCCTCGGAAAAAGAAGAGATGGCAGCAGACGCGCCGGCGATTGATCATGTGACAACGTCCGCCGCGGTCATGAATGAAGAAGAAAGTGTGGAGATAGCTAAAGCGCCTCTGATTGACCCTATGGCAATGCATGCAACTCCAGTAAGGAATGTTGAGTTAAAATCTGGACAATCGACCAACGGCAGACCAGGAGTACGTACGAGAGCTCGTCCGAGTTCGATATTAGGGCAACATAGTCGAAAAGGCTGTATTCCGTCCATGACTGTTACCGCTGACGTGCACTCTGCTTGTAAAAACGATAGCCGCGGTAATATCAATCCACAAAGCCTTATATCAACAAAAGACCAAAGCTTTCTTAACTCCACGTCGACAGGCAGGAAGGACCATAGTTCCCTCCGCCCCACGTTGAATCCATTAGCCAGTGAATTCGTTCCCGCCAGCATCAAAGAGAAAGAGATCTATAGTGTTGACTGGCCAGCTAGAGAAAGAGGTACGCTACAAAGGACAAGGATGCCGAATATGATGACTACCATTGTCGCAATGACCGAGTTTTAGATTTTTTTGCCTTAATCTTTTGCACCAGGTCGTTCTTTAAGAGAGTAAACTAATAAGGCTTAACAACCAGTTACGTTTTTATATAAAAATGTATTTACAAAAAAAACAAAACTAGAAATTTGGGGCAAAGCCCAACGTGAGTCCGCCCAACGCCCTAAGTCCGATTGGGGGGGAAAC
>Ga0209367_1014134_pt1 | contig 10166 bp, 6 predicted proteins | sample WorMetLIZISLAND2_FD_187412 | JGI IMG/M metagenome (GOLD analysis project Ga0209367, IMG submission 187412) | Marine gutless worms symbiont microbial communities from Max Planck institute for Marine Microbiology, Germany - Olavius geniculatus... ...
ATGACGTCACATCCGCAACAAACCTATACGTGTTCGTGGAAAATGTATTTTTTACTGATATATAAACTGCGAAAAAAATTAGGTTTAATACCTTGATTCTCATTACTTATTGATCAGCCCTCGTACATGGTTCCTACGGTCAGGGAAAGTCAGGGAATTTTAAGAAGTCGGGGAAAGTCAGGGAAAATCCAGATGGTCAGGGGAAGTCAGGGAATTGAAAAGTACCATGGTGCAAAAGTTGACAAAGATGCAGAAAAAAACAGAACTGTTGCACGCACACTGCATACAGCAGTTCAAAATTTTTTCTGCTCACTTCGCTCGCAGATTATTTATACTTTTACTTTTTTATTTGTTCTTGTTTCTAGTGTTATTGCAAGTGATTGAAAGCCAGCATTGGTATTTCACATGAACAAATTAGTCAGGGAAAACAATTCATTTTGTTCTGGAAAGTCAGGGAAAATGTATTCTGCAGAGTAGTAGGAACCATGCTTTACTCGAACACAGGCCCGGAGACGTCTTCTCCATTCGTCGATTGCATCATCGACAACGGTCTGTCGTAAGCCAGACCAGACCTCCACCAAGCGCTGCTTCAGTTCATCCACATCTTTCACCGGCTTTATGAAATATCGTAAGCCCGTAACACACTACGATATTGAGTACTTGTTGACGATTTTCTCAGCTAATCATCATTATTATTAGGCACAGTTTGTTGGAGTTATTTCAAAACGTAATAGGGGTCCGGTTTTTTTTGAGACACAGTGTAGTACTGCTGTTAATAGAGAGAGAGAGCTAGGGAATATGACTTTTGATAATATGTGTCATTGTGTCTGTCTGTCTGTTTGCTTATGTGTGAGGGTGTGTCTTTCTGTGTCTCTAGGTTGTTTTTCTGTCTGTTTGTCCATCTGTAGGCGTGCGGTCGTTGAACTTTGTTGACTCGCTGGTGACTATCGGCACCGGAGCGGGTGCTATCTACTTCTATGACCGTCGAGCCAGCAAATACCTGGAGATGAACTGCAGTCATCCATGCAGTCTCAACGTCGGCCCTGGCTGGCTGGTACGCTACTCAGTCGTGATTTGCATGATATGGAACACATCATGGGCAGAATAGCAAAATATCTTATCTGTAGTCGATGACATTTAGAAAGTCAAAACAAGCTTTCAAGCTTTCTACATGATGTATTCTCCTGGTGTGGTTAATGTTGTCTTACAGTTTGTTAATAAATAACAAACGCATTTACATTTGTATTTCTTTTTGTATTGCGATAGATATTCAACATTATCAGTTTTTGCATTACATTTTTGGAAGAATGCTGTGGTTAGGACTTTTTGCTGGACAAATTTACAGATATGATGTTTTGCCATTTTGCCCTTGACATGCTTTATGTAAGTCGGGCAATAAGACATTTTTGGAAACAACTAGCTTTAATCATTGCTGTGAAGGTTGGTTATGTTAAACATTGTGTTCAAGTGTTCAACTCGACCACTCTTCACTGCAGTGATCGAAGCTGATCATTTTCCGAAATGTCCAATTGTGCAGTCTGTGTAAGCCATGCATATTCCTGTTTTTCATGCACATTCCTGCGTAGAAGGAACGAGAATTTATGCATAACGCAACTCTAACACGTTCTGGCTGGCTGATCCTTAACTCTGTTTTTATTCTCATGTATGAATGTATATCTGGAAAGAAGCCAGTCGAAGCCTAAACCTAAACCATTGTTAACTCCTGCTGGCTGGTGTGTCATACATGCTGGTTAGTTATAAAAACCTTTCTTCTGCCTGGCTGCAGTGAAGCACAGCTAATTGCTTTTAACATTCTGAAACAGAGCTGACTATTTTCAGATGCACTTAGAATGTCACAGGGTCTTAAATGATTAGTTTTTGTCCTGTTTGCAAGGCATGTGGCTAGTGAAAGTATTTTGATGATAGGTTCATATGTGATGAAGCTGTAAATGTGGTCAGGGAGGCAGGATGGCAATTACCTCCCTCCCCCTAAATTTTTAGCTGCCAGAAAATAGTTGGAAGATCTTCTTGTCAAAAAATTGTTGTTCAAAAATGCAAAATCTGAGGGTTATGGACCCCTATTTTGGAGAAATTTAGGGACAGAACCTAAATTTTGAGCATCCATAATGTCCTTTGTCTGAAATTTGGAACTGTTTGTTGGAATTGTGGGAAATTCACAGTGTCTGTCGGGGAAATAGCAACTTGTTGCGCGACCTACTTTTTTTGACCCATGATACTGCTGGAATGTACGGAAGTGTTTTGATGCACACGTGTGTATTTCTGTGTTGTTGACAGCGTCATGACACCACATATCAGGAGTTCTTTGCGGAGCAAGATTGCCCGAATGCTGTCTATGTTCACTGCTTTGACCAGTCCGGTATCAAGCTGTTTGCAGCCGGTGGCCCGCTGGCTGCCGGCTTGTGGGGCAACTATGCAGGACTCTGGCAGTGAAGTAGAACTGCCCGTAACTCACTCACTCACTCATTCACTGAGTGTGTTGTAACTGAGCAGGAGTAGGATTACAGATAAATAAGTACGTAAGTAACTAAGTAAGTAAACAACAATTTATATAGCTGCAAAATTTTACTGGAAAATCAGGGTGCATTGGGGATAGGTTCTAGTGGGGGGGGAATAAGTGACTAAAATAATGAGTCTTAAGATGACGTCTGAAAGAGACGAGTGTTTGGGCTTGACGAACATGAAGAGAAATGGAATTATATATTTGTGTTGTGGAAGCTCGAAATGCATGGTAACGAAATGACAAGTTATGTCATGGAATGTCAAGTAGATGACTGGAAGATGAGTTTGTGGACCTTGTGTTTGTAGATTTGTGACGATGTAAGAGATTAGCGAGATAAGGCGGGTTTTCTGTATGTATGGTTTCATAATTAGAAGAAGCAAGCTTGAAACTGGTTCAAAATTCAGTAGGAAGCCAATGGCTAAGTTGTTTGCTTTTAGCCTGTGGGACAAGACATATCTCTTGGTGTTTCATAAAAAGGGCACCCTTTTTGTTCCTTTTGTAACTCAGTCGAATGGTGATCAATTTGCATGAAATTTTTACCAGATGTAGCTGAAGAAATACAAATTCAAATTATTTCAACAAAATGTGGCCGTTAGTGAAATATTCTTTGCTAGTCATAATGTAATGCTGACGTCATAATGTGTCCTGAGTACAAACTGGCTTGTCTCAACTGGTTCTGTCAGTAGCTACCCTGCTTCGATGGTGAACTTTATCTGGTTTACTGATGAAAAATGTTTATCTTGTCAGCACTTAGCAACATGGAGGCATAAAATCAGGTGTCTTGCAATCCAAAAACTCATCCCTCTCGTAAACGGAGCGTGCTGGTGCACTGTCTTGCTGAAAGGTGTAAAAGTTAAGCTATACCCACAAGTGTGTGAAAGTGATCGTTTTGAGCATTATTGTGGCTACAATGTTAAACCTTCAACAGTTTGTCATAAATAAACCAGATAAAGTTTGCCATCGACGCAGGGCAGCGATTCAGCAAGTCTGTCAGCACCGGTTGCAACAAGGCAGTTTGTACTCGCAGCAAACTATGACATCAGCATTACATAACGACTAGCAAAGAATATTTTACTGTCAGTCATATTTTGCCCAAATATTTTAAATTAGTATTTCTTCAGCTACATATGTTAAAAATTTTGTGTAAATTATCATCATTTGACTGAATTATGAAAGAAAGAAAAAGGGTGCCTTTTTATGAAACACCGTGTACTTTAGCTATTTGGCCGACCATGTTAACTCGTGCTTATGCCACACTGCTGTGTCTGAATGTATTGTGGCTAAATGGTTCATCTTACCAGAAAAGTATAGGGTTGCCTGTCTGCTTGACTGCTACCCTGTGGTACCAAGTCAGACCCCCTACAACCGACATTCCTCAAACTGGGGTACTGACCACACTCAAATACTTAATTGCAAATTACTGACTAGTATTTTGAGGGCGTAAATACGAACGTAAGTAAGAAATTATGTTCACATTTGGGGCAATATGGTCAGCTTTCACTAGCAACAGTTGGGCTTTATGTTGTCACTAGATGTGTGATCCTGCTTTCTTAAAACCATGGGTCGCTGGTGGTGCATTTAAACTTCACAAAAACAATAGGGATTCAAGTGTTTTTGGTCTTGCACCATTTGTCTTTGTTGGTAGTGTCATCTATGCGAAGTTAATCAACGCTGGGTCTTCTTACTACTTGGATGATGTGATCGTCGGTAAATGGGTAATCCATCTTGGTATGTAACCAACCACCCAGGTCAGCCCAACCTGGCCATCCCTTCGTGAGTAGATGAAACAAGTACCAGTTTAAGCTGGGATGTATACAGGCACAACATTCGATGCACCAGCCCCATACCTGTCGTCTTGCAGTGTAAACCGGTGTCTGGTGAACACATCAGTGCCACCCTGTGGGCCTTATGGCTAGGGAAGGACTACTTTTACGGAGTCTTTGAACATTTATTAAAACATAATATTTTATCTTGTTTTACTTTCGCATTTGTACACACGACGATAGTTGGGAAAGGCAACATTATTTCTAGATGCATTTTTTGTTAAGTTATTTTATACATACCAAGAGCTTTGTCATAGTTTGTAGTTTGTATATGCTAGTGTCGGCCAGTTTAGTTTAGTTACATCCATTTGTATTTGTCTGCTGCAGTCTATGCTATTGTCGCACAACAGCGGTATGTGGCAAATGGCTTGAATACCAGTCTGAAATGTCTAGTTTTGCTAGTTTTGTCTAGTCTCTGCTAGTTTTTAGTCGTCTAACTACTGTTGAGTCATTCACTGTTGTATATGTGCCGCTGCAGATGTTTTGTTCAAGTGTAAATAGCACATGAGCTAATAAATATGTGCAAATATAATGAATTGCTGTATAGACCTGATGTCTGATACGACATGTTGTGTCTGAAAAGTGGCATTGTGGCAGTCTTTTTCTTGCCAGAAAATACTTGTCCAAAAAATGCAAAACTTGGGGCTGAAAAAAAAACATTTTGTGGAAATTACAGGTTTAAAATTCGTCAACTTTCCAGGACTTTCAAGGACCAAACTTATTTTCTAGGACATTCCAGGAGCTGGAAGATCAAAGAAAAAATCCACAACTTTGCAGGAGGCATGGGAAACCTGCATTTTACACAGCTGCCGCCTTGTGCTTTTTCACATCTACTGCTAGTCACACCAATAATCTTTAGAAGTGTACTCAACGTGTGCTGCTGATTGAAACTTACACACTGACAGTAAAAACATAACCACATCATTATGTTTAATGAACAAATGAACAATACATGCATATATAAAGAAAACCAAAATCACGATAATACGAGTAGACAACAGAGATTAATTCACTGTAAAATAGTTATAAACTGGATGTTGTCAGAACTGACTGGCCACATTCTGTAGGCACTTTGCAAGCCATTTACATTGGTTACGGTTTTTGTGTTCCAGAAAGGTGCAGTAATTTGTTGCGGTCTAGACCTGGACATTTCCAGAATGACAGCAAAAAAAAACACTAAATTGTAAACAACGCATCTGATTGAGTGAGTGAGTAGGGTTTAACGTCCCTCCCAACGCAACGTATGTCCGCACAATTCACTTGGAACGAGTTTGGATCGACACAGGCTGTTCTGAAACCATTAAAAAATGTGTAACTTTTGTTCCAGAAACGATAGAAAAAGAGACTTGAAAACAATTGGGCTGGTCAGGCTTGAAAAAAACGTACCCATCAATACACAACAACAGAATCGCTCAAACCTGGTTCCGCTAGCAGATATACACTGTGTCCCAAAAAAACATCCCCGACATTTTCGACTGTAACTTGAAAACAAAATACCAGATTTCAATAATTTTTGGCATGAATATTCCCGACACAACTTGCCATCAAATGACCATTCAGTTTCCCACCTCACCCAACGTTTGTTAGCGCACTACCTGGGGAAAACACAACCAGCAAAGTATCACTTTTTTATCCAATGCGATATGATTGCTTAATTAACATAATGCGTAAACACACATTTTGTTCACATTTCTGACACTATGGCTGACACTTCATTCAGTTGTCCATTTTTCAACTGCCTGCAGTAAAATTGCTTGAAGCGTTGGCCCATTATGTGAACACATGCAAGCAAACGTTTTCTCCATTTAATGACAGCAGTATCGATAATGTTCTGCTCCAGACCAATCCAGGCACTACCAGTCGCTTTTTGACTTCACAAACATTCCTAAACTTCATCTGGTAGACACACTGCTGCATGACAGTCAAACCTTGTAATGGACCTGCTGTTGTGGCCCACAGATTAAGATAGATGGAAATTATTGACGTTTTTTCTTCAGTCACTAACTCGTATTATGCTTGGTCTGCTTTCTCCAGGTAGTGCAAAAACAGACATTGGGTGAGGTGGAAACTAAAACACTTGGTAAATAGCCAGTTATGTTAGAAATATTTCTGCCAAATATTATTAAAATCTGCTAATCTGTATTCAAGTTGCGACCAGTAATGTTGGGGATATTTTTTCAGGTTTTCTGTTTATTTCACCACATATTTCGTTTGGTCTGCTTTTCCTAGGTAGTGCAAAAACATACATTGGGTGAGGTGAAAAACTGAGTGGTCGTTCGATGACAAGTTGTGTCAGGAATATTTGTGCCAAAAATTATCAAAATCTGATAATTGGTTTTCACGTTACTGTCGAAAATGTCGGGGATGTTTTTTTTGGAACACAGTGTACAACTGTTTATTCTTTGTATCATGCAACCATGCACCAATATACCTGGGTGTCGAATGGCATGTTTACTCAAAATCCACATTGACATACATTACAATGAATACAGTGGCAAAACATTGTATACAAATAGCACGATGCTAATCTACTGAAAGACAACGATTCAGCTATTCCATGATAACTCATGACTGATTCTCTGCAGCCGATGTTCAACAAAACAAACCAACCAACCAACCACAACGAAATACGACTGGTCTAGATGACTGGCAAACTGAATTAGCAACAGATCAATATTTCAACTGAATGCTACAAAACGTGCAAAATACGTGCAGTAATAATGTGTAGTTTTATAGGACTGAAAGTGCCTGTTATGTTGTTAGTATGATGTGACAGCTAAGTATACCGAGTTCTCTGGTACTGTAATGAATCGTAGTATTAACATCTGGTCAAAACGCAATTTAAGTTTGTAGCATTGTTCTGACGAAGCGCTGAAGTGACTAGGACTGGCTTGGCATAGAGAAGAACGGTCTGAACCAGGAAGACAGCAGTGTGAATGGCTGACATAGCACACAGAACATTAGCACATTAGTACAGTTCAGCAGTGTCGTGGGTCAAAATAGTAGGCAGAGCAGTAAGTTAGTTTTCTGACAGGAGATTATGGGTGCTCAAAATTCCAATTATGCCCATAAATTTGCATAATGTGAGAGTTTTCATCCCCAAATTATGCATTTTTGGATAAAAATCTCTGGACAAGAAAAGTATTCTTCAACAAATTTTGAACAGCCAAAAATTCCGGGTGTGTAAGTGCCCCCCCCTGCACCACCTGTCACGACACCACTGCTACAGTTCACAGACAGTCAGAGTGACAGACAGAGACAGACAGCTGAACACAGAATAAACCACCAAGATGTTTCCAGGCCTGCAAAGTCACCTGCTTTGAGCATGTGACACCCGTAATAACCTTGTCACCCACTCGAAATCAATCATCACCCGTCAACGCTGCATCTAGAGCTGAAGACAAAAATGCACCATGGCTGGAAATGATAGGTTCTAAAAGCGCATGGATGGGTTAGTCATAAAAGATAACACACTCAGAGACAGATGTCAGAAACTCTAATTTTGATGTAAGTCTGGGCAAATGCTGCATCCAGCACTCACGCGAGCCCCTATTATCTCCAGGAAAACGTTTAGCGGTTGGGGGCTTCATCTCAGACCCTAAATGGGAGCTCATTACCCCATACACCCTCCTATTTAAGAGAAAGGGGAGGGAGGTGAAGGGAAAAGAAAGAAGGAAAGGCAAAGGGAGGGGATTATCACCTGCATTAGCAGTATGATAACTTGGCAGCCCTGTATTACAAAACATCACTTGCAGCCTGAGCTGTGTTGGATTATGTTATATACATAGCACAGTGGGTGGTCCATCAAGTTCAGATGTTGAATATTGTGAGCCATTACTGCTTGCTCCACATAAGTGTTAAATTCTGCGTGTTACAAATTACAATTTTTCCAGACATTTTATGAAACATTCAATTCTCAATTTCTGCAGAACTGCAGACTTTCAGACTGAAAATTATTAGTTTTGGATGTCAAGGCTTGCAAACAGTAATGAACACAATACACAATTGCATCTATGACAAAACCGAATTAAACTGAATGCAACATCCCACAACATTATATTATGACTGCTGATATGACTCAGTATTGTACACGTATGCACAGCTGACATTACTTAGTGACAATAGATTATAATCATACTGACAATGAGAAAAAAACTTCCCGAATACTATACAAAACACAATGTACGTGACATGAACACACTGATGCAGCACAGTGTATAAAATGAAGATCAACTGATCTGGTACGACATTAATGTGTCGAGGTAAAAAGTGGACCCAAATACAAGCTGCTATCATTCAACTAAACCTATGAGTCTGTTCAGGAACTCCACACATGCAAACACTTGAGACAATAAAAAAGAAATAACCAATGCCTCTAGACAAAAAAACATATGACTGAGCCAGTTTTTATCAACATTGCTGAAACTACTATAAGGTTTCACACTGGAAGATCCTTCAAGAGCATTTTGCCTCCACAGCTTATTTCTCGTTTGACATCAATAAAAACTATTCAAACCACTGCATGCTTACAGTTAAGACAATAGTGACACAACAGTGTTGACTGAATTGGTCCACTTTTCATTCTGGAGACAAGAAACCAGCAGCATTGTGAGTTAAAAAAGTGGGTGGGGCAGGAAGTTTTAATTTTCCATCAAACCGAAGCAAATTTTCAACAGCGGAAATTATGGGTGGTCAAAATTTCAATTTTGCACCTAAATTTCCAAACGTGGGAGTTTTAGCATCAAGTTTAGCATTTTCCGATGAAAATTTAGAGGGGGAGATTGCAAAAGTGCTCCCTACCCCCCTGCCATGACTTGACTGCAAGACACAGTGTAAATTCAACCACTAACTGAGTCAGCGTAAGAAACATCCGAACCACGGTGCTAATTAACATTTAGCACTAAGTACACAGTTATTATTCATCCCTTGTTGCTGCCGAGATCTGACTTGCTTGGAGCTCTGTGCTGGCTCGTATGATGATTAAAACTGTTGATGTCAGCTACCGAGGGACCAATGCTGTCCAATCGTCCACAATGTATGTTAGATGACAATGTTGCTGTTGCACTGGACGACAAGTGATGGCCTCTGATGTGACTTGATCCCAGCGAATGTCTGCCTATGTGAGACTGAGTTGGCCAAGACTTCAAATGATGTGCCTTCTTCTTCTTGCGCTGTCGTTTCTGCATATCCTGACACAAAACAGCAGATAATGACATATATAAACTTCACTGATATGTTTCAACCTATGCAAGAGGAACAGACAGTGACTTTATCTGCAACTGCACCTCACAAAGCAGAATATCATTTGTAACATTGCTAATACGCATAGCAGTGGTACAACTAATAATTTTTTGTTTCTGCTCAAACAAGATAATGTTCATATGAACACGAAGTCTGTCCAATGCATTTCGATATATGTCCGTATAAATATAATCAGTGAGCCGTTTAGTCCGGTAGAAAAAAATAAAACGGTTTAATTTCAAATAGTACAGCAGCAAAGATCCTTTCATCCTTCTGTATTATTTTAACTAAACAACAGACACTGTCAGTCATGAGACCATTCGATTCGTCACTAGTGCTTTACTATAAAAGGTCCATCGTCACCATGCATCTATCTTTCACCGTTGTGGAGATATGGCGCCTCAAAGATAATGGGGTCACGAGTTTGACCTTTTGGGGTCACGTGACGTCATCGGTCATGAAAGAAAGATAAGAAGGGAAAGAGGAAGAGGCAGGGAAGGGGAAGGGAAAGTGGAAGGGAAAGAGGAAGGAGAAAAGGAAAAGAAGTTAAAGGGAAGGGGAATGGAAATGGAAAACGGAAG
>Ga0209367_1014135_pt1 | contig 10166 bp, 6 predicted proteins | sample WorMetLIZISLAND2_FD_187412 | JGI IMG/M metagenome (GOLD analysis project Ga0209367, IMG submission 187412) | Marine gutless worms symbiont microbial communities from Max Planck institute for Marine Microbiology, Germany - Olavius geniculatus... ...
AGACATATACGCAAGCACGTATTTCCATTTGTGTTTCACCATTGTGATATAATACAGTTGGGGTGCTTTGATTCTATCGTATTATTTGTTAATAACATTTTGACATACTCATTAGGTTTTGACATCAATTGTGCAGAACAGACTAGCAATTTATATGGTGTGTCATTTTGTCCATATAAACAAATGCATTAGCATTTTAAGCAGAATAATATAGGGGACGGTTTATATGGCCCACTCTGTACATGCGGAAATGACCACATTTTTTGAACAAATATATTAACTCGGGCTTAAACTGCGTTTCAGATGTTTAGAAACTGGACACGTTTCAGAAGTCAAAAGTCAAAGTCAAATTGACTAAAATTCAGTTGACTGACTTACACTACACTAATTTACCACTGTCCAAACAGCTAGCGACATTATTACTAAACTAGAAGGCGCTCAAGAGAGTGCATATCTCCGCCAAGTGAAGTGATTTAAACATTACTACTACACCTACAACTACAACAACACCTAAAACAACTACATCTACTACTACTACACTGTATCTCAAAAAAACATCCCTAACATTTTCAACTGTAACTTGAAAACGAATTATCAGATTTTAATAATTTTTGGCAAAAATATTTCTGACACAACTTGCCATCAAATGACCGTTCAGTTCCCAATCTCACCCAATGTATGCATCTGTACTACCTAGGGAAAGCAGATCAAGCGAAATATGCGTTAAAAGAAACAGAAAACCTGAAAAAACATCCCCAACATTATCGATCGTACCTTGAATAAAGATTAGTAGATTTTAATAATATTTGGCAGAAATATTTTAACACAACTGGCTATTAAATAAGTGTTTTAGTTTTCACCTCACCCATCGTCTGCTTTTGCACTACCTGGGGAAAGCAGACCAGGCATAATACGTGTTAAAATGAAGGGAAAAAAGTCAATAAATTCCAGCTGTCCTAATTTGTGGGCCCGAACAGCAGGTCTATTACAAGGTTTGACTGTCTTGCAGCAGTGTGTCCACCAGCTAAAGTTTAGGAATGTTTGTAAAGTCATAAGTGACTAGTAGAGCCTGTATTGATCTGGAGCAGAACATTATCGATACTGCTGTCAAGTGAATGGAGAAAGCATCTTCTTGCCTTTGTTTGCATAGTGGGACAACACATCAAGCAATTTTACTGTCTGGATAGTTGAAAAATGGACAACTGAACGAAACGTCAGCCACGGTGTCAGAAATGTGAAAATGTGTTTTTAGGCGTTATGTTAATTAAGCAATCATATCGCATTGGATAAAAAAGTGATATTTTGCTAATTGTGCTTTCTCCAGGTAGTGCAGAAACAAACGTTGGGTGAGGTGGAAAACTGAATGGTCATTTGATGTCAAGTTGTGTCAGGAATAATGGTACCAAAAATCATCAAAATCTGATAATTGATTTTCAAGTTACAGAGGATGTTTTTTGAGACAGTGTACTACTACACCTACAAATACAACTACACCCACAACTACTACTACGCCTACAACTACACTGTACAACAATAAAGGGGAGGGAGAAGGAAAAACCGCTTTGCGGCAGTCGAAAGGGAGGGAAAAGTAACAGCTAGCGTTGCTGCTTGATGCTGTTAAGTCAAGGTTATATGTTTGACTCCATTATCGAAGTGGGTGGGATTATCCATATCATGGTCGTCAACATATTATCTAGCAAGTTCTTACTGACTGTTGATGCTTATGTTTATCATGGCTGCTGCAAAAGTAAACAAAAGGAACAAATTTCAACTTCAAGTGAGCATTTTTTAATATTTATGCTGAAACAGAAAATAAATGGATAATCATTAGTCAATCAATCAGATTAAGCTGAAGTTATACATAATCTGTAACTCAAAATTTCTTAACTAATTGTACATCATAACCATTTACAACAACATATCCAAAGTAATCTGCATAACACAGAACAATGCCATGTATAAGAGAGCGACTTCCAGAATGAGTAGGCCTACAGGTTCGTTCAAAAATTTCTCTCAAATAAAGTCTGCAAAACACAAACCTGTGAAAAATGTCATATCTTGATGGCATATAAAAGTAGTCACACACCTCTTTAAACAGCGGTATACTGCCATAATATTTTATTCAACATTTATCAAAAAGGTCTACAAATAGTAAACCAGTTTAGAGTATTCACATCTTGCTTGACCACATTTACCACAAAACTTCGAATAAAAGCCAGGTCCCGCATAAATGCCAAGTCGTAAAAACAGGCTGGGGAAATCATGTCTTGCTTGCTAGTTTTAGTAGCATTTTTTAACTGTAGACTAATAGTGTAGTAGTAGCAGTAGTAGTCGTATTAGTAGTAATCATCGTCCGTCGTAGTTGTTGCTGTTGTAGTTGAACTGTTAGAAGCCGGGTCTCAGTTAAAAGCCAGGTCATGGATGCAGGCCAGACTTGTACTATCAAAAGCCAGGCGCTTCTATTCGAATTTTTATGTTATACAAAATGAAAAAGCATGGCACCAACAATCTACAAAATAAGCAAAATAACTTTAAAGCAATCAGTAGAGAGCACAGTGCACAACTTGCTCAGTAATTACGGTCCTCTAGAAAAACCCTGCTCTCTATTACAGTTTCTACCAAAATTACTAGATAATAACAGATAAACAACTTGTCGCTTGATGATGCTCTACTCCTTCAAGAAAACTGATCAAAATCTGCACGTAATTCACTGATATATTCTGTTTGATATATTCCGCTCACCGACAAGCAGAGAGAAAGCAAAAAAACAGCAATCGTAATAACCACTTCATCATCACCAACACGGACATGAATTCAAGAGTTGCACCGACTTCTATAGCAGTGCTTTCACCTGTGAAATAATTGCGTATCACTGTCTTGATTTAAATGCAAAACTTACTCATTCACTTACAGTACTAAGATGTATTAGGATTTATCAAATTACAAAAAAAACACAACACTGCTGAATAACTGGCACACACTAAAAAAAATTTGGGCTAGCAACGAACCCAAAAGTACAGTCATTCCATGCCACCATGACAATGACCATGCCACCACATCCAACAAATAATAACGACATTACAACCTGCTAGAAAAAAGTTCGTACTAAACTTACAAGTCAGCATATGCTAATACTGGACAATACAGCTTGATGCAACATAAACTGTGAACCACAAAAAATGTGCAACTTTTGTTTTCATAATAATTTTGGCAAACATACACTGTCACAAAAATATCCCCGACATTATCAAAAAAGAATTATGAAATGTTAATAATTTTTGGTACAAATATTACAATTTTGGGACACAGTTCATATATACAGTACACGAATCTTAACAATTATATATTATAGGGTGACACGATAGGTCGTGAATGATTTTAAATGACAAATTAACTATGTTAAAAATATCAAATAATTATTAAACTGCTATCGACATTTAGGGAAACTCAATGCAATTTTGTGTGCAAAATATCACAACCGTCTGTTACTTATTTTATTCACACGAGCCAAAATAATGACGCCATCCAAAAAAGCAGTAATGCAAGACAAGTTTAGTCTGCATGTGCATGATGGTCTGAGGCGGGATAACTGCAAGAAGTCTGACAATTCTTCACATTATTCCACCAAAAATAAATTCTGATCATTACATCCACGATATAGTTAAAAAAGGTGAAACCTACATTCAGCCGCATGCAGACTAACACTGACTTAATGGCAAAAAAGCTGTTTCCCGCAAATTCAGAAACGTGAAGGAATAGGTCTACGCCTATTTCAGCAAGACCATGTGCATAAATCAAAGGCAACAATCGCTGGATGCAAATATTAAACACAACATTCGGCTTGAAAATTGGCCATCTAATTCACCGGATTTGTCTCCGATTAAGAAGCATTGTGGCAACAGCCATTTTGCCGACCCAGAGCCTCAGTCACTGCAAACGTTGAAGCACCATCTCCAGAAAACAAGAAAATAAATTTCTTTGTTAACACTTCAAAATCATATCAGTTCGATGTTTAACGAACTAAAAGCAGTCATTAAAAACAAAGAAGACACCATTCTATGTTAACAGTGATGCAGTGGACATGAAAAGCGACCTCGCTTGACGTTAACGTTTATCGGTCCATTGTTATGTAATTTTAATGGTGGTGTTATATAAATCATAACTGTAAATGCTGCGTAATAGCTACAAATCTGAAATTTTATAAGAAGAAGTTCACTAGATATACCTACAAGGAGACATATAATTATTGCTGGTTACTGCTAACAACAGGCTTATATTTGAAATCAAAATTGTTCACGACCTATTGTGTCACCCTATATTTTGTTTCTGCATTTTAAGATAAACTGCAAAAGAGAACACAGAGCATTCTACCACACGACCTCCCATATTAAAAATATGAATGTTCAGTCACAAAAGCTTTTCTTTTGCATTAACTAAGATATACAAAACTTCTTTTGGCCTTACCAATTTTTCCACACATTAGGTAGAGGAAATACCCAAAGTATTTATGATCTTTCAAATTATCCCACAACCTAGCAAGTTCAGCTGTTTCAAGACGACAAAAACTGGATACAAGAGATACCACGGAAAAACATCACGAACAATACAGTATGGATAAATTACATGAAAACAATGATTTTTGCATTGGCAGAAAGCGGTAAAGGCATCAGAATTCAAACAGAACACATTTCATCGGTAAATGGTATAAAAAGTTATTCAATTTCCCTCAGCAGTAAAGCTCTGAATGACAGTTAAATATGTGAAATAGATGCAAGTTTCATTCCCAAACATTCTCAAATAATGGACTTACCAGGTGTGATTCTGGCAAAACTGACCACGGAACGAAAATTTTAAAAAACACCAATCGGTGTACAGTCTTGATAGTGGCTCAATATATTTACACATCATTATATTATATCATCATCATCATCAACTATATATATGCTGACTTCATGATTCCAATTTTCACATCATACATGTGTAGGCCTAAAAATATTCAGTTCTATGATATGAACACAGAAAAACACCAGTGCCAAGTGCCAACATGATATGAGGCCATCGTTCCAGTTAGAGCATGCAGGCATCGACATCGAATTAGGCCGCTCATCACACAAGCCATCATTACGATAAATCTGGGAGCAGATTTCCAGATTTCTATACATTACACTGTTGAGCACCCTTAATATACACAAATATCCAGACAAAAAAAACCACATTACTGCAGTCTCACTGGGCATTACAATAACCACCGGAATGTGATGAACATCATTTTACTTTTATGAAAAACTCAATCCGACAATTCACAACTGTTTTCTGCATCCAGCCTTACCAGGAATAATTTTGGCAAAAAACTGACCACTTTAACAAACACTGAAGATAACCAGCTTCAGAAATGCATGAGGCCTTGCCAACTAACTTTGGCTCTAGTTTTGCCAACTAACGTTGGCAATGACAAGACGTGATTTTAACAATTTTTGGCATAAGAATATGAAAAAATGCTGACCTGATTTTAAAAAATAACCTGCTGCACTTGCATATCCAAAAAAATATTACGCTGAAAACTACAATTTCAGCTGATCCCCGACAAAAATGCACCAACGTTCAACACTGCATTTTCATATACTTACTTCAGAATCAGTAGTGGTGCTGTGATACTCCCACTGAGGGATACAGTATCTGGTGTAGGCCTACATTTCCTTACGGCTGGCTAATCAAGCGACAAGTGGCCCAGGTACCAATTATAAACATAAACTAGGCCTAAGCACTGGGAAACCTAATTGACTTAACTAAATAAACATTACTTCTACTGCTTGTCATGACGGTATTATGCACAAATTTCATACGGTCATCAGTCTGTCGGGGATTCAGTTTTCATCCATAGCATTAGCATTATTGTACAGTACACTGTCAGCTGTTACCAGCGAGGTCTGTGAAATCCAACTTTGCCACTCAGTGACCCTGTAACTATCAGCGAACTGTCCGGGGAAAACTTAGTCGAGACGACAACACTGCCATGACAGATGTTAGTCGACAGTTCGTGCAGCTGGACGGGCGACTTGACAAAGTCTTGGGTTCGGTCGCAAAGTTCGCTGCAATCCGGGTCGAATGACAGAAGCCGTACGCCATAGCCGAACGGAGATGCAACGATTCGACCGTTGACTCCAAATGCAATCTCCTTAATGTAACCCCGACCGACGTTTGGTTCCGCGATGTAGTGAGACAGTCGGCGGCGCTTGTGGGTCAGCGACTTTGGCCCGTATGCCGTCCCGATCCCCGTGGGCAACGTCTTGCTGCTACATATAGAAAACGAGCTCGAACTGCTGGTAGAGACATTCCTGGCCCCGCTGGTTTCTGACGTTGTCGTTGGGACATGCGGCTGTGAAGTGGAGTCTGAAACGTTGACTGAGTAATACCACGGCAGGACAGGATGAGGCGGAGTGTAGATGTAGCTGCTCGGTACCGGCATGTGACTGAAGTAGGCCAGGCTGCCGAGCGACGCCGACGGCGGGATTGTGTTGCTGGCGACAGACGTTGTCTCACCGGTGTTGGTGACGTCGCGGTTGATTACTAGCCGGAGACGACGCAACCGACTTATCCGCTCCGACACCGTTATCACCTGCATACAACATTCATCAAAATACAACCTCCTCTATTTTTATCACTGCCAAAAGTGAACGTAGTATAGTGTCAAAGATTAAGTGTTCACTACTGTCTACATATCTGTGGGAATCATAATTACTCACGATGCAGTGGCACTGGTGTGACGATTACATCACCAGCAGATTGTTTGCGTGCTGTGAAAGTGCTATGGTTATAGCTATCAACGCTAGAAAACAGAAAATTTTAGTTCATTTTAACTAACAAATTCAGAAAAGTGTTTAATATACTATTTTGAGAAAAATTCACTTCTCTTTCACGGGTGCCTTCTAGTTAGTATGTTTGTTGATGTTTTGTTGGCAACCAACTGATGCTTTTGTTGAAATGACTGTTTGCAAGTGTCACTGTGGTGGACAGAAAGTCATCATAGACTGGGACCACAACAATCTACAGAGAAAGCAAGGAGATGGAAAAAGAGAACAAGACAAGTCAATGAACTGAGACGAGGGGTCCTACCAACTTCCAGACAATATAATTACTTACTGTCCACTATAGCAACACCTCGAAGACAGTTGTTCCAGAGCAGCAGTTGGCAAAATATCATCAATCTACGTCAAAAAAGGATGCATTCTGACAAATTTTACATAAACTTCTATACCATTTACACCAATAAGTGTACATGAACTCAATGGCCTGTGGCCTATACTGTCTTAGGTGGGACGTTAAACCCTACTCACTCACTCACTGTATTCAAAGGTGTTATCACCTCCTCGGTGCGCTCGGTCTGCGGGATCGGCTGCTGGACGACTGGTGGTGGTGGGGTGGAAAGACTAGGCTGGTACCTAGGCACATCATGGCCACGACCGCGACCACAACCACGGCCTCGGCCACGCCCACCCGAACGACGTGTGGCCGCTGTGCCGCGCCGACGACGTGACTTGGAGTTGTATGTTGCAATGTCCTCCGCTGTCGACTGGATGTCATGTACACATGTCCACTGAACATCACACAACAAAAAGTTTCAGGCACAAAAGATAAATGTTAAAAAATGAATAAATTGCTAGCTTATAAAAGACTTGATAGGTGGCTATTTGTCGACGACGCTTGACAAGATGTCACTTCTGATGACTGTAAAGAACACTTACTGGTACAGTCATGAAGACCAATCGAATATCGAGACATCATGAATATTAATGGTCTAGCCGGTAACATCATCAGTCTAGTCTCAGCCATCAATAATCACGACGTCTATTGGCTAGAGTGATGACGTCACCGAGGGTGCCTACATGCCAATATAGCGGCACATTTTCTACATGATTTTTGTAGATCGTCGATTTCAAAGATGAATTTCTCCATGTTGACAAAATGCTGGGCGCCGACATTACTGTCAAAGTTATCACAACATTTTGCACTTTTAGAAAATGGATAAAATATATACGTTAATTTTGATGTCCATGGACCTTTAAATCTGTGAACTGTTTAAGTACATGAATGTGACAGACAGACAGACCATGCTACAGAGATAAATGTAGCTGTAGGTGAAATCGCTTGTCTGATAATGATATTGCTTACCTCACAGCTCCGGTCATTGTTGGAGTTGCGTGACACAACACACCAGTCGTGCGGATGAAGCTGTACAATAATAAATAAATCGACAAACAAGTAAAACCCTTACCCATGGCAAAAAAATGCACAAAATATGCATGTAACCAACAACTATGAAATTCAATAGGCTTCTAGAGATGCTGAGATACAACATACATGCTCATAAGAAATTTCATCAAACTAAGTGCAGCGAGTTATCATGTTAATGGAGAGAAAACTGAGTGCAATGCTGAAAAACAACACTGCCCTCGCTTCTGCAAGCAACAGATCAACTAACCAAGCAATCAATCAATGTGTACCAATTTAACAATTTGCACCACGATGCTTATGGTGTGTCAAACAGCTGTGGGAAAAATATGCACTCAGAGAATACAATGTTTGTATTCTGTGTCGTACTAGTATTTCAGTAATTAGCAGTTATAGTCACTTATAGCAATCCAACCAGGACAAGAGTCGACTCACGAGTCGATCATAAGTCCAACACCCTACTATTACGCCACCCACCAAACAACCCAAATTGTAAACAATCTCAGTATCTAATCAACTATCAGCCTGGTCCAGGCCATCTTTAAGGGGTGGCACCTTAGCACGTGCCAAGGGCTACACACCCAAAAGGCGCTACGGCGGTGATCATCGCAATGGACAACGGATCGATCGATCTATCACTAATTTTTATCTCCTTGAGGGATGAATTATTTTCACAACTTAGAACTCAATTAAAAAATTTAGAAAATATTGGAGAGAAGCTAAAATTGGGGTCCAAAAATTCTTTTTTGCTTGCTTTGCCAGTGAAATTGTGGGCCTATAAATACAGAAGATACAGGCCTATCTTACAGACTTGAGCCTATCGGTTACAGGTCACTAATATGTCGTATCAGGGGCCCCGTGGGTAAGTCAGTGCCAAGGGTCCCAGGCAGGGAAAAAATGGCCCTGGCCTGGTCAACTCAGCTACCTGGATAGGTAAATCTGACCTGGCACATTGTGCTGGGTGGCAGATGCAATCTCATATGGCAGGTGACACTGCAAAGCTCTGTCACGGGTTATCATTGAAAGACAAGACAACGTTTAATCTTTGCTGTAGCAGCAGCAGTAGTAATATGAACAGACCTCGAGTGAGGGCACCATGCTTGGCTCGTCGTCCATCGGAAAATCATCAACAATCTCAACCCGATTGCGCCGTGATGTGAACAGGTACTCAAACGGGTCTTCCTCTGGTTGTTCAGCCGGCATGTGACCCAGTGGTGGCAGCAGGTGGTTGCTCGGCACAAATCCGAACAGGTCCTTGGTGATCCGGTTGAGATCCAGCTCGTGGATCACAAGAAGGAAGCCGTCAGTCGTGGACATTATCATCTTTGAGGCATCATGTGTCACACGCGTCCGCATCAGGCCGTCGATGTGCAGCACACGACGATAGATCAGATAGGCATCACCGGTGAAACTGTTTTCAGCACAGAGATATATTAGTTGTGTTTATCAGCTCAGCCAAAAACAGGAAAAAAATTAGCCCTGTACTGAACTCCCCAGTTTCAAACGGTGTGTACCAGACTGTATGATGTTCAACGATACCTGACACAAAAACTACATAGGCCAAACAGCAGAAATCTAGCCTGACTGAATTTAAGAACCACTAGCTCCTGCCATAAATGGCGGAGAAGACCATAGCATTCTGCATCGGTCTGGATGGTAGTGACTTCAACAAACACTGTTGTGTGGCCTGTGGCTAAGGTTATAACGATACCAAGTACACCACCCAATATAATTGGGTCCTGCCAATACCAATACCGATATAAGAACAGAGCGAAGCTGTATTCATTTTTAAAGAAATATACATGCATACACATATACTAGTTACTAAAATGACTATGTTTGTTACAAAAGCTAACTAGAAATTTGGGCAAAGCCCAACGTGAGTCCGCCCGGCGCCCTAAGTCCGATTGGGGAAAATTAGGGGGGAGGGGGTAAAG
>Ga0209367_1014136_pt1 | contig 10166 bp, 2 predicted proteins | sample WorMetLIZISLAND2_FD_187412 | JGI IMG/M metagenome (GOLD analysis project Ga0209367, IMG submission 187412) | Marine gutless worms symbiont microbial communities from Max Planck institute for Marine Microbiology, Germany - Olavius geniculatus... ...
CGGACTTGGGGCGCCGGGCGGACTCACGTTGGGCCTTGCTCCAAATTTCTACTTAGTCCGCCCGAAAACGATAGTTTTCGGAAGGACTTATGTTTTACGCATGATGTTTTTTTTTATTCAACGCGAGATCTCCGAGATGCGTGGGCCGAACGGCTTGAAATTTTGTACGATGGTCAGTACTTGGCCGAGTTTTATAATGCCGGTCCAAAATTTTTGGGGGCACACCCCAAAAAAATTTCGGGGGCGAAAAACAGGCAAAATTTGGCCCAATTTCGGACGGCTTCGAAGTTCGGCGGCGAATATCTCCGAAATGGATGAAGATATTCAAAATCGGATTTTTATTCCGTCTACCGCGATTCCTCTTGCGTTAGGCGAAGCAAGTCTGGTGAAGTTTGGTCCAGTGATCTTGGAGATCTCTATGTTGAATCGTACCCACCCAAAGTGCATTTTTCGGAAGACCATACTTCGGCCCCTAGGGGGTGCTGCGCCCCCAAATTTTTACACGCGCTAGAAAATGACCAAGTCTTACTAGCGCACCCCCATCCGGGGATGCGGGCGCCCCTTACAACTTTTTTCAAAGGGGGGTCAAAAAGTGGCTTAAAATGGAATAAATGAGCCACTATAACTTCGGAGTTAGGGGTGTAGCCCGACGAAACTTTGGCACTTGACGTGCCTCTAGGTGGGGGTGTTAACGCAAGTACAACTTTGGGGGCACCGCCCTCCTTAAAATTTGGGAGGGCAAAAAACGTCCAAATTTCAGCGCAAATATCTTTAAACTGGATAGAGATATCGACAAGCAGTAAACGGCATTATCAAATACGGTTAATTCCGCGTTGAATGAAAAAATTGTGTAAATTTCGGTCTTCTAGGAATCAAGTTATAATGGCTCATTTTGACCTACCTTAAGTCGCATTACCTGAAAGACCATATTTTGGCCCCTAGGGGGTGCTGCGCCCTCAAATTTTCACACGCGCTAGAGATTGACGAAGTCTTACTCTCGCTCCCCTACCGGGGACGGGGACCCCCTTACAACTTTTTTCAAAGGGGGGTCAAAAATTGGCTTAAAATGGAATAAATGAGCCATTATAACTTCGGAGTTAGGGGGTGTAGCCCGACGAAACTTTGGCACTTGACGTGCCTCTAAATGGGGGTGTTAACGCAAGTACAACTTTTGGGGCACCGTCCCCCTTAAAATTTGGGAGGGCAAAAAACGTGCAAAAATCGGTGCGATTTACGACAACTTTAGAGTTTGAGCGCAAATATCTCTGGAACCGATAAAGATAACGACATAATCTAAATGGCGTTGACGAGAGCAATCCTTTCGGCGTTTAACAAAAAAAATTTGGTGAAATTCTGTCCACAACGAACAAAGTTATAAGCGCTCATGTTGACATACCCCAAGCGCATTTTTCGGAAGAACATATTTCGGCCCGTAGGCGGTGCTGCGCCGCCAAAATTTTACACGCGCTAGAGAATGATTAAGTCTTATTAGCGCACCCCTCACCGGGGACAAGGGCCCCACTTACAATTTTTTTAAAGGGGGGTCAAAAATTGGCTTAAAATGCAATAAAGGAGCGCTTATAACTTCGAAGTTAGGGGGTGTAGCCTGACGAAACTTTGGCACTTGACGCGGCTCTAGGTCGGGGTGATAACGCGAGTACAACTTTTGGGGGCATCGCCCCCTTAAAATTTGGGATGGCAAAAAACGTGCAAAAATTGGTGCGATTTACGACAACTTTCGATTTTGAGCACAAATATCTCTGGAACCGATGAAGATAGCGACAAAATCTAAATGGCGTTGACGAGAACAATCTTTTTGGCGTTGAACAAAAAGAAGTTGTGAAATTCGGTCCACTACGAACAAAGTTATAAGCGCTCATGTTGACCTACCCTAAGTCGACAATGCGCGTTCGGCATACACCAATGCATTTGAGTTCGGGCCACGTGACTTTGATGCCGGGGGAATTCTCCCCCCTCTTTACCCACCCCCCAATTTCCCGCAATCGGACTTAGGGCGCCGGGCGGACTCACTTTGGGCTTTGCCCCAAATTTCTAGTTAGTCCGCCCGTAAGTGATAGCTTGCGGAAGCGGACTTAAGTTTTGTTGTGTTTTATTTTTTTTCTTTTTTCTCCTCGCGTAATCTCTGAGCTCCGTGGGCCGATCGCCGCGAAATTTTGCACGATGCTCTTAAGTATGTTCAGTTTTATAATCCCAGGCGGAAATTTTGGGGGAGCCTCCCCAAAAAATTTTTAGGGGCCAAAAACATGCAAAATTTGGTCCGACTTCGGTCGACTGCGAAGTTTGGCGGCCAATTTCTTCGGAACGGATAAAGATATTCAAAATCGGTGAGTTACACGTTCGACAACGATTTCTCCCGCGTTAGGCGAAACAAGTCCGGTGAAGTTTGGTCCAGTGACCTTAGAGATCTAGACGTGGAATTAAACCCACCAAAAGCGCATTTTTCGGAAGACCATATTTCGGTCCCTAGGAGGTGCTGCGCCCCCAAATTTTTACATGCGCTAGAGAATGACCAAGTCTTACTAGCGCACCCCCCATCGGGGACGGGGGCTCCCTTACAACTTTTGTCAAAAAGGCGTCAAAAATTGGCTTAAAATGCAATAAATTAGCGCTTATAACTTGGGAGTTAGGGGATGTAGTTCCACGAAACTTTGGCACTTGACGCGGTTCTAGGTTGGGGTGTTAATCTAGGGGCACCGCCCCCTTAAAATTTGGGACGGCAAAAAACGTCCAAAATTTAGTCCGTTTTACGACAACTTTCGAGTTTGACCGCAAATATCTTTAAACTGAATAAAGATATCGACAAGCGGTAAACGGCGTTATCAAATACGGTTAATTCCGCGTTGAACAAAAAAATTTTTGTGAAATTCCGTTTACTACAAACCAAGTTATAGGCGCTAATGTTGACCTACCCTAAGTCGCTTCATTCGGAAAACCATATTTCGGCCCCTAGGGGGTGCTGCGCCCCCAAACTTTTACACGCGCTAGCGAATCACCAAGTCCTACTAGCGCACCCCCAACGGGGACGGTGGCCCCCCTTACAACTTTTTTCAAAAAGGGGTCAAAAATTGGATTACAATGTAATAAATTACCGTTTATAACTTCGGAGTTAGGGGATGTAGCCCGACGAAACTTTGGCATTTGACGCGGCTCTGGGGTGGGGTGTTAACGCAAGTACGAAATTATGGGGCACCGCCCCCTTAAAATTTGGGAGGGCAAAAATATTTTTAAAAATCGGTGCGACTCACGACAACTTTCGAGTTTGAGCGCAAATATCTCTCTGAAACCGATGAAGATAACGACAAAATTTAAACGGCGTTGACGATTGCGATCCTTTCGGCGTTGAACAAAAAAAAATTGTAAAATTTTGTCCACTATGAACAAAGTTATAAGCGCTAATGTTGACCTATTCTAAGTCGACAAAGCGCGTTCGGCGTATACCAATGCATTTGAGTTCGGGGCACGTGACTTTGATGCCGGGGAAATTCTCCCCCCTCTTTAACCTCCTCAATTTCCCCCAATCGGACTTAGGGCGCCGGGCGGACTCACGTTGGGCTTTGCCCCAAATTTCTAGTTCTCGTCTATTTCTCGCTTTCTTTTGAGTAACATTTTAGCGGACGCAAATTTTTTAACGCGGAGGCAAATAAAGAAAAGCTAATTTAATGAATAGCTAATTTGTATTCGGCTTACAAGGTCACTTAGTACTACAAGCTCAGCATAGCAAACTGCTTGGCTGAGTGAGAGATGACTACTTATAAAAAAGAATATTGTTGGGCTTTGCTAAATTGAAGGTCCTAGCTAAACTCAAGCTACAGTCCTGCAGCTTAGGGAAGAAATTGAATATTCAGTGGCCGTAGGCTGAGGCATCGACGGTATCGCCTCGGTTCTCAAAAAGGCAATCTGTTGGCCGTGAGTTTGTTAGAAGGAGGAGCTAGTGAGTGTGTTTGCATTTCTGGGGCTACAGCCTGTAGCCAGGAAACCGCTGTTGTCTAAGTTTAGCTAGGCTACGGAAATCCACGCCTCTTGACGATACATTCTAGGCTTAGTCGCTTAGCGTTCAGATGAAGGACTTTGGCTAAACTGTACGATCTCTATCTTTTTGCCTGAATATTGTCGGATTGTTACGTTGAATAAAAAGCGTTAAAAGTTTAACAGAAAAGTTCACAATAACGCTAAGGGCTCCCCAGAGATGCACGATGTCGTTCTCCATGGAAACACCGCCATTTCGGAATCCAGTGTCTTTGTAGTCAATTTCTTTGCGGTGCCCGCTAGCTCCACGACTGACTCCTCCACAGTTCACTTGACTCTTCGTGCGACTGCTCATTGGATGAGACGTGTCTGAATCAAACAGCTTTTCTGTCCGGTCACGATCTTCAGAGTGCGTGACATGTAATTTCTGCAGGGCTGTCTGTAGGTCGGAGGGGTAACCGCTCCTGCCTCCTTCGCAAACCTCATCCTCACCGTGACTGCTTGGATGTGTTGCGGTCTGTTTGTTGTGCGGGGTTTAATTATTTATGACGGCGGTGTATTTTTTGATGTTAGTAATGTTTGTTGTAATTTAATATTGTAAAAATGTTTAATAATTTAGAGACCAGGAAAGTATGACAGACGAAACATTAGTTTAATTTAACTCTCAATACAGCATCAATTTCTTACACAGCATCAACGAGTAGACGCTCAAGACTGTTATAGTGCAGACCTCATACAGAGGGATGGACTGGGATGCCTTTATGAGGATCAGTGCTACATTGATAACAGACTCCAGCTGTATTACAATGACCCCTGGTCAATACAAAGGACACCTTTTGCCAATTTCGTTGCCACCCCTGGTGTTACGAACATTGACACGCTGGTTCATGTTTCTTCTGTAATTTTGCTGGTTCTTAATGATCACTGCACTGAAAACTCATTGGCCACGCCTCTCATGGTCAGCATCAACGCTGCCATTGCTGATACCTTCTGACCGGTCATCTGCAGCTTCAGTCTTTTATAGTCGACCTCCTCGATGTGCACTTTTCGAGCTCAAAATCTGAACTGGCGAAACAGCGTTTTGCACCTTCTTTTATAGTTTTGGAGGGTGTAAGGTATAGGGTATAGGGTACAGAGAGTGTAAAGGGTATAACGGTGTAAAATTTAGGTGGTATAAGGGTATAAGAGGGTGTAACGGTGCAATTTATAGGGTGTATAAAGGCATAAAGAGTATAACGGTGAAACTTATAAGGGATATAAGGGTATAAAAAAATATAAGTGGTGTTTTGACTTTGAAAGACCGACAGACAATTCAATTATGCTAAATGTCTCAAACAAACTGTTCGCACAGCAACTATGCAGTGTCAAGGTATGCTCACACGTCAGCTAAATTGCAATGAAATGCGCGTAAAAGTTGTTCACATTGCAGCAATACTTCAGTACTGTTGACAATCTAGTTATCTAGCGTACATGTACACAACACAAAACGGCTATCCTGTCAATGAGTAGCCTAATGTTATTTTGGCAAATTGCATTATTTGATTAGTGCTACGTAGGATTACGTCACCCTGCGAAGTGGTTGCACAAGCTGTCGGCCATTTGTGATTGATGCTTTCGTTTACGCATTGTTGCTATAGCAATTGCTCAATTATGTCAAATCTTTGATATATTCGAACTAACGAAGCAGATAACATTAGCAGTTCTTGCCCAAACTTGCATAGAATGACGTCATAAAACGCAATTAAGCGAAATGTTTATCAGTATGACAGGTGCGAACTTGTGACTTCGTCACAAGACGAGACAGAATAATCTCCGTACGAGATTGTGAATTATTATTTTGGTCAGAATAGGAGACCCTGCTGGGCAGTGGCTTTATAAGTCCACGTATATCTGGGTTAGTGTATTGTTGTCAGTTGAGACGAATTTCTGCCACTGAGGCGTTTGCCGGTCGAGAAATTTGTCAACGTTCGGTTTATAATAGCAGTTGCGGCGGTGAGTCATTGCTGTGTTTTGTTTTCTTTCGTTACTTTATTCAGTGGTAGTAATTGAACTTAATATTGTTGTAGATCGGGTCATGACAATTTTACCGAATATTCAAATAGCTATCGTAATATTTAGAGGTGTTTGCTAATAATATTGCATTAATATTGTGTATTTTTGTGAGGTCGTTTGACTTTGGGTATTGGCTTTTGTCACGGTCGCGCAGCCTGCACGGGCCAGCCACGGCGACCACGTGACTGGCAGTGAAATTTTAGTATGTTTAATCTTTTTAGTATTAGTTTTTATGTAGTTTTCCAAAATTTATTTTAGTTTTAATTTTATATAGTAGTTAAAATCTTTTCAGTATTCGTTTTTACGCGCGAAAGCAGAATGTTTCGCGCGTCTTTGCCATCGTCTGGGCGTCTATCCGTCCGTCCGTCTGTCTGTCTGGCACACTCGTGATCTGTATTAAAACGGTGCAAGCTAGGATTACGAAATTTTTACTGTGGGCTGCCCCAAGGTCTATAGTTTATCGTGACAAAATTTCGTGCCACTGGGTGCAGGGGTTCCCCTCGAACGAGGGCGTCAAAGAGGGGTACCCCCTAAAAAGACGTAATTTTGCCAAATAATGTGAAAACGGTTGCAGATAGGTACATACATGCTGCTTACCATAACAAGCACTGGTGACAGGCTTTTTGGATTTATCAACATCAATGACCTTGAACGACCTTGAACCCCTCAAAAAAAGGTTTTTAGTGAATTTTTCGCAATTTTTGGATGCAGCGCACATTTCAACACTGAATTGTGACGAAATGGCTGGAGATAGACTGAGACAACCTGCGTACGAAATTTTCAGCATTCAACATACATTTTAGCAGCTTAAGTCCCGACCCCCTAGGTTCAAGGAGGTCGGCACAGGCGGGCGTCAAAAACAGCTACACCCCTAAAAGTGGTTATTTTACCGAAATTATCGCGTGTAGCGTGAAAACGGTTGCAGACAGGTACATACATGCTGCTTATCATAACAAGCACTGGTGACAGGCTTTTTGGATTTATCAACATCGATGACCTTGAACGACCATGAACTTGTCAAAAAGGGGTTTTTAGTGAATTTTTGCACAATTTTGCGCTGCGACACGCATTTCAAGAGTGAATTGCACCAAAATGGCTGGAGATAGACTAAGACAACATGCATATGAAATTTTTAACATGAAATGTAGATTTTAACAGTCCAAGTTTGGACGCTCTAGATTCAAGCAGGCCTGCGCACGTGGGTGTCAACTAGAGGCACCCTTGTAAAAAGTGGTTATTTATACTCTATGCTTGTCTAGCGTGTAAATGGTTGCAGATAGCACAGCCATGCTGTTTATCATAACAAGCACTGAAGAGGAGCTTCTTACTAATGTTTACATCGATAACCTTGAATGACCTTGAACTGTAAAAATATTGATTTAACGTGATTTTTGGCGATTTTTGGCTGCAAAAAAGTGAATTACGACGAAATGGATGGAGATAGACTAAGGAACTGCTATAGGCTTTCGCGCGTTTCGTGAGCTTTTCTCAAATTGCTTGTTATCTACTAATGAACCATTTGTGTATTTAATGCAACACACATTGCAAACAGTAACGTCATCACTTTGATATCAACCAGCTTATGCATAGTTATTAGACTCTCGTGCGCCTGTGCGGGTAAAAACTAAACTTATAGTAAATCATTAGTCACAGTAGACCTACAATGTAAGCATAGGAGTTAATGATTAATCTAGACTGATGTCACATGGCTGCCTGTCTTTGACCTAGCAGGCTAGCACACGACTATTCAGTTTCAAATAGACGCGCATCTCCAGCGAGCGGGACATCCGGTTGCGTCGACCATGAGTTAGCATCCCGCAAACAGAGAATATGCGTTCGACAAATGCTTGGGATGCCGGTGCTGCCGATAGATCACAAGCAAGGTCGGTAATGAAGCGGAGACTGTTTGCATGCTGTGACCAGAAAGACAGCAGATCATTCTGCATCGCAGATGGCTGAGACGAGACTTCCTCTAGTTGAGAGATGTATTTTGTCAGTTGAATCTGTGGTGTGACTGGGCCTTCTGTGCTGGGCGCCCATAACACTGACTGGAGCTGACACTCGCCGTCTGACTACAGGACGAGTCGTACACGCGTGCGATCCGCGGGATGCATGCGGAGTTTTTAATTTGTTTTAGGCTGCCGTGTGAGGCTTAAGGCCTAGTCTTGTGTTGTTAGGCAGTAGAGTCTCGGACGTAAGACCCAACGTGTTTAGAGTTAGCGTTAGTGTAGAGTAGTTTAGCTAAGAGTCGAGGCGGCGAGTCGGGGTGTGGGGTTCTGTCGTGAGACTTTAGTGTATTGTCAGTTTTTTCCGTCTGTCCGTCTGTCTCTCTGTCTATCCTTTTCCCTGGACCGTTCAAATCGTCGTTTGTTTGTTGCGCTAGTCGTTAGCATTAATAAAGTTTGCTTCAGCTTTTAAAACTCTGTGGTGTTTGACTTCTTGGATCAGGCATCCTGACAATAGTTGGCCACATATCTGGTGTCAGAAGTTTAAAACATAACCACATGTCAAGTGTCAGAAGATTAAGGCACCATTTAAAACGTTCAAAACATTTAGAGGCATTTGCGTATTACAAAAACTGTATTTTGTATACTACCGTTGGTAGTTTTGTTTTGTCCAGCTTCGAGTGGTGGGACACCTGCTAACTAGAGCTCACAAGGTGCGCAGACTCAGTCAGAGGCGGACGTGTCAGTCAAGTGAGCAGGCAGGCACGAGATAGACCAGGTCAGTACACGTGCACAACTGACCGAGCGAGTACAGAGTCGACTACAGCGTGCATCGACGTGTATCACAGTTCAACCACTCACCTCGCAGACGCACCTATATCACGCCGGCAGAACATAAAAGGGTCTACTCCACTATTTTGTTTAATAGGCGGAAGGGGCAACCGTCGCTGTGATACTTTTATTGCTAAATAAAAAATAAAATATATATATATATATATACAGGGTGGGCCAAAAGAAATGGCACAGTTTTTTGTATACCTCATAACTTCACCAAATATTAACCGATTTTCAAAACTCTTTCACTGTCAGAATTAGGAGACAATTTGTAATGAAACTGTCTCTACAGATCCCACCACACCTCAAATGTGTCGCTACACTACCTCGTAAAATATCAGATGATGCACTCAAGCCTGCAACGCCAATGACCGGTTGCGTGATAAACGTTGATCGAGCCTAGCATGTGGCCCCCAAACAACCCAGACTTAAATTCAGTTGATTATGCTGTTCGGGATGCCCTTCAACAGAGGGCCTATCAATGTTGATGATTCATGACTAGTCATTTAGCTAAAAAAACCATTGTCGCTGAATGGGGCAAAGTGCGGCAGCGTTTAGTTGATCGCGCCATTGGTCAGTGGCGTCGCCAGTTTCGATGCGTCATCCAGCAGCAAGGCGGACACATTGGAAATTTGGTGTGAAAACTGTAAAGATGTGATTTTTAGACAATAACTGAGACAACAAGTGCGTTGTTTCTGTTGTTAATTTTTTTAAAATGTGTTGTTACAAAAGTCGTCTTGTTTCAGTTGTTATTTTTCAGACACTGACATTTCACAAGGTAGTGTAGTGACACACTTAGGGTGTGGTAGAATTTATAAAAAGAGTTTTATTGCAAATTGTCTCCTGATTCTGACAGTAAAAGAATTTTGAAAATCGGTTAATATTTGGTGAAGTTATGAAGTATACAAAAAACTGTGCCATTTTTTGGCCCACCCTGTATATATATTTATATTATTTTATATTATATTATATATATATTATATATATATATATTATATATATATATTATATATATACAGCAAAATTACAAAAAGTGATATTATTCAGCAGCACATTGACACACAGTCAGCGTGATGCGGGCAATATCACCTTTTATAATTTTTTGCTGTCTTCGATGTGCAAGTCCTTAAATGCTGCCGTTAACAAGTGTATAAACTAATGTTTTTTACATTTATTTTTGTATCTGTGCAAGATAGACGCATGGTCATCATTGACCACCAATAGGAAAGTGCTCTCGCCAAGTCCGATGGTCACGTTCCGACGACGTCACGTGACCCCTAAAGATCAAAATTTTGACCACATACATATATATTTATATATTTACATATATATATATATGTGTATATA
>Ga0209367_1014137_pt1 | contig 10165 bp, 5 predicted proteins | sample WorMetLIZISLAND2_FD_187412 | JGI IMG/M metagenome (GOLD analysis project Ga0209367, IMG submission 187412) | Marine gutless worms symbiont microbial communities from Max Planck institute for Marine Microbiology, Germany - Olavius geniculatus... ...
GAGACTACCCCAGGCACCAGCGGATGTCTGGCTGTAGTGCCGGCGTACGCTTGACATTGCATATAATGACTGACGAGTATACTCGTCAGTGGCACCTGCCATTAGACATTGATTGACGAGATAACTCAGCAGTGGCAGCGAACGTGTTAAACACCTGAGCACGCCGACGCGTGAAGGCGGGTCTTAAATAGTGAAGGTATACTGAGTAGACATTAAGCGAAACTGAATAGCAGCTAAGCAGAATACTCAATCGTTTACGGACCGGCGTCCAAATACCTGTAGCCCAAACCGTTCTCACGACATCAAACATTGCTATAGAATCTCCTCGTAAGTATTTACCGACAGCAAAATGAGTATAAAAGTGCCTTTGAGTTATCTTGTACTTGGTGTGCAGTGGACTTGAAAATAACGTTAGTGTGGCCGATTAAGCTATGCTTTTATTGTCTACAGTCCAAATTTTTAATCACTCCTTTCGATTTTTGCAAGCATTTCACATGTGCCTTGTAGCTTATATATAGACCTACGTGCGATTTTTGCGTATGTAGCTGCAGTTGAGCTTGTATATACGAGACGCAATTATATTACTGCTAATTCGAGTCTAATAGGTCTTCTTTCATTACTTTTATTGCATTATAGAATGAGTTGCTCATAAGTCAAATATTCGATAGAATCTCCTCGTAAGTATTTACCGACAGCAAAATGAGTATAAAAGTGCCTTTGAGTTATCCTGTACTTGGTGTGCAGTGGACTTGAAAATAACGTTAGTGTGGCCGATTAAGCTATGCTTTTATTGTCTACAGTCCAAATTTTTAATCACTCCTTTCGATTTTTGCAAGCATTTCACATGTGCCTTGTAGCTTATATATAGACCTACGTGCGATTTTTGCGTATGTAGCTGCAGTTGAGCTTGTATATACGAGACGCAATTATATTACTGCTAATTCGAGTCTAATAGGTCTTCTTTCATTACTTTTATTGCATTATAGAATGAGTTGCTCATAAGTCAAATATTCGATTCCGATATCGATTCAATAGTCGCCTCACTAGACCAGAGCTAGGCTGCTAGCTGACTGCTGACGTGATTGGCCAGATAATCACCGCTCACTGAGACCCTCACAGCCCTCCCCCAACACCCCTACCACCCAAGGTGTCCGTCTCCAAGGATGAATAGAAACCACCCAAAGTGTCCGACTACCCTGTACCGCAACGACTCGCGGGTCTGCGACATTAATCCAATAATAGTTTAGCTGAAAATTCAACCGCTTATAGGTCTATCATAGGCCTATCAGTAGACTACTGCTTCTCATGTCCCTATAGATGACGACGCAGTGACGACTGACAAGTTTAGAGTGACTATATAATATCACCAGTGTTGTTACTGATAAAATACAAAATAAGTCAGTAGTATATAAAGGTCTTTTAAAAATTTGAAAATATATAACCGTGCATTAAAATAGTTTATTTTTTCTGGTTTTGACTAGCGTTTGCTAATACTGGAGACCCAGGCCTATTTGCTGTCTAAAACTTGATCGCTTCTAGTACGGTCGGCCTAAGTTTCGTTGTGGTCAGTGGGCACTTTACGCCGGGTTAAGTTCAAATTAATCATAAATTTTGGTAAATTGCTCACTGACAGTAGAGATGACCAAGAACGGCTTTTTACATTCTCATTCCCTCGCATTCCTATGCAGTCAATTAACATTCCTTTCCGATCCCATTTCCATGTGTAATCCATTCCTATTCCGACGGGATTCTGACTGGGCTTTTCCCATTCCTTCCCTTTCCCATTCCCGAACAATCGTTCAGTCGTTGCGGCATAAAGAATTTTTGGCCTGTCAGAGACTACAGTATCATACTGTATTCGACCTGCTCGTCGTTGAATTCTACAAGTAATTATTTTGAGCAAAGCTCATCAGACGAGCGACAGCCTTAGCAGTACCTGTTCGCAGGTGGTCCAGGTGTATTTCAAGCCAAGTCGGCGCAATTCACTCTTGAAATGTGCGCCACAGTCGAAAATTGCAAAAAAAAACACTACAACCTCCTATTTTGAAAGTTCAAGGTCATTCGCGGTCATCGACATTGACACCATTAAAAAGCTCGTCACTAGTATGTATGTCTGTGTCTAACTGCAACTGTTTTCACGCTAAACGAGACAATAGCGGTAAAATAGCCATTTTTAGGGGGTAGGCGTCTTTGACTCGCGCCTGCGCATTGGTTGTCGCGTACATGAGCGTAGTCACGTAGCCCACCGACGCCGCTACCCGTGGTGCCTAATATGATGCTTTACTGCTTGCCCATTGGTCAGTTCGTCAAAAACTAAACCATGTCAGTTCAGTTCAGTTCAGTTACGGCGGTCTGTACGCGCCTTTACACTGCATCCGCCGATTGGAATTAATTCCCATGGGAATAAATGACATTTCCATTCACATACAGATTGTTTCCCATTCCTTCCCATTTCCATTCCCGATTTTGTCATCACTTCCCATTCCCATTTCCATATGATTCAAATTCCTATTAGAAATCTCATTCTCATGGTCACCTCTGATTGACAAGTCAGTGCATACAGTGACATGTTGCTAATAATCATGTGACCATAACAGTGTTGTCATTACAATTTGAATAAAGGTTATTCACATACTGTTTGAATACTGTCGAAATAAACGATTACTGGCAGTGGCATTAGTTAGCACTTATTTAGATAGCATGCTTAAATACTGGCAAAAACAATGACAAATATCGTGATAGGTCTATACAGTACAATGTTAAAAACACTAAACAACTCATGAAACTTGATCTGAAATACAGCACTGTAATAATTAACAATAGAACGACAGTAATTTTTACGCAGACAGATTTTTTAAGCAAAAGCAAGCATACGCTAAACCAAGGAAAACATTTTCCTGTCACAACGTCAAGACATTTCGATTAATTAATAAGGCCCAGTTTTTCGTGGTAAATTAGGCCAATTTCTGCGAGCAGTTCGCAAAATTTCGAGGCTCACTGCAGCAAAATCGTCCAAATTACCCGGCTTACCACGGCGTTGCGTTTTTGAGTAAACTGAGCTCGATTCTGTTAAGAAACTTTAGTTATTAAATGCTGACAACATACGAAGAAAATTATCGATCTTTTTTTCCTTTCAAAAATACAATCTGTCAAGTTGCATTGTGTTTATTTATGATTGTGCGATAGTTATTAGTAAGGCCCACATTTTTAGGCAATTCAGTTTGATTTTTTCGTGATATAGTTAGTTTATTTAATTACGTTATTTAGACGACGATCGTACTTATCATCGGTCATTTTTCAACTTCTGCAAAATTCCGTGAAATTTTCCGGAAATATTAAAATTCTGCGAAAAACAGCAAATTCTGTGTCTCGACTTTCGCGACCCGCGGAAAACTGTGGGCCCTAATAATCGAGCTTGTAGTGTACATTCATAGCGATCGAATAACTACAACATTATAACAAATACATCTTAAAAACATTCAGCTATTACCAGAAACACATCGCTCTGGCTCTTACAATACTAAACTCACACGAATGACGTGATCAGTATATACTAAAATTAAAAAGCAAAGCCCGGTGGGTTTAAATGACTTTGTTTTTTTGGATTAAACCCAACGTTTTTCTGTAAAAAGGACGGATTTTGTCAAAATGGACTTTGGCATTTTCATGAGTGTTAAGTTACCAAAATAAGCACTGCTAGCGTATTAATCCACTGGTAAAAAGATATGGCAACAATAACTAGAAATTTGGGGCAGAGCCAACATCAACATCCATTATCATCGATCATTATTGAAACTAATTTCACTCAGTGTGTAAAATGTTGTCCTTGGTCTTCGACCTCAAGGCAACATTTTACAAACTTCAAGGAAAAAATTTTCAATGATGACCTCGACGCCAGACACTATTTGTATACTATACTGATACTGATACACCATTAAGACACAAGAACAGAAAAACACACGCACGCACACACACATGTACAAAATCTGAACGAATCGGAACTGCAATGACTACGGGCATGAATACGTGAAACACACACACACACACAAACATATAGATTTGACAGTATTGAGCAACATCGTACATTAGACACTACGATCAGTGCCGTAAAACTTCCAGTAAATGCCAGGTCTCAAACAAATGTTGGCGGAATATTTGTCAAACTTTCAAGTAAACGCTGAGGGGAGGGGGCATTTATTATAACTTTTACGGCAATAAATGACCAGCTAGTGGATTTGAGTGCCAAGGTCAATCCCAGTAATTTCTATCTTACTATAATGCGCGGAAAGCCTGTCTGTCTGTCTGTCTGTCGGTCTCACGCTGGCAATAGGATCAGTGGCGCCCTCTGCACGTTATTGCGACCGCGTAATATGTACTGTGTACAAGTCGGTACAACCCCTCCCAAACTCTTGCACGCGTTCATTTCATTAGCAAAGTAACCCGCCCGTAGAGCGGGTACTTTGCTAGCTTATTTAATAGGCTTATCACGATTGTATACAGAAACATACAGATAACGGAAAAAAACTACAACAAATTCGAAAAAATGATGCAATATAATGAAATAATGGAAAAAAATTCAACCTAACAAAATGATAAGGTTCACAGTAGCTACAATTAGGCCTACTATTACAACATTGCCATATAGCTGCTTATACCTCATGCTGTCCAATGGAAGCAAACAACGAAGTCAGTCACAGCTAACAATTAGTGTAAACAGTACGTGGCGTCGGCAGGATTTAGTGCACAAAGGCACGAAACTAGAAGGACGCACACAAATATTATGAAAGTCCTGCTATATAAACATTAAACAGCGACAAACCTAGATGCGTGTATATGTAAGCAGAATACACTACCACTAGGTATACTGTTTTTAATGAACAGGCAACCAAATAAGAGTCAAATGTCAGTTTATGCAGCTCTGAAATGACTTGAAAAATTCAACAGATGAAAGTTGGGGGCACGGGCCCCAGAGTCCCATAGCTGGCGACGCCAATGAGTATAAATGGTACCATGATACAAATCAGTAAGCAAGCAAAAAGATAGGGTATGCAGACTCCGTTATGTTCGCCAGCTGGCAGCACTATACTTGGCGGAGGTGTGAGAGCTCTGGTCGCTTCTAACTATCACATTATCATCATTATTATCACATTCGCTGAAGCTGTATACTGTGAATACCACGATATAAATCAATAAGCAAACAAGCCAAACGACACTCTCGCAATTAATGACACAGTAGTACGTGTATAATTAGATTCAACTATATGAATGCCAATCAAATCTCCATATCACATGATCTAAACTCGAATCCTTGCTCAAGCAAAATTCATCAAATGAAACAAATTGGAGTCTTATTGAATGGAGACATGAGTGATCTGTTTTGACAAGAAAAGCCCAGCTAACGCAGAGGGGAACGCACAACAACGGTGCATGTTTAAAAGCCCAGTCGCCAGAGGGCGCCAGACGACCGGCGGCTAATTATCTGTGCAAAAACGGAAAAGCTCAACGGTTCCTGAAACTAGAGTCTTCGAGGCATCCGACGGTGAAGATTTGGTGATCTAGCTTGCACTGTTTTTGACTGATCCACCTGTGTGACAGACGGACGGACGGACAGACAATTGTGATGGCTAAGACGCGCTACAGCAGTAGCTGCTGTTGCACGTAAAATGGCATTCTGATTAGTCCGTGATATCATACCTTTTAAACACATGCCATGTATAAATGTGCCAGACAACGCACTAAGTTATGGCTTAATACGGAAAAAACTTGATTCGTCCGCCATTTGAAAGATGAGTGGATATCTGAGACCACTCAAGTTCTTAACAGACTCAATGAATGACGTTTTGCTTTCACACAACGGTTTTGGCGCTAAATCAACACAAGCAGGTGAGTTAAGTAGACTCACCTGTTGAGTGGCGTTCATACAATCAGCCATTTACCTGCCTCAGACTGCTCTAAACTGGGCTGAGCAAATAGCGATGGCAAATAGACACAATAGCTGCCTATAGATAGACCTGTGGCTCACACAAATCGGCTTTGTCCAAAGCATCAGCAGCTGCTGAACATTCATGATACAAACTGGTGGAAATTACAGGCAGCCTACAACCGGGTTTATGACTGTCACCTGCGAGCTGACTGGCTTTGACCAGGATCAGCTCTGGAACCAACGCTCGTTTCGAGTATGGGTTACTGATACCATTACTTAGTGTCCAGCTCAGTGAGCCATAGAGTCGAGGCTAAGGTTAAGGTTAGGGTTTGAAGTTAGGGATTAGGGTTAGCCACTAATCAGCGGTGAATGGTGGAGATGCACGCCATCAAATGGGACATTAAGTACAGCCTAGCTGTTAGAATAACAGCTGTCTGAATAGGAACTCCCCCCCCCATATTATACTAGAGTCCATGGCTGGACTGACTAGCATGCATAGCTGTCTAGTTGATCTCGGCATAGCTCGACGATATCTCCATGTATCCGTCGCGATGTCGACTATGCACGCGTCTGACAATCATGCAGACACTGCCCACGATGATAAGTATGACAGGAATGCCAAGTCCAATAGCAATGATGAGAATCAGTAGCAGAGAAAGTGCGTCAGTTACTGGGGCGCCTAAACCCACTGAGAATGTCCTGCAACATTCGACAAACAATGACGACTACAACTACAACTAATACTACAACAAATACAACTACTACTACAATGAGTAAACAGAAATGCCGAGTGCAATAGCTATAATCAGGATCAGCAGCAGGGAAAGTGTGCCGATCAACGGGGCACCTAGACCCACCGAGAATGTCCTGCAACAATGACAACGTGTGTGGCGCTGCTACGTGGCAGCTGCGTTTTTTGCGTATCCGACAAATTTGTATTAATACTGTGGCAGTACACATTTCTACTTGCTAAAAGTATCAGTAGCCAACTGTTTCTGGTGTACGAATGTTCATGTTGCTTTCCGGCTGACCGCACCCTCGTGGAATATATCGCCTGGAAAACTTGCTTTATGCTCAGGCCTAGCTAGACCGTTGGCCGCGGCCATGTTCTGTGTGTCCTACATGTTCAGCCATGCATGAGCAGGTCTACAGTCGTGGTCAGCTGCTGGGGCTATGGCCGCTGATGTCACTCGCCGCCAGGCGTGGTCTGCGGGTCAGGGAATTAGGGGGGCGAAACGCCCCGCCCCCTGAAGCTGAAACACTTTTGGTTTTTGGACGTTCACTGAAAGTTGCAAATTTGCCCACTTTTAAAAAATTTGAAACACAAAAAATTAAACAATTTCTGTTGTCTTTAAAAAAAAATGACGTCTATAGGCCGCAATACGTCACAGATTACTGTACAGTAATGAAAAGTAATACACTTGTCTACTTAGGGTAAACTTTCCACATGTTTATTCATTTTATAGTTTAAATATATTCTTTAAAAAATATAATTTTTTTCACACCTAACATGAGGCCCCTGAGCATATGTGAGACCCTGCGGCCGAAGGGTATGGGGGGCCCTTCCACCGGCTCTACAGACATTGCCGCCCGTGACAGTGTCGTGATTTCCAAACAGTTGTACATAGTTTGTCGTCACTTGTAGTTTTATCTGCGGACCTTGAGATTTATTACTAAGGCCACGTTAAAAATTTTATAAAAAAATGCAGATTTTGTTCAGCTGTTTTAATCGACTTTTGACAAAAACGTAACAGTTCTACTGTAATTTCCACAACAAAAATACAAACACGTACACGCATTTTCCAGTACTTGCATTTTTAGTGTCCCCACAGCCAACTTGTAGAACAATGGGAACACTGCAGTGAACTGCAGGGAGAATATGCGGAAAAGTAACATAACTGCCAGAAATGTGCAATTTACTGTCGTAGTATTAAGGATGCTGTCCGGGAATTTATTGAACGCCACTCATTCAACCTATTAGGATCAGCAGCGTAGTGGGTTAAAAAGGTACGGTAGGGAAAAAGTTGCGATTTTCCAACAATCAGCTGCAAATTTCGAAAATATTGTTTGCTCAAAATTTCACTTTTGCCCCCAAATTCCTCAAAATGCAAATTTCAGCACCAAATTTTGCATTCGTAGAAAAAAAAATTGCCAACAGACTAAAACTTAGGGAAGAACCCTGCGCCTGCCACAATGCTATGTACACCGTGGGCCATAAAAAATGTGACGCTGTACTTTTGTCTATATCTTCGCCAATTATTAACCATTTTCAAAATTCTTTGACTAGCAAACTCTGCAGACAATCTGCAATAACGGGATTATTATATATCCCACCACACAGTAAATGCGTCTCTACACTACCTTGTGAAATACAAATGTCAGCAAAAACTAAAGATAATAACAAAAATTTAGGTAAATGAAAAAATGCTTTAGACCAACATTGCGATGAATGATCCGCATGATACTAAACTGACACTAAACTGAGTTAGACCCACACAATTTAGTGTCATACAGACCATTCACTGTAATGTTGGTCTGAAGTGTTTTTTTTCAATTTTACCAGAATGTTCGTTGTTATCGTTATACATGCATTTGTGGTATGGTGGGATATGTAATAATCATGTTATTCCAAACTCTCCACAGAATGTGCCAGTGAAAAAATTTTGAAAATCGGTGAATAATTGACGAAGATATAAACAGAAGTAAAGTGCCACGTTTTTATGGCCCACCCTGTACACCGTGTTCAGAAAAAAACACCCACTTACAGTTCCTCTTATATCTCCAAGGAAAATGCTCAGATTTCCACAAAATTTTCAGGGAATGTTTAATAGGAAACATGCATTACACCAGTGAAAAAGTTAGATATTCTTTGCTACTGGTGACGTCATGCTGACACTCTATTTCTGTGTTTGTAAGTTATGAGTTTTACCGTTAGAGAAAGTGACAGAAGGACGTCGGCCTGTGACAGTGAATTTCATTGACTTCCACAAAGCATTCGACAGCATCCACCGGCCAGCACTGTGGAAAATCCTTCAGCAATATGGGCTTCTAACAAAGATAGTTACAGAAATTCAGAAGCTCTTCGAGGAGAATAGCAGTGCAGTCAGTGTTAATGGCGATACAAGTAGCTGGTTTCAGGTAGAAACAGGTGTTTGTCAGGGTTGTATTTTGTCACCATTGTTGTTCGCTATTGCAACAGATTGGGTGTTATGGAAAACGGTACTGGAGGGATCAAGACTAGTGGTCTGAAGACGAGTGTAACTTAGATTTCGCTGATGACATCGCACTAATTGATGACTCATGGAACAGCATGCAACAGACAACATCTACCCTGACGAAAAAAGCCAACAAAGTCGGACTACACATTAATGCAGAAAAATGTAAACTGATGACCACCAGTGTTTGGAGTGACAGATCAGATATACAGGCTGCAGGTTCAGTTATAGAAAAAGTAGATGATTTCTGTTACCTTGGCAGCTATCTATCATCCAACGGCAGCTGTGAAAAGAATGTCAAAGTACGAATTGGAAAAGCAGCAGCAGTGTTTGGTAAAATGAGAAATATCTGGAAAAACGACAACATTAGCCTGAAAGTGAAGACAAACAAACAATAATTTTGACAACTCTCCTGTACGATGCTGATGTATGGCCATTGACCGCAACATTAACAAAAAGACTGGATGCGGCACATCACAAATGGCAGAGGAACATATTGGGCATCTCTTGGAAAGACAGGATAACAAACATTGAGGTCAAAACCAGAACCGGACAACAAACCATGGACAATATACTGAGAGAAAGAAGATTACGCTGGCTTGGACATGTTCTGCGTATGGACCATCAGCGCATACCACAGCAAGCACTGTACTGGAAGGTACCAGGCGTGCTATTCACGAAAGGTCGTACGCAAGAAATCTTGCGTAGGATGTGCGTATGCAAGTTCTACGCCTGACGTAGGCTATTCACGAAACTTTGCGTACGTACGCCGTGTGTAAAGTTTGCGTAAATTATGCCTAAAATTTACGCCAACCTCGAGGCTGGCGTACGGTTTGCGTAAATACGCTGAATATTATTTTGTGATATTTATGCCGATTGTTATTGTGTTGTTACTCTCAATTTATGCTATTTTTGCTTATTTAAAAAAAAAAGCCAACAAAGTCGGACTACACATTAATGCAGAAAAATGTAAACTGATGACCACCAGTGTTTGGAGTGACAGATCAGATATACAGGCTGCAGGTTC
>Ga0209367_1014139_pt1 | contig 10164 bp, 6 predicted proteins | sample WorMetLIZISLAND2_FD_187412 | JGI IMG/M metagenome (GOLD analysis project Ga0209367, IMG submission 187412) | Marine gutless worms symbiont microbial communities from Max Planck institute for Marine Microbiology, Germany - Olavius geniculatus... ...
CCGTTTAGGTTATGTCGATATCTCTATCCAGTTTAGAGATATTTGCGGTCAAACTCGAAAGTTGTCGTAAAACGTACTAAATTTTGGACGTTTTTTGCCCTCCCAAATTTTAAGGGGGGCGGTGCCCCCCAAATTTCGTACTTGCGTTAACACCCCAACCTAGAGCCGCGTCAAGTGCCAAAGTTTCGTGGGGCTACACCCCTAACTCCCAAGTTATAAGCGCTAATTTATTGCATTTTAAGCCAATTTTTGACCCTCCTTTGAAAAAAGTTGTAAGGGGGGCCCCCGTCCCTGGTGGGGGGTGCGCTAGTTTTCGGGCGGACTAATAACCGCGTATACCGGACGTATTGTGTGGTTAGTGATTTTACTCTGCACCGTTGCTAGCGTGTTATTTAGCCTCTACACACGTCAGAACTAAGCTCCAATCCAGACCACATAACTGAGGCATACAATCGTGTGTATATGTATATTGTTCATTGTTGGCAGCCTGTCGTGTCGACGAGCGACCAGGTATACATGTATCCGGTATACATGTATCTTTACACGTCGCCGCGGGCAGGCGCAGACATTGAACAGCGAACAGTCAGTCAACCCTAGATGGCTCTATCAGCAAACACTGCATGGAGATGCTATTACGCACAGTGGCCTCCGCTTACAACGTTTAATTACTGTAGGCCTACACACTGCTTGCGCTGTAACCGTTAGACTACTAGGTGACTTGGCGGTATAAAATGTCGAACTTGCTATCGAAATTAACTGAACTGAAATTAACTGTAACAGCAAAACTAATACTATTTCAGTTCAGTTCATTTCTGTCGCTTTGAACACGCTACTTCAGAAGTGCCGACATTGTGCGGCCGTCCACATAGAAATGCGCAATCCTAACGCTAACCCTTGACCTTCCAAACTGAAAATTTCCACACCGTCACTCACGTCCTGTGACAGACGGACGCAGACGGACGGGCAAGACTCGCAATAGGGCCGCATAACAGTGCTGTTAGCCTAAACGATGGCTGCAGAGTATGCATACGCTATAGATCATTTCAGTGACGTGGGTAATGCAAGTGCGGAACAAAACGATTTTAGTTATTTACTTGTACATGCATATATGCATAATTAGGCCTATGTGAGAAACTGAAAATAGATCTGCTAACGGCAAACTGACGCCAGACGCCGCGGCATATCCACAAAAGCGCATGGACAGACGGGTCACCTCTATAGCCACGCTACCGCGAAGCACAATGTGTTACTAAGTTTAGCAGCGAGCAAGCACGCAGCGGCCACACACATGCTGTTATCTCGGCGTCTTGATTCTTGACAGTCGACAGAAACGGCACCGATATACCGCTAACCCGGATACGTCACTCGCCGTTATGCAAAAATAAAACTTTTTTCCTGCTATAACGGCCAGCGGAGGAAGGAAAAGCTGCGAAATTTCCGGTGATGAAAACGGAAAAGCCGAAAACGCAAACTGGAATGAATTTCCACAACGCTTGAAGTTGACAAGTGAGATAATAGGCCTAGTTCTCGCAATTAACTGTGATAATCCATGTTCGTATATACGCATTTGCCTTTCACTATCTGTCCCATTGCTATAGCATAGCAAGGGACAGATTATAAAATCACTTGCGTCTGTCTGTCATTCTGCCATTCTGTCAGTCTGTCTGTAAACACTCCTACGGCCACAATTTTGATTCGATTTCGATGAAATTTTGCACAGTGATTCGGGGCCCAAAAAGTAAGATAGAATTTGTTTTAAATGAAAATCTGATAACTTCTTCCCCTGTTTTACCCAAATTTTAAAAAAATTGGATTACGTGCCAGACTGATACCCTGTTTACACAAACGAGCAAACATCCAGCAAACGTCTAGCAAATGTATTCAAAATACATGTGCTATTTGCTCGACGTCTGCTCGATGTTTGCTAGCATTCATCCAGCTAGCTCGACGAGCTATGGTAATTAGCATGCTAATTAAGAGGGCGGGCGGGTTGTAATTGGAAGACCTATATAACACGTGATCAGCTGTGGGCTAAGCCTAGGCCAACATTTAAACCAGGGGGCGGGGTTCCATCAAGCCTGCTTGATGTTTGCTCAATGTTTGCTCGATCGTGTAAACGGGGTATGAGCACGGGCTAGCTCTTGGGAATCAAGGGGTCCATGGACTGAGCAACTTAATTGCTTTCAGAGCTATAGGTGGTAATTTTTTGTACTCGCAGACACTGGCAATAACGAAAGCCAATACAACTATAATTATACTCTGGAGCCATTGATTGGCCCTCGTTAGCCAGCACAACCACATAATTATACAGTACCGTATCGTACAGCATACCGTCACGCGCGATCGACGCACTTTTCGTTCCAGTGCAGTCAGTTTGAGATCAGGAAATGAGTTTGTCTACGGCCAAATGAAAGTTCTATTGCCACCAGATGCCCACAAATATAAATAACTCTAAGCCTAAAACATCGGTGAAACTGAGAATTGGATAGCTCAAAATGCACGATGTATATGACAAATAACTTTGAAGCAGCAACCATGTCAAAGCCAGAGTACAATGGCAAATCCACGCTCTGCGCAATTTTCTGCAGCACGTCCACAATGCGGTTCGCACAAGTGCAACGCAGTGTAATGGGTACAAAAAGTTTTTTTAAATTGCACTTGAGTTTCATTGCAGTTGTGTGCACCTCATTACGATAAGTACATTATAGTGAGCTTTTAAGCTTACACCTGGCAAAAAGCGTTCGCCTAAAGCTACCGTTCAACGGGTCACTGAGATCGTCTGGCAAAATGCCCAACAACTTGTCAAGCCTTGTTCAAAGCTAAGTACTGCGAGTGGGCAGCCGCAGTATCATGCCCACAGAAACACCGCGTGACCTTGATCTATGACCTATGACCTTGATATTGTTATCAAGGTACACGTTCGTGCAAAATTTCATCCAGCTAAGAGCAGCGCTTCAGAAGTTGTCGCTTCAACAGAAAAAAATAGCGACGATGCTAAAAAACAATACTGCCGTCGCTTCCGCCGGTAGAAACAGCAGAAAATAGGTACTACAAAAATACTCTTGACTTAAAGTAGTGGTAGTGTTTAACTGGCAAACTTCTTTGACGTTAATCCAGGTTATAGGCAACCTTTGCCCGTCTCTATAAAACTCATGAGCCCCTGGACAGCGAAGAAGACATCCTATGATGTAGATTGTCACGCTGCCAGAGACTTGTGTTGCCAACCAACCACGATGTCCGTCTGCACATGTGAATCCAGAATTTTTAAATAGGGGGAACAGAAGAACAGACGGTAGGATCCGGGTTATGCAAAAATAACGCATTTTTATGCAAAATTTTTACTTGGTTATGAATGCATCCAGTCAATGAAGGGGGGAGGTGCAATCCGCCACTGTATGTCCGTCCATGACGCAGACAAAGCAAAAAGAGTATGCGAGCAACTACGCAACGAACGCAAGAAAATGCAAAATAATCACAAGAGATGCAACCGACGCAGGCTATAGTAATGCAAATCCATTCTTGCACTGCGTACGCGGCGTTGTACCGTAACCAGATCTAACTCACAGCGAACCTTGCAGTCACGCGACGCCTAAAACATCCGGGAGACGTCATCATGCAACATTACAGAGTACAGACGATCTGACACGCAGCAGCAGCAGCAGCAACTGGGAAGCGTTGGGCAGAGGCAACAGGCAGGCACATCCTTCTTGATGACAGAGCTTTAACAAACGAGGCGCAAACGTAAACATCTTCAACGCTGTATATACAAGGTTATTCAGTCCGAACGCATAAAAGCCGTTTTATTTAGATCCATGAAAAGCTACCCTCAGTCCAAAGCCAATCACTATGAGTCGATAAGTGGTTGTTCAACTAGCTCGGTATACATCTAGGGCTGTCAAATAACCTAAAGGTTCGGGTAAAATGTCAAAGTTGTACTTTGTTTTCCTGCAACTGTCTGTTAACGCTCAAAATCATTCTTAAATATTAGCAGGCAACCATGCGATCGCGCGTGATAACGGTACCTTAACAATAGCTGAACTGAAAACTGGCTCACCAGCAGCTCGTGCTATTTTGGTCTTGCTGAGCCACTTAGATTTCGACTTAGGAACCCGTACGCGAGAGACAGACGAACCGACAGATGGACAGACGCAGTGTAAGACCTGTAATGCAGCTATAGGACGGCCGCATAATAAGCACCGTGTGTATCAAATTGGCATTAAAATGACAATGCTGTACTGTCGGTTTTCAGGCAGTGTGTCTTGAGACTTTTCTATTCCGTCGTTCATACCCAGATCTACTTCCCCGACATTTAGCATGCACCGGAGTCGTGACTAAGTGTTAAGACGTGTGTAGAGGAGAGATAAAAAAAAACTACACCCAAATTCGGTGTAGACTGTAGAGTAACACTTTTCGCACACTGTACTGATGTCGTCCTGGAGACTGAAAATTGACTGACTGGAGGTTATTTACAAACTTTTTAAATTAAAAAACACGTTTACGAACGTTTTTTTTTAAATTATTTTTTTTCAGTTTTTTTAATTTAAAACACGTTATAAGGTAAATGTGAAAATAAAGTAAGCTTATACGAAAATATTATATTTACAACAAAAATCAAAGTGCTACTGACGAAATAACGGAGTATTTTATATTCAAAACAGCACCACAGCAACCAATTGCTACCATTTAGTAATTTAGTTGATGTCAAAATACATCAAAATAACGTTTCTATCACTTTTACAAACGTTTTTTCTACTTGTTCTCATTATGAAGGCGTTTACAAACGTCGTATAAAAAGTAGTTCTATCTAAAGTTTTTACAACTATGACTCAAGCTACATTAAACCCGTCTATGACAATGATAATGATGATGCAGACCGTATTTAGTGGGGAAGACAGTTTCGTCGCTGACTAGCGCTTGCGTCATTGACATGACGTGGTCGACGTACTGAGCCGCCGAGCACTTGGTCCTTCGACCTCGCTCGTCCACCCACTGGTACTGTCTGCAACCACACCACAACACATGGCAGGTGACGCTCAGCACATGACAACACACATGGCTCGAAGTCAAAACGAGCAGGGTTAGGTTCAAGACCAGTATTCCGTGGCCAAAGACAGGCAAGTGGCATTCAAGGCCAAGACCGAGGCCACTAAGTAAGTAAGCATGTAATTTGGTATAATGCGAAATCGCTGATGAATGCTGCCCCTGGTGAACCATAAGTAGACAAGTACAAGTTTTAGCTGGGGGTTCAACCTCCTTTAAGTCTCGCCTTCCTTGGGGTCAAGCACAATGACAGACAACAACGCTACGGAGAAATGCAATGAAAAATCGCTTGCGCTAGAGCGAATTTGCCTTTAAAAACTAGACCCAATACGGCAAGTGTCGGATTGTGGTTGCAGATCTAATCAATACGGCGTACTTAACTCGTATATTTTCTAACAATCTTGTGACAGAGGTGCCGGTATGCCACACAGGCCCACACCATCCCATGCACTTCAAGCCCTGAGTCAACACAATAGTAGGCCAACACGTACAGCGCGCAACCGCCGGCAAAAAACACGCGACAAACTGCACCGCAAAACATACGAAGAAGGCATTCACGCGTGACATCACTTCTGCCGTCAGCCACTGTAAACAAGTATATCATATTCATTCACAGACTGAAAAACTTCGAGACATGAATGATAACGCAATAAACAAAAAAATATTTACATCGTGAACGTTATGCATAGCGGTTTGTGAACACACGCAAGAATCTGTGCAGAACGGCAGCACTAAGCTGAAACGACGATTGGCATTACAGGGTGCGGCAAAAAAGTAGACCCCTAAAGTTTTTCGCTGTTTTCTCAGCAACCGTTTGGAATTTAAATTTGAATTTGAAATTTTACAGATTTGTTTACTAAAACCTTCTGCATCTAACTGTCAAATAAAATTTAATTCTCTTAGAAAACGACGAAGTTATAAACGTTTTAACATGACCGCCTACCGATTTTTTAGCATTCAAAAATGTTCCAACTACAACACCAATATAATAACATCGTTGAAACAACACAGTTAACTAATAATCAGATGCCAGAATTCCATTGTCACTGTGAATGTTCGAAGTGTCCACCGCCAGCTCCAAGCTACAACACCACCCTCCACTCGCCCTATTTGGGAAATCTTTCACAGCCTTGTCGATCGGTCTCTGTGGCAGGTTGCCCCAGATAACCTGAAGCGCTTCCTCGAGTTTGGCGCTTGTTTGCAGCTTTGTTTTAAGCTTGCACTAAGCCTCCAACATTACACCATATACATGATAGTCCATTGGGTTTATATTCGGCGAATTTGGAAGCCATTGGTCTTTTGTAATGAAATCTGGACAGCTGGCCCACAGCCAGCTCTGTGCGCTGCGCAGCGTTGCGCGCTGTGTGCTGACGCGCCGTCCTGCTGGAAGATGAACCTGGTGGGCAGCCGGCACTTGCTTTAAAGGAACGATAATTAATTGATAATTTGTAAACAAAATAAATTACCGTTGATCAAAACGTCACTGTCACGTCATCGGCAGTAACGTGGTAGCCGGTTTTTGAAAATTAAATAGCATTTTTAGCCAAAACATTTTTAATGCTGAAAAATCGGTAGGCGGTCATGTTAAACAGTTTATAACTTCGTCGTTTTTCAACAGAATCACATTTCACTTGGCAGTTAAATGTAGGACGTTTCAGTCAATAATACTGTAAAATTTGAGATTAAAATTCCTAATGGTTGCTGAAAAAACGGCGAAAAACTTTAAGAGTCCATTTTTTGCCGCAAGAGAGATATATTGCAGTCGCATACTGGCATCTGGTAAAAAAGATCACGCGACCAACTAAGAATTATTACAAAAATAGACAATCTGCACGACACAGTGGACAAGAGACGAAGACGATTCATTGGCCACGTCTTACATCCGAGAGACTAAGACTTGCTGGACCAGTCAGTTCAGCAATTCAGTGGACTCCAGAAGGTGATGGGAAAAAATGACAGACGTAAGAACACAATGGCAGGACACGCCACCAATCGACCTACAAGCGATAGAGAGGACAAGATCTGCTGCTGGTGATCGCAAGGAAAAGAGATCGCTCGTCGCCCAGTGTTCCATGGCACTATGAAGAGGCAGAACTATATAAGTCTCAGTAAGTTATATTACAGTGTATATTTGTTTGTAACTGCGTGGGCTGTTCGTTTATTGAAACATTTGAGCAAAACGGCTCTGCAGTGCAAAATTTAAAAATTGTGAAAATCGCACGTGCATGAAGAGCAGCTAAATGTAAGTAATGTCACTCAAGACTGTATGGCATAGACCTTGCTGCTCATTAGGCCTATATCCCGAACGACTTTATTATTACGACTGTATTAACCACTATCAGTACGGTTTGTGATCATTATATCTAGTACTATCAATGCTATGTACTCACAGATTGGACGATGAAGTGACGGAACAGCAAGATTCCGAGTACCAACAGAACTCCGACACGCAGCCGTAAATCACGTTGATGTGCTCAAAGAAATTTATCGCTATATTCACACGCACAACATCACCAAACACGTCATCATCAGCTACCGTGTGTTATTGGGCAAAATCGCTCTAGCGCTAGCAATTCCGCCTATAGCTACCAATTTCTCCATAGCGTGGTCTGTCGTCTACCTGTCGTCTGTCACATTTGTGCACCCGGTTTCACATGCCATTTCTCCAGTAAACCAGCAGTAAAAGGTTCCATACCCCACAAGAATATGGCACCCTTTCCGAGTGCCCTTTCTATGGACGTTGAGCTCTTACATGTAACTGGATAAACCACTGAGTCTGTGACGCATGGCCAGTGCAACGCCAGACCTACGGTTACCCTAAAAGCCGCGGAGCATCACCCACCACTCTTTGACCGGTACCAAATTATACTGCTTGGTGACAAAGGCATATGTGTGTGAACAATTTGCTGAACCTGCAATCTCTCGGTCACCAGTCCGACATGCTACCGTTACACAACACCACCAAGCCAGGAGTGTTGTAATCAATACGTAAACGTAGTCGATGGCGACCGTCTCCAGCTGTTATATTTTATATTATTCAACTTAAACTCTAACTCACTGTGTGTGGCCAGCCATTCGTTGTACTCGACGCCGACTGGTCGAAGCACGAGCGCCGACAGGTCAACATCCACGATGCTCTCCTGGGACAACTCGTCGTCGTCAAGGTAACAGCGTTCGTTGTCATGGAGATCGGCAACGACGCACGCCTGCGTGCTGGAATCTTTGTATTTGCGCCTTCCTTTGATGCTGCAAACAAAGAATGACATCAGAGACAAAAGTATCAAAAAACGAACAACCGCACGCTACACTAGCAGTGTCAAAAGAAGCCCGAATGCACACACAGCGGAAATATTTTTAACCAATGCACCCTTCCGTCTATTACTATTTTTTCTTTTTCGTTATTATTTACTTTCACTAAGGGAGCACACGCAAAGCCCCTAGAATAAGCCCCTGTCTGGCTACAGTAATTGTTATTGAAATTAGGCAAAAAAACATCAGCCGACGAATGCTACGCCAGGTCAGCAGAGTGCACTGAGAATGCAGTAACGATGAGTGCAGACCACAGAGTCATACAGAAAATCGCTGTACACGTTTGTCCGAAGCTTAACACCACTCTAGCTACACACGAAATGCTGCAAATAAATTATTTCGTGATTTTTTAACACCAATACGCTATAATTAGTCTATTTAAGTTGCGGTTTTGTGGCGAAGTCGATGCGTACGAGCCCGTGACTTATGACATCATAACGCCAGTGAAGTTCGAGCGGATAAATGTCAATGACTTGCCATGTCGGTTAGGTCAAAGGTCAGGGTTAGGGGACGGACTCAAAATATGTCGGCACTGGGCCGGCATCTTTTACTTTATCCTTGCGAAGCTTTTGCGAGCAAACGGTTTCTCACATAGGCTATACGAAAACTTCTGTATGTAGTTCAATGTTTGTTACGTATCGAGACGAAGTATTTAGGACACAGGCTGCATGCAGACATTGCAAGCCATACTGCGTCGGGCTATCGCCACGTAGTATAACTACAAGAACAGGAACCTGAGTGATACCGGTATATACCCGCGACTAGCTCGTTCTGTCTATATGCCTGTCTCGCTCTAACGTTAACCAGCACCCGGTAACAGCAATATACCTCGTTTTCACGATCAAGCTGGCTCGAAGAGCTGGCTATATGTTAGCTGGACGAGCCTGCTCGATGTTTGCTCGATCGTGTAAACGGGGTATTAGGAACAACGCAGCCAGCGAATAGACAGGAGCTTAAAACAAGAAGTTAAAAACAAGTCACAGTTTGGTTAAAAATAAGCATAACTTTTAAACCAATGTCAAACACTCGAAAAAGTTGCGCAACTTTGTCGGCTGTTTGGCATAGACTTTAGGCTACAAAAGACATGACCAGGTCGGCTTTAAAATGACCTTTTTCTAAAATATTTTGAGATGTCGCATGCCGAAATTTTGCAAAATAATGTCACAAAATATTTTGGCACGATCGCGCATTGCTTTAAGCTAAACCGCGGCTAGATGCAAAATAGAAGATTTGTAAAACATATTTGCAAAATGTTTTTCTTTGTACATGAAACCTTGGCCTAACGCCTCAAGTCTGAATGATAATGGATATGCCATGTGTACTGTGACAAACAGTGCAGAGACCAGACTGGTCTGCACTATGCAAAACTTGCGCCGGGTCCACATAACCTTGACCGTCTGTCTGCGTGGTGCTAGCAGCTTCTACACTGTGTTTCAAAAAAACGGGCACCCTTTTTATTTCTTTCATAATTCACTCAAATGATGATCAATTTATACGAAATTTTTATCAGATGTAGCTGAAGAAATGCTAATTCAAAATATATGGACAAAATATGGCTGTTAGTTAAATATTCTTTGCTAGTTGTGATGTAATGCTGACGTCATAATGCATCGTGAATACAAGCTTGCTTGTCTCAACTGGTGCTGTCCCTTGTTACTCTGCTTCGATGGTGAATTTTATCTGGTTCACTGATGAAAAATTTTCATCGTATCAGCAATAAGCAACACGGGAGCATGAAATCAGGCGCTTTGCGATTCAAAAACTCAACCAACTTGCAAGCAATGTGTGCTGGTGCACTGTCATGCTGGAAGGTCT
>Ga0209367_1014140_pt1 | contig 10163 bp, 4 predicted proteins | sample WorMetLIZISLAND2_FD_187412 | JGI IMG/M metagenome (GOLD analysis project Ga0209367, IMG submission 187412) | Marine gutless worms symbiont microbial communities from Max Planck institute for Marine Microbiology, Germany - Olavius geniculatus... ...
ATGAAAATTTTTCATCAATGAACCAGATAAAATTCACCATCGAAGCAGAGTAACAAGGGACAGCACCAGTTGAGACAAGCAAGCTTGTATTCACGATGCATTATGACGTCAGCATTACATCACAACCAGCAAAGAATATTTAACTAACAGCCATATTTTGTTTATATATTTTGAATTAGCATTTCTTTAGCTGCATCTGGTAAAAATTTCGTGTAAATTGATCATCATTTGAGTGAATTATGAAAGAAATAAAAAGGGTGCCCGTTTCTTTGAAACACAGTGTAGATTTGCTGCGGTAAAGAGCTATAACCTTTTTGTTCTGCAATTGTTGTGAAGATTTTTAACGTTTTGTTGTAGTTTATTACTCTTTTTTGAAGCTGATGTTTATAGTAATTTCTTAACCAAAAGTACACAGATACCAACGCAATCGTGCACGCTGTCAAGAAAGATGCTGGTCAAATGAAGACGAACGCCGTCCTGTCGATGATGAATGTTATCGCATATCTGATGCATTTTAACGGTATAATTATAAATTATATTTACCTTTACATAGAACCTCGATAGAATCCCAAAATTTACTATAGGCTTAGTATATTAACTAGTAATATTTCCTGCGTAAGCGTAAAAAGAAAAAAACCCTGGAAGCACGTTATCTGATCAACCAACTGTGAGAAACCAAGATAACGTTGCAAAACTTTTTAAGTGCCAAGCCTTGCTCAAAGCTAAGTACGATCCGAGGGGATCCGTGGTATCGTAGCAGGCAAGAAACGCACAGAACGTATGTAAACTTGCCCTTAAAAGCCGAATTCTGTCTGGGTAATTTTGTCCAGGAGTTTTCTGAATATTTTGTTCGCTTTAGACTATGAATCGAATTCTGTCCAGAAAGGATAATGTCCGGGGGATTATATCCGGCAGTGGTCTTTTGTCACTGTACACCTATCCAAGCAATAACGATTCTGTCCGGTGGGATTTTGTTCGAAGGATTGTCTGGGGAAATGGTCAAAAATCTGAAAATAAACGCATTGGTGTGACCGACTTTGACCTTGGACCCGACCTTAAATTTAACAAGATTCTAGAGGTTGTGAAAGATAGCAAATGTGCAGCGGTTTATGAGCTACGGTATTAACGGTATGTTTGATGTTTCCATGATGTCGCAAGTCTTTAAAACTGTGTCGTCCTGTTTCGCAGCACTACGTCGGACCAAGAGTATGCGGCGATGTCTTTCACGGCAAGCGGCAAGCGCTGTTTTCACTGGTCGTGTGGCTCGCAGACTCGAAGCTCGACTACGAAAGCGCAGGCTGTGCAAAGTCGGTGCTGAACGCTGCGGCACGCCTCGTGCATTCGTCACAAAAGTGACGTCATTTTTTCTACTCCACTAGCTGAAGATAGAACAGCTCTGCTCGTCTACCGCTGTTTACACGGTCTGGCGTCACCGTATCTTGCGACCGAACTGCAACGCGTCACAGCCCTTGTTACACACGGCGACGTCTACGCTCTGCAGTCATCAACCCCGTCGTTGTTCCGCGGACCCGTCTCTCCACTGTGGCGACCGAGAGGGCTCCCGGCGTCACCGCAGCTCGGGCGTAGAAAATATGCCATCAACTGTCGCGTCGGCACTATCGCCTGAAATTTTTAGACAACGCCTCAAAATTGTGTTTCCGCCGTTTCCTTTCTCCAAACACGCAGTTATCAATCCGTAAACACTAATTCTCAGGACCTAGTCATTTCACTCACTTAGCAGTTTCGACCGTGCCCGTCAAAAGCCACAGCGGGGCCCGAGGAAACATTTTCTTGGGGCCCCTCTGGGGAAAATATAGGAATTTTTACATCCGCCAAAGAGGTTGTTTTTGCCAGAGTTTGTTTGTGTGTCAGCAAAATAACTCAAAAAGTTATGGAAGGATCTTTCTGAAATTTTCAGTGAATGTCGGGAATGGCAAAAACTACAAGTGATTCAATTTTGGTGGTGATCTGGAAACTTTGAAATTTTCGTTAACATTGCTTTCAATGGGGCATAAGGGAAACCGCTGCCAAACCGAATATGGTGATGCCACCTGGAGAACAATACGGTGTTGGCGAAGGTCTGCGGTCTCTGACTGCTTTTCTAGTTTATTTATCCTTCTTAAAATGGCGCATTTTTTGTACTTAATATTTTCGAGCGACGGCGGGGTACCAAACGTCGTGGGGCCCGGAGTAACTTACCCCTCACCCCGCTCCCTCGACGAGCTTGGTTACGACATCTTTAACTAAATTCGTACCATAATAAAAGTAACTCGCGTCAGAAACAACACTGCAGTCATTACATGTTACGGATAGTAATGACGTCGAAATGATAGGAATAAATGATTCATTTTCAAAAGGACTAAATCCCACAATGCAATTTTTGTCGTTTTCGTTTATAGAAATTATGTAACGTGCTATTTTGCCCTGTGATATTGGTTGCCCAAATACGTATTTGATTATTTTGAACATTGTTCCTGGGGCACTAAACTAGGCCTAAATATTTTACACATTACAATAAAGCAATTTTATTTAGCGCTAATACGTTAGGGCTGATACCTAGTGTTGATTATTATTAGTCCGCCCGGAAACGTTAGTTTTCGAAGCGCACTTATGTTTTACTGCAGACGTTTTTTATATTTTTTATTTATGTCAACGCGATATCTCCAAGCTTCGTCAGCCGATCGCAGCGAAATTTTGCACGATCAGCAGTGGACCGAATTTTATAATGCCGGTCCAAAATTTCGGGTGTAGGCTTTGCCAAAAATATTTTACGGCCAAAAACATGCAAAACTTGGCCCGATTTTAAGCGACTTTAAACTTCGGCGGCGATTAGCTTCGGAACGAATGAATGAACGAACGGATGAAGACGTTCAAACTCTGACAAGTATTCGATCTACCCGATTCCGCCCGCGTTCGATGTCTACCCACATATCGACTTTTTTCGGAAGACCATATTTCGGCCCCTAGAGGCTAGAGGGTGCTGCGACCCCAAATTTTTACAACGCTTACTAGCGCACACCCAACCTGGGATAAAGGTTTCCCTTACAATTTTTTTACAATGGGTCAAAAATTGGCTTAAATTGTAGCGTATGAGACTATAACTTTGGGGTCAGAGGGCGTAACGCCAAGACATTTTGCCACATGACGTGCCATAAATTGGGCATTATCACTTACGTACAACTGCTGGGGGCACCGCCCTTTCAAAATTTCGGAGAACATAACACATCAAAAAATCGGCGTGGCTTAGGACAGCTTTCAACTTTGACTGCTAGTATTTCTGAAACGCAGCGAGATGTTAAAAATCGGAATAGCAAGCGATCAACAACAGTTTTTCTTCTGTTGAACAAAAAAATGCTGAAATTTTTTGCGAACAAAACAATTTTTTGCGAACAAAAAAAGCTATGTTGACCCAAAGTCAATATAGCGCGCGATTTCAAACAATTTTAGATTCGACCACCAATATTTTGCAACGGATTGAGATCCAAAAACGGGAATAGCAATTGATCAAATGCAATTCCTTCTCTGTTGAGCGAAAATAATTGATAAACTTTGGCACAAACAAAAGTTCCGTTGTCTCATTTCAACCTGCTATAAGTCAACACTGCGCGTTTTGTTTATGCTAATGCACTTGAGTACAGGCTACGTGATTTTGCTAACGGGAATTTTAACCCTTTACATTTTCTTCAAAGTCGGATTTACGGCGCCGGGCGGACTCGCGTTGGGCTTTGCTCCAAACTTCTGGTTTTCTTTATTTAAGGGGAATGCCATTGCCTTGTTATTTTTGGTTTATACGCTTTTGGCCCACTTGGTTGTTTTGCGCCTTTTTTAACTTGTCTTTTCCGTTAAGTTTTATGTTAAGCCCCAATTCTATTAAACCGTTAATCCCCTAAAATTTTGCATTTTTATAAGCGGCGCGGTGATTTTAAAAATTAAACGGAAGAGCCAGAATGTAGAACTGCAGGACGTAGCAATTTTTTGATGCACTGCAAATTTTCGACAGAATTACGAAACGCGGATAAAATTTCTGACATAAACGATTGTGGGCGTTTAAAATTTTAATTTTGTCCCTAGGTTTTTCCAAAATGTCAAATTACATTTTTTTGCATTTTTTGACACTTTATTTTTTCACCAAAAATTTTCCGGCAGTTTTCAAACAGCAAAACTTATATGGCGATTGCTTCCATGCTCCTTTCTTGCTATGACGCCACTGTTTAGTTGTAATATTGTAAGTGTTCCTTCTTTCTAGTTACAGGTGTGGCACCAATTTCCTTAAAATTTTCTGCCCATACGTTAACTCTGGCCCTTTAATATGGTTTGTCAATGTCCCTTCTTTTTAATTTCATTTTCAGTGCCAAATCTTCAGAATAATTTTATTTTATGCAATTACTTTAACTTTGGCCCATTTGAAATTTTGCTAGTGTCTCCTTTAGTTCTAGCTTCAGTGTTAATTTTTTTCAGTTATATACACTCGCGTTAACTCTTGATCCACTAAATATTTTACACTTGTTAATAATTTTATTTTTTCATTAAATGTTAATCAGTTACAGAACAATTTTTACAGGTCAACTCTAGCACACAAAATGTGTTGCTTTTTAATGTTTTTGGTTTAGATTCAATCAATTACGTTTACTCTGGTCGGCTAAATATGTTGTAATTTTTATTTTATAATTAATTTTATCACCGACTCTTTCAAGAGTTTTTTTCAGTTTAGGTTAAGACCAAATGCCCCCTCCTTCCATCCGTAGGCATTGTTAGGCCTACACTCTTTGCACATTGTATTTATGGCAACCAATATAATACACACATTTATATAAGCTTGTTTCAAAACTTAGATCAGTGTCTTGTGTAAATTAGATCAATGTCTGTGTCAAAATGTTTGACTATTGCCCCATTTGATATTCGTCTTATAGTAACATGAACACACATGTCTGGCCTGTCAGTGTTGTTGTAATATCCTTTTGTAGCTCTTGTTAGCAGCGTTTGGCCTGTTTGAACTAACGGTGAACCTATATTAACACTAAAACGTTGCGTTTGTCAATACAAACGCAACTTCAGACAACGGATGAAATGTAAAAAATAGAGAAATGAAAATATTGCTAATATAAACGTCAACTTTGTATAAACTTTAGTGGCTGTGGCAAAGATGTGGTGTCAATTGCCTTTTCTCTGAATTTTAAACTGTCGGAAAATTGTCGAAAAAATCTTCTTGCCGGAAATTTTTTGTCAAAAATGCAAACTTAGGGTGCCGGAAAATGCCTGTTTTGGGAAATTTTAGAAACAAAATTGTAATTTTGAGCTTTTTTGTCAGAAAGTGCAGCTGTTAGTTAAAATTATGTCGGAAATTTGTGGAGTTTAACGGAAAATTGCAGCTTCCCGCCCTACATATACTTTTCAACCGATGACGCCGCTGAGTGATAAACTTATCGTCTGTCTTTCGGGAAAAAATTTTTATGTACAACTATTTAAAGCAAAATTAAATTTTTTGAGCACCACAATTTATTATGTCGAAAAATTGCAGTTGTCGTAAAATTGCAACTTTTTGCAATATACCCCCAAGACGCCGCTGTCTGTAATGAAAAAGAAAGGCGACCGATGTAGGGGTGGGAGGAGTCGGTTATTTTTTTTAGATACGTTTCGATTCGAGTTGTTAATGCTTGATGAATTCTGCTATAGGCTACGCAATGACGCGGCTACTGTGTTAAAATGTGATTGCTACTTGTTTTATGCAGCCTATATACAGTAATAACTTTGCAGAAACGCATCAAGTGTGTCTCGTTGTTTTAGCACGGGTCAAACGCGTCTGTTTAAACATTATTTGTTCGGAGATCATCGCATATATGATATATGTACACAGCTGGTGTGTGAGTGAAGCGCAGTAATCATATTGCATTGGATGCAATCTCGGAATTAACTAACTGCTTCTCGGCAGATAAGTGCAGGGTAAACATCAGTCTGTCGCTCAGGCGGCGCGTGTGGTCAGCGCCGACAAGCATCCAGTACAAGCATGTGATAAAATTATTCCACTTTTCGCTGACGGCCTATACATCACACTATTGCATTCGCGTCTTCCGAGTTGAAAAAATTATCATTTATCAGCAATTTTGTTTGTTTTTTGTTGTGTTTTCTTGCATGACACAAAAATGTACTCGTAATGTTTATGGATTTTAGAAACTAGTCCAGATTATCCACATAGCCAGATCCTTTGCCCGGTGTGCAATCAACGACATTACACATTAGCCAGCTAGAATAAAGAAAAATGAAGAAAGCAAACCTTTGAGCAACAAGCTATCATCTGAAGAATCTTCGACAAGCCTACTCATTTGTAAACCTTTTCCAAACACCTCGAATAGAAATCTGGGTAAACACATTGAAGCACACAAACGCATTAAGCAGTCGAAACAAGAACAAAAAAAATCAGCAATAATATTTCACACGAAATAACATTAAGAGCACAAAAAATCGGTATTCTACTAAACGGTAATGTTAATATTCGTAGTTTTATAAACGAATGGTTATGCAGATTAACCCTACTGTCGCGTGCACGTAGGCTTACACGTGGTGTCTATAGGTCTGCATTTGATACGCGCGATGTCAAACGCAATCATCATCATCATCATCATGATTTATTGCATACATCGCCATCAGCACAACAATAGTAACATAAGACAATACTGTGCAACAGGAACGAGTCAAAAGCTAGAAAACCTTATGCTAGGACTCGTCCCTAACAAACAAAATATTACAGTCTCAATAACATATAATTGAAACCATATGCAAGGCAACTATAGTAAGGCAGTAATTTGATAGAAATAATGTTAAGCATGCCAAGATATATTGTCAAGAAGAAAATTATTCACGTATTATAAAAAGATAATAAATTACTTCTTATTGAGGACTTAAATGCTTGAAAAGTTGGTAAGACTCGTATACAGTCTGGTAAGGAATTCCCGTATTTCGGTGCACGGATCCGGACACTGTTGGTTCTACAAGATTTTTGACCATTAAACAAAAATAAATTTTTTGCTACCTCTTGTATAATAGGGATGTATATCTTTTACGGACATAAAATAAGAGTTGTACCGTGATGGCAAAAGGTAATTCAGGGACTTGTATATAAAATGAAGTGTATAAGATACACATAAATCATATATATTTAAAGTACCTAATTTGTAGAATAGTGGCCTAGAATGGGCTGTGTATTTAGCACATAAGATAATCCTAACTGCACGTTTTTGAAGTTTATGTAAAATCTCAAGTTTAACACTTTTTTCAGCAATCAACTTTTTTCTGCAATCAGGAAAGTGCGGCAAATAATACATTCAGATAATTATAATGCAGTATATTTGATTCCGTTAGCTAATAAAACCTCCAGCACAAGCGGTTTCGTTAGTAAGCTAACGACAGTGAATGGCGCAACGTTCACACGTCGAATAAGCTATACGACATTCACCGCCGACGCCTGCAGCACCAGTACACGAACGCCGTCGCTACTAATTTCTAAATTCTAATCTGCAGCCTAAGCTTTTAAAGTGTTAGCGCAGAGGGTTGCTTGCAATTAGTATTTGCTGGTCGCGCACTTTAGCAGTCATAATATAGCAGCGGCTAACATCAGCACGGAGTAGTTAACGTGGCGTGGGTAAAATGTTCTTTACTGGCGTTACGATCTGCCGTGACCCACACTTTCCTGCCGCCCATACTGGCGGTACCAAAGTCCAAAAGGGCCAACTAGGAAGGTTTTATTTCCAATTTCTGACAGGCTTTCTTATTTGGATTCGTTCGATTTTTTCAGACATTGAGGAAACCCGTTTTGCTAATGCAACACATAAAAAATTGCTGCAGAGTCAGCCACTCGCACTTTCTCACTCACCAAAATCTAATGCCGCCACTGACTAAAGTCATCGCGGACACCCATAGCAGTAGTGAATGTTCACCCGGGCAATTAGACAGCCAATCTAAACCGCGTTTCCATCACTATTTATCGAGAAGGAATTAGAACATTCTAACAATGTCGTACTGTTGTAGGCGCTGCTGCTGTCGGTTTTTTCTTTGCGTCCCAGCCGCCCACGTGCCCCACATACTAAGATAAGGGTTAATGACTCGAAAAAAATCGAGAAAAACGTTCCCGAACCGTGCATTTTTAACCAATTGTAAACGTGCTGCCATCCGATGAAGCAAACAAACGAAGATGTCGCCCTGTGCTGACGTCATATAACGCCGTCCACTTGGCTATGAATATGCAACATTTACTTATTTTTAATTGCAGTTGAAAGTCTACATGGTCTACACCCCTTTTTGTTTTTTTTTATAATTCACTCAAACGATGATCAATTTGCGCAAAATGTGTACCAGTTGTAGCTAAAGAAATATTAATTCAAAATATTGTAACAAAATATGGCAGTTGATTAAATATTCTTTGCTAGTCCTGACGTAATGCTGACGTCATAACATGTCACTGGTACAAACTGGATAGTTTCAACTGGTGCTGTCAGTTTCTACCCTGCTCCAATGGTGAAAAATCTGGTTCATTCATGACAAATTGTTGAAGTTTTACAGTTAAAGTTACAAAGACATGCAACGCGATGGCATTTATGTGTCTGTGGGGATAGTTGGACTTTAACGATTTCGAGGAAGACAGTGGACTAGCACACCGAGCTTGCAAAATGGTTGCGTTTTTGGACCGCAAGAAGCCTGATTTCATCTTCCCATGTTGCGCAGTGCTGACACGATAGACATTTTTCATTAGCGAACCAGATTAAGCTCACTATTGAAGCAGGGTAGAAACTGGCAGCACCAGTTGAGACTATCCAGTTTGTACCCGTGAAAAATTATGACGTCAGCATTACGTCAGGACTAGCAAAAAATATTTAATCAATTGCCACATTATGTTGCAATATGTTGAATTAGCATTTCTTCAGCTACAACTGCTACAAATTTTGTGTAAATTGATCACTATTTGAGTAAATTATGAAAAAAAACAAAAAGGCGTTTTTTTATAAAACACCGTGTAGTTTTACGTTGCAGCTCACGGCAGCCCTTAATCAGTATCATACGAGTAAGCCTACATGGAGCGTGGATGTGCTGATTTAAAACCTTCACCGTAGATATTTTTTTGCAAAACAAAATTATAGTCCATTACCATACCAAGGCATATAAAAGTTGCAGTGGTGTCATGCCCATGAGTCAAAGGGAGTGCAAGCCCCCAAATGTTTTTTAAATTAAAAGACATTTTGCGGAGCCAATTTAAGCCACCTAAATTGTTTATACCTCATATCTTTCGTGCGTTGATTGTCTTATTTAAAAAAATAACAAGTTACGACGCATCCCTTTAGCTTTGGTTTTCTGCGTTTTCATATTTTAGAAAAATGGACACATATTTGCCGAACTAAATTGACAAATATTTGTCGTTTCCATTAAACGTCCAATAGCTAAGCGTTTTAGATTCATTGGGGTCGCCTGTGGATCCATTGGGCCTCCGCCTTCAGACCCTCGAATATACCCTCGCGTCATCGCCCCCTTGCCAATCCTAAAATGCGCGACTGCCTGTTTCCCTTCCCAATATTTCACCAGTATGACCCCCTTAAAAAGCTATGCCGCTTTTTGTTGTTACTTTTTTCGGCGCGAATGTGTACGTGTTTTTACCCAAAAATACATCAACATGCGTTGTATTGCGGTCCCCAAAGCAGAGGTAAAAGCTCAAACCCCAAACTACGAAATATATACTCCGCTGAATCGCATTACGTTATCACGGTTGAGTGCAAACGTGTTTTACGATGTTTATGGTAATTTTTTGTTATAGGGTGTTTACACGATCCAGCAAACGTCCAGCATTAGCACGTGTATTTTGGATACTGTCGAGCCGCGTTGGTTTTTAGTCAGCTCGTCTGCCGGGGTGTGTAACTGTGTATGTCGCTTGTGTATTAAGCCTTTTTTATGTGGCTTAATTACGTGTACAGGGTGGCCCAAAAAAACGAGGCCACTCTGTTATATAGCTTCTAACTTTAGAAATACTGCTTAGATCTACACGATTTTTTTTGCACAAATCAAGGTCGTTTCATTCTCAACACGAAAACATAAGTTATTGAAATTAATTATGTGCAACAGTGGCGCCACCTGGCGAATACGAGTCATATTGCTTCAAATAGCGATCGGTAATAGTTCATGAC
>Ga0209367_1014142_pt1 | contig 10160 bp, 7 predicted proteins | sample WorMetLIZISLAND2_FD_187412 | JGI IMG/M metagenome (GOLD analysis project Ga0209367, IMG submission 187412) | Marine gutless worms symbiont microbial communities from Max Planck institute for Marine Microbiology, Germany - Olavius geniculatus... ...
ATATATATATATATATATATATATATATATATATATATATATATATATCCCTTTGATTCCCAATTTATTCTTGCAGTTGGAGGCTGGCACACACAGGACTTTTTCCAGCAGTGGGACGATGATTTGTTAAAGCGTTCATTGCCAGACCGGGTTAAGCCATCACTAGCAATTTTTGACATCCAAGCACTCTGATGCTCAGTGTTAGGATGTCAAAAATTGCCAGTGATGGCTTAACCAGGTCTGGCATGGGATGCCTTATGGCATCAGTGGGCGTGATAAGGATATGCTTATAAGTAACCAAACAATAACTAAAACGAATCTAAATATATCTTCAAAAGACAATCATAAGGGCCAAAATAATGGGACAAAAAATTATCCTCTCGATAGTTGCAGACTCCGCGATTTATAGTCCTAACTCTATAGTCCTTTCGTCCTAACTTTATAGTCTTCTCTAGTGACCTACTGCTCAGCAGAAGCTTATGTCTGTGGCCTTCATATAATTCTCATGCATAAGCCTGTAGCCCTATCGTCTAGACAGAAAGTCACGCCCCTATACGTCGCTTAAGTAGGCCTAAGCTTTTTAAAAGCTGTCTAAGCCCTACAAGTTGTGTAATTTTACGATTCATAACTTATAAGCCATACACTGTAGGCATCTACCTTTACTTCGAGTTCAGACGGTATGAAGTGTTTCGTCGAGTCATACAGATAACCTGCAGAATCTGACAATATCGCGGCGGCCTCGATGCTATAGTTGCTCTTCTGGTCCATGATGTGATCAATCCACGGTGTCCAGGCGTTGCGTATGCCGGGCAACTTCAGACCAAATCGACTCAGACTCTCGTGCATCATCATCTTGATTCAGCATCAGAATGTCATATCAACGTCACTCTGCGCAAAACACGTGCACTCGACGGTGGTTTACCAAACCGACTTTAAATAATGTACTAGTAACACGTTTATTCGCCACAAAGCTAAAACAAAGAGAAACAAAGGCAAGATTATACATGTAGGTCTAGCTTACACGAAAAAATCAAATAAAATAGTTGAAAACGAAAATAGTGTTTAGTAAATCTTTCTAACCCTTGGGTTCACGATTTTTCCGTGTCTCTGCATGCGCATAAAATTTACAATTCCATAAATTAAAAAATATCCTCGTAATTATTCATGCATTCTCCAAATTAGTTGCCATTCTTATTTTGGATGACTTGGGCAATATACAGCTTGGGCGCGGCCAAAAAGTAAGTCTCAAATTTTTGTCCATAGGCCTATCTTGACCAAATGTTGATCGATTTTCAATTTATTTTTCACTGACATATTCTGTGGGGAATGCGGTAGAAAGGTAAAGGGTCATTGCGTAGAGAGTTCAAACTTCGAACCCCCGCGTCTCCAAACTTAAATCTGATACTGCATTGAGGTGTGTCGTGAGACTCGAAGTGGATCGGTAAATTTGTACAGACCACAGACTGATAGTATATCAATCTAATATCTATTATTATCGAGTCCACTACAGTCGTCGAAAATGTTTTAGTATGACACTCAGCTGACGCCAGCCGTGTCCTATTATTGTCTTATCTGCGGCACTCAAAAGGCCTCTATAGATAGCGCATGTGTACGGCACGTGCATCCACGTCTCAATGTGATTTACTTACGCACGTCGCACGCACTTGCCCAGTCTCAATCAACTTATGCAGCAGATGAATCTTGATTGTCCTTTACCGCTATGCGACCGCTCGCTATACCCAGGGAACCCATTAAGCTATGGTGATTGTATGGTCACTGTGGTCATCAGTGGTCAACCCATAAGCCCTGCGGCGCGGCCCTGCTTCATATTTTCACTGTGATAAGTGCCGGTAATGATGTAACTGCATGTTTAAGCTCGATTGCGCTTAGTTCAGATGCTAGTATCCCGTAAGCTGATATCTAGCGCTACTGAAAGTAGAAGCACAGAATAGGGAGCTCAAAGTTTTGAAACTTATTCTAAAACGTTATCTCAACCAACGATCAAAGTCGACGGCTAAAAACCTTTTTTGCACCATTTCGGCCGACTGTATAGATTGCTTCTTTGGCACTGTGTCTTTTGTCGTCTGTCTGGCTGTCGTCGTCGTCTGTAATACATGTATTGTGGCTAAACCGTACGTCGTAGGGGTCAGCGCTGGTACCTTTGGATTAGGCGATGACGAGTTCCTATAGGCTGTCAATAGTAACCAACTAACCATGTTTCTATTTGCAGCGGTTTAGCCGCAAGTTTAAAAGCCAGTCACCCACGTGCGCCGAATTACCGTATCGTATCCTAGAGTTAAGTGTAGCGTTCAATATAGCGTCGCCACAGCACATATTCACTTTGGAAAGTCGCTTTCTTTCTGTTACCGAAAGTCGGACGCTAGCCTTCGGATATAGGCGGTACGTCCAGTCGGCCCACCCTGGCGACAGCTGAGCTTCTTGTTAGTTTGCATTTATCCACAGCCTGTCTGAGCTAACTAACGATGATAATTTAGTTGTCCTTGCACTTGCAATTTACAGGCCTACGTTTCGAGCTGAATTGTAACAAATTATTGCAACAAAACTGCTTAGGCCTACCAGTTTTGGTCTGCAGTTGTTCTCGCGCGATACTCAGCGTTTAACAATAATCTGTCAGGTCGTTTGTTGTTCGATTTTATGCCTGCTATCGATCGATCGGTGGCGACTTTAATACTACAGCGAGCGGCGACGCAAGACCTCCTTGCGAACAATGAACATCGCTTAAGTATTCGTACCGGCGCAGAGCATGGGTAAGTATGGATTAGACATATAGGCCTAGACCTACTCTAGTCAAGTATTTGTCAGAAACGACATACTTCAGCTGTCTGTTCATCTGACGCAAGATTTCGTTGTGTGCATATTGACTGTGACTCTTCCGAGATCGTCGCATTTATCCATAGACGAGTAGGCTTATTCCCTGAGACAAATGGTTTGAGCCGAGAAATTGACAATAATGTCTGTCAACTGTTTTAGGTCACACTATTTATAGGCTCCCTATTTAAATTTTAATCGTTCATAGCAGTGACATTTATGCAGTTTGGAGAGTACTCAACACTAATCATAACGGAAGTTAGATATAATCGCTTACATAGTGTGCCTCCAGGGGCTCCGTATCAGAAACAAGAAATTTAAGCTAATGCTCATGAGACGCGCGAGAGCCTATAACAGTTCCTGTTCGCAGGCAATCTTGGTATATCTCCATCCATTTCGTCGCAATTCACGCTTTTGCAGCCAAAAATCGCAAAATATCACTATAAAAACCCCGTATTTTTAAGGTTGAAGGTCAATTAAGGTCATCAATGTTGACAATCGCCAGTGCTTGCTATGTTTAGCAGCATGTCTGTGCCTATCTGCAACCATTTTCACGCTTTTTGGCACCCATGTGCACAGGCTTCCTTGAACCTAGAGGGTCCGGACTTAGATTGCTAAAATCTACATTCAATGCTGAAAATTTTATATGCAGGTTGTATTGGTCTATCTTCTGTCATTTTGGTGCAATTCAGTCTTGAAATGCGGGCCGCAGCCCGAAGTCGCGAAAAATTCACTAAAATCCCCTATTTTGTTGCTCAAGGTCATTCAAGGTCATCACTGTTGACATTTCTACGATAAGCAGCACGTCTATGCTTATCTGCAACCATTTTCACGTCAGACGAGCCAATACCGGTAGAATAACGCCTTTTAAGGGGTGTCACTTTCTCCCCCTCATTCATGGGATCCCCTTCACCCAGTGGGCAGTGGCATGAACTTTTGTCACGAAATATTAGAAACTCTAGGCTATCATATGGTGAAAACATGAAATCTCTATTTCACCTGGTCTTGGAATGGTACCGGGACGTGACACCAGGACAGACAGACAGACAGACAGACATAATTACCATAGCTCTCGCGCGTAAAAATGTTGTCGAATGCTCTAAAAACTTTCGGTGAACACTGAGAGTAAAACAATTAAACAAGCATTTCCTTTGAATAGACTCGAAACATATAATATAAACATTCATTGTTTGAGCATATGCCAGTGCTTAAGTTACTTGCTAATTTTGGGAGTGTTCCTACTGTATGCCTATATTCGCTGAACATTTTGAGAAGACTCCAAGACACTGATAGCCCTACTGCGGATGTGTACGCGGCCTAGTCTTTGACGTAACGATTTGAATGTACATCGTCGACTTGCCAAACGCGGGACACGACTTACGACCGCCGGCATGTCAGTGTCGGCGGATCGTCACGACGTGTGTTGTCGTTCTGCGCGTGATAGCGAGAAGACTGCATGTGTCGGCTGCGGTCGGCGTCGTTGGTGAACGCGGACAGCGCCGGCAACTGACGAGGACACACGACGCTCGTCACACTCTCGATCGTCTTGACTTGTCGCTCTGCGGCTTCCATAGAGCGCGTTTTGTCGAGGAACTGCTTCAGCGTCCAGCTGGGCTCAGACAAGGCGAAGCGACGTAGACGAGTTGACTGGCAGGTTTGGATGAAGTTCAGCTCGGTGACTTGTCGATGTCAGGCTTCACAGAACTTCATCAGTGTGCGTAGACGGGCGGTGTACGCATCGGTAGGTTCCAGTTGCATATTTCAAACGTGACGTTTTTTGTTGGCGCAAAGAAGTCATTTAGCGCTCGTTTGGCCATCGTATACACGTTGTTTGTTTGGCGTCGGTTCAGCTGATGCGTCTGCGATGACGAGTCCATCGAACGTCTCTTGCACGGTTTCTCCTGCTAGGTGCAAGAACAACGTGATATCTCACCGGGAGTTTGTCAACTATATCTCAATAAAAACGTGCCGCTTTTATTTTTTGAATAACTCCACGAAACACTGGCCGATTTTGTTAATTTTTGGCATGCAACATTATGAAAAAACTTGACGCAAATAACTGTAGTTTTGCTCACCTCACTCTGATACTGTTGCTACGTTACTTTGTGAAATTTGGAAGTCGTATTTTGGCTGTTTACAGCAATAAACTCATAGCGCATGCGTCAGCTTGGAAATGACCAACTGAATAGCGACAAACACCAGTGACAGCTATTATGTTTCAGAAAGTCTCACGTGTTACATCATTTTTATTACAAAGTGTGTTTAAAATGCCCCCTTCAGCACAAACGCAAGCGGTGGACGTTGATTCGACTCGCCAACAGCACGTTCAATAACGCGCGATCCAGAGCGGCTCACTCGCTGTTGATGCGTCATTTCAGTTTGTCTACGTACGATCTTAAAATAAACACGACTAGTGTTTAATATGTAACTGGTTTTCAATGATTTTGTGGTTTCAGTGATTGTTTAAGCCGACGCATGCGCTCCCCAGTATAAATTCGTTGTTGTATACGGTCAAACTACGACTTCTGCATCTCACAAAATAATGTAGCGACAGTATTAAGGTGAGGTAAGCTAAAGTAAACGCGTTTACGTCAAGTTTCTTTATGATGTTGTGTGCCAAAAATTATCAAGATTGGCCAATGTTGCACGGAGTTATCTAAAAAATAAAAGTGGCACGCTTTTATTGAGACACGGTGTATATGTTTCAGAACCAAAACCGTTTTCTTTTCTCGCTGCTTTCGTTACGTTTGGCGACGACAGTCAAGTCGGATGAGGTTGATAAACTATGACAACGTTCGTTAAACACCGATAAACGCGGATAAAAACATGACGGCTGATTTAGCGTTAGGTCTTGCGTCGTCATTAGAACAACTTCAACCGGATTCTGATCCGGCGACAACCGCGCAACGCTGGAAACAATAAACGCAGCGCGTTGAGAATTTATTCGTCGCTATTAGCAGAGTAAGAAACTAAAACTGGATTATGTTTGGAATGGGTTTTGGAGTTGGAGTGGGTCTTCAACAGACTTTTATGGCCTGTTTTCGATAAGAAACCTATTGAGTTCTGGTTATTTCTGTCTGGGTATCTATAGACCCCGCAATAAACCAAAATAAGCCTACGTTTAACGGGCGAGATCTGCTGACCGGAGAAAGAAAGCGAAAGTTTACCTCGTCTCTTGCAAAATGCTGCGTAGGCCTAACGCCTGCGGCTGCAGATTTTGTTGACAGAGGAAATGAATTAACGTCGCTTTCACACGTTTGTTTCAACACCACTTACTTTATTTCGACAAAGTTATGCCATATGCATTGCCAACGTACACCATATACTGCAGGTTTACATTGTACATGTAAGATATTCATAGCACCACCACCAGTGCCACCACCAAGATCGTCTACACCGTATAGTGACAAATTTCGTCTATAAACTTTGGAGCATACGTTTCATTATAAAAGTAAAGGGAAGTCCGGGTACAATATAAGACCTAAGTCTTCTATAAACAAATAACAACAGTTGTCCAAAATGCATTTCACACACGGATGTACAGGCGAGCTTTTCTGCAACGGTTTTGCAACATCAAGCACTGACCACCAGCACCAGCAGCTGTAGGCCTACAACACTGTTACAACATCAACGTTATAATAGCCTGCATAATGTTGTTACTGCATGTAGCCTGCTGCCATACTGTGTCGGTTGTCGCGCTCCAGAGTCTCAATCGCTAGACAAAGTACGGACGAATCTTCATTTCAGTTCGTTTCAGCGAGTAACTAAACACAATGTGTAGACAAAAACAATAATACCATGTCCATCTGTGATAATCTTTACCGTCCGCGGTGGCGATGGCAGCATCGTTTTCAGCATCTCCGCGAAGATTTTTGTTTGTTTCTCTGTTAGCACGATAACTTTTAACCGCTGCATTTAGCTTCATGAAATTTTGCACAAACACGTAACTTAGCAACAGCAACAATACTGTTAAATTATGACTTATATACCGTACCACAAATTTTTGCTGTCCTAAGAACGAAGAGTTGTCGCCGAGAATTTTTCTCAGTACACCCAGGCCTCCAAAATCTTAATCCGGCACTGACTGACACACTGAATAAAAGTAGGCTTACGATAGCTTCCTGCTAGATACTGCAACATAACAGACTAAAAGGTTAAAGGTTAAAGGTGGTGATATAGCCCTTAATGGGACGCCCATCTCAGAGCTACCTGCCGTATGGGATCACACAGTGTTACCTGCCACCCGACACAGGTGAATGCGCCCCGCTTTAACCCCAGCCAGATAGGCCGGTACTCGATTTACCTACCTCAGAGGGTTGAAAGGCTGAGTTGACCTAGGCGGCTGGTTACATACCGAAATGGTTTACCTGCCCACAGGCAGTCACCCATCGCAGTACTAACCAGGCCCGGCGTACAGTAACTTCGTTGATCGGATCAAACGAGTTACCGCTACACCACGCCACCACCATATTAGATGCGAATGGTTTTCTTTGCGGAAAAAATTGACAGCAAACTAAAAACTGCAGCCATATTTTTAGCCTCTTATTAGAATTTTGGGGAGGTAGTTTTTAGAAACGGACGGAAACCGGAAGCACGGAATTTTTTTAGGCCCTAGTGATAATTTATAGTCGTTGGTCGATAGAGACAGCATTAGGCGTATACATCACAGTGCAGCACGGTAGTGCTGACACTGTTGTAATGGCGGTGAACGTTAAGTATAGGAAATGGCGTTTGGGGGGTCCTGTAACTCCGAAACCCTTTAACCGATTTCCATAAAACTTGGCACATCGCCCACCCGACCTTTCACACAAAATTTGGTTACAATCGGTTCAAAAGGGGCGTAGCGGCGCATGCGCGAAATTCGCCGTTAGGCGTCTATTTTTTCTTTTTTTCCTTGCACACGGCTACAGACCAGCCCGTTGGACCGACCGACGCCGCTAATGGCTCAAACGAAGCGTCCTGACGCCGGACACATTCCTTATATGTTTTCGGTTAAATTTTTTTTGAATTTACCCTTTTCATGCCCGTGTGGCTCGGTAGTCTAACGGTAACGTGCCGGATTGTAATCCTTGAGGTCACTCAGGGGCGCAAGTTCGACTCCGCACCAGGACACTGCCGGGTAACGACCTTAGGCAAGTTGTTCACACACATGTGCCTCTGTCACCAAGCAGTATAATTTGGTATCGGTCAAAAAGCGGTGATGCCCCGGCCGAGGCTGGGAAGGTAACCATAGGTCTGGCGTCGCACTGGCCATGCGTCACGGACTCAAGTGGTTTATCCACCTACGGGCTCAACGGCCGCGAGTGGGAGATGAGCACCCCACCTACGCCCCGGCTGGTGCATGGCTCCCTTTACCTTTACCTTTATGCCCCAATTTAAAAAAATTTTGAACATTTGCGTTGCAGCTTATGGGGACTTCAAATCGGCATAACTCGGTCCCCGTAAAAGATAATTGCACATAGTGTTTACCTACCCTCCTATTTTCGGGGTCGGGCAATCTAATGGTGTCATTTAAATTTACCCCCTAACGACTCCTGTTGCCACTGCAACCATTTAAAAGTTGAAAATTTTGCATTACAGCCAATGGAGATTTCAAAGCGGTATAACTCGGTCCCCGTAAAAGATAATTGCGCGCTGCTTGTACCTACCCCCCCCCGCTTTTCGGGGTCGGACAATTTGACGGTGTCATTTAAATGTACCCCCTAACGATCCCTGTTGCCATAGCAAGTATTCAAAAATTGCAAAATTTTGCATTACAGCCAATGGAGAGTTCAAAGCGGTATAACTCGGTCCCCGTAAGAGATAATTGCGCGCTGTTTGCACCTACTCCCTATTTTCGGGCCCGGGCTTTCCGACGGTGTCACTTAAATTTCTCCCCAGCCGACTCACGTTGCCATGGCAATGAATTTTGGGACAAAATTGACTATAACTCGGCCCCGTGAAAGATAATTGCGCGCGGTTTGCACCTACCCCCCTTTTTCGGACCCGGGCTATCCGATGGTGTCATTTAAATTTGTCCCATGACGACCGCTGTTGCCATGGCAACTAACCGTTTTTATTCAAAGACAAAATTGGCTGCAGCAGACATTGTTACATCACACATAATTTCTTCTTTGCACCAACTTCCTTTACCCGCCCGGAGATATTCTGAAAACCAGCAAATAAATTTATTGTCATAAAATCAAATACCAAAAACTTGGACAAAATTACAAAATTCGACTGAAAACAGCAAAAATCAGAGCAAAAAAAACGTCAACAGTTTACATTTAGAATGGCTAGTCTTGTAAGGGCCAGTCTGGAATTTAACACGCGATAATATCGCAAAGTATCTACTTACTCACGGCCCTTGAAGTAAAACCAACCGGCTGCCTGAGCACGTTTGTTGGTCCCACCGTTCTGCAAGTAAAGTCCGTTCAGATTGCTGCTCTGACCTCGTTTGTACCACCAACCGCCCATGAAACGCTGCGCGCAGTTTCCTTGCGGCCACTTGTCATTGTCCCGGTCTTTGGTGCTAAACTTCATTCGTTGATGATACCTCAGCCCATCACCTTGCCACAGACACAGCTAGCCTACGTATAACATTGTACAATACAATACAATGCAATGGAAAATTTGCACTCAAAAACTGACAAACAAACTGTCAGTTGATTCTAGCACATAAACTAAAAAAGTGAAACGTTTAAAAAATGAAATGAGAGATACTGAGAATAGAAATAGTGTTAAATGTAAAAATGACAAAATTCAAAAAATGACTGAAGTAAAGACAACTAAAATAAGAAAAAAAACTGAAAAGGTAAGAAATAAAGAATAATAAGTACAGAAGAATAATAACGTACAGAAAGGCTTGAAGTGGGAGGTACCCTTGTGATGTGTTACGAGTTTTCATGTTTTGTTTGTCTGTCCGTCCGTCCGTCACACTGCTGTATTGGGGGACGCTGAAAATGCTAGAAATGAAAATACGAGACATGAAAATGCGGCACCAAAAATAAGGGGTGAAAATGGAAAAAGTGAGAAATGAATATGCGGGTCAGACGTATGCTAAAAGTAATGTTTACACTACAGTTCAGTTCAGTACAGTACGCTGAATGTCAGTACATGAAACTAACGAAATTCAAATTAACGTTCAAAAAAGCAAAAAAAGTTATCATCGAAACTCGTCTACAGTTCTACAGTTCAGTTCAGTACAGTTCGCTGAATGTCAGTATAAAGTTAAGACGATAGTGATGTCCGCTCGACAGATTGGACATCCGCGTCCCTGGTCATGGACACGGTTAGCGCAATCTATACAGAATCTTTGATGACCACACGGCACCAGTGCGACGCGAGGGTTA
>Ga0209367_1014143_pt1 | contig 10159 bp, 8 predicted proteins | sample WorMetLIZISLAND2_FD_187412 | JGI IMG/M metagenome (GOLD analysis project Ga0209367, IMG submission 187412) | Marine gutless worms symbiont microbial communities from Max Planck institute for Marine Microbiology, Germany - Olavius geniculatus... ...
TTACTATACAGTTTCACTGGGTCTACTCTATATCAGAGACCTTCCCAATAATACGAGGTGATTCATTCCTAACTTTTATATTGTATTCCTAACCCTAACCCTAACCCTAACCCTAACCCTAACCCGGAAACGCTTCAACGGGGCGCTCCAAGATCTCCTGGGCGACACTGACAAGATCACCCCGTGGCCGTCGGAGTTCCAAGCACGGTGATGGATTCCGCCATCTCTCGGGGAAGGACTGTGAGACGTTTGCTACTGTGCTTAATGATGCTTTGTATCGTTTAAACTCCACCCTCCACCCTCAGTAGGCGCTTTATTCTGTTCCAAATACACTGTCAACCTTACCCCCAACTCCATCCCACCTCTTACATTCTCACTTTTGGATTACGGTCTTAAATTTATACCTACACTCAAATTGCTGGACCCCCAACTAACCATTGAGGCCCAGCGCTACATCACCAGGCGTATCAGCCTTTTTGATTTTTTTCAACATAACCCCACCAAGGAAGACCGTAATCCAAATTATTTCCGGAAAAAATTCACTAAAAAATCCAATTGGACCCCTAGTACAGCTCAATTATCGGATCATACTCTCAAAAACATTGACTCTATTAACGAAATTACACAAAATGAAGTTAACGGTAAACTTATCAAGCATAAGGACCAAAAATTTATAACCCACAAATGCACGCCTAACCTCTCAGATGAGCAGGTGCAGGCCATTAAAAAACTTAGGAATGACCCTAACATAATAATTAAAAGCGCCGACAAAGGCGGAGCGGTGGTCATTATGTCTAAAAATCTGTATATAAAAGAGGCGGAACGCCAACTGCAAAACCCAAATTATTATAAATCTTTAGACCACCCACTTTATCCTGAGACAGCCAAAACACTAGACCGCCAACTATCTAACCTAGCGGCCATGGGCTACATCACTAACAAACAGTATAATTTTCTACGCCCAGATTTTAATAAAATGACTAGCCGCTATTTTTATCTTCTTCCCAAAATACATAAACCCATAACATCCTGGCCCGATCCCCACATGCCGGCGGGTCGCCCAATAGTTTCAGATTGCGGTTCTGAATCTTCAAAAATTTGTGAATTCATCGACCACTTTTTACAACCAGTTTCAACCAAACATGAGTTCTTCATCAAGGACACTTATGAGTTTATCTCTAAAGTATGGGATCAGATTATTGATCCTTCTTGGCTCTTAATCTCAGCGGATGTGGAGTCATTGTATACTAACATGCAAATAGACCGTATTTTGCAATCCATAAGACAAGTCTTCCAGGAATTCCCGGATCTCTCTAGAGCCGACGAGGCCATACTAGACCTCATGGAAACTACATTAAAAAATAATGATTTTGAATTCAATGGCCAATTTTACCTCCAAGTTTGCGGCATCGCCATGGGCCGAAAATACAGCCCGGCAGCTGCTAATATATACCTAAGAGATTTTGACCACAAAGCGATGCATGAGTTCGAGATTAAACCCCACTTATATTCTCGGTTTTTAGACGACATCTTCGCAGTCTGGCCAGGCACCAGGCAACAGCTCATAGCCTACCAGGACTACCTAAATTCCCTAATTCCGGGTATCAAAGTTACTTTTGAAATTAGGGAGCAAATCATCTCCTTCCTCGATACTCAAGTCTATAAAACAGTTGACCAGGAAGGCCATTGTGTCCTTAAAACTAAGGTTTTTTTCAAACCTACAGATACCCACCAGTTATTACATCATTCCTCATTCCATCCTAAGCATATATTTCTTGGAATAACCAAATCACAATTTATTAGGTTTAAAAGAATTTCATCATCATTTTATGATTACAACCACTCTTCTAATACTCTAATCAAAGTTTTAACACAGAGAGGGTATAATAGGAGGAGCCTCCAGAGGCTCAAAATGCAAATTTGGAATAACTACTCAGCAGTACCTAATAGAGATAATCCAGAAGCTTTACTAAAGGCCCACAAGGCCCCTGAGATTATCCCCATAGTCACACCGTTTGATAACTTCCATTCCATACTTAACCGGAAGTGGTGCCGAGTTACGCGTAAAAACCCAGTTCTTAAAGAGGCCCGTATTATAGCGGCCTATAAAAGACACAAGAACTTGGGAGATCTACTAGTCCGGGGCAGGCTTAAGAAACCCGAGGCCCACACACCAGCGGAAGAGCCTTTAGGGTCACCCAACCCACCGGACAGTCAGGATTCGTCTTTAGACGATAGCCAAACCGAAGCCTTACTGGACGCTCTCATTGCAGCCATGGAGCGCCATGAACCGACCTAAGCACCCTGCAGCTCAACCACCGCGTCCACCCAAAATCACTTAACCTAACATAAACCCACGGACATGACTGTCTCGTACATATATTTCCTTGGGATTAACCACCAATACTCATCTAACCCCCACCACCTAAACCCTACCTAACCCTAATACCCTAAAATAACAAAAAACCCAAAACTTCTTTGTTAAAAATAACCCATATACAGCGTATAATTGTACTCATTCAGCTGCTTTGCTCACGTAACTGTATGTGCGTTTGCTGGTTCACTGTACATATGGACTTTGGCTTTGCCACTGCGTAGAACCAATATACATTGCATCTATTTATCGTATTTCGATGTGATTATCGTTCGTACAGTGTTTTATTATTTCTGATGTTTTATCAATTGAGCACTATATACTTTTTCACTCTGTGCAAATTTGCATTGTTTTGTATGGTTCTACTTACATTTTTATCTACGTCCAATACTATCTCCCCCCTACTCATTACCCCCACATTCCACCCATTTCTACATTTCTAACTCTACTCTCATTCTGGTCGGCTGTAGCCACACACCGACCTAAACACCCGGCGGCCTAGCCACCGCGTCCATTTAAAATTCATGACGAAATAAAATAACAAAAACCAAACATAAACCCATTTATGGCACTACCACATAGGTATTTACCTACTCTACTAATACACCTCCAACCCCAACTACTAAAACCCTACCAAACCCTAACCACTTAAACCCCTAAAAACCACATTCACTCTGCATAATGAGGCTGGTTCAGTTATTTTGTGTACTCAGCTGTGTTTACTCGTTCACTGTACATATGAACTCTGGCACTGCCATTGCGTGGAACGACTTACATTTATATCACATTTATTCATGATGTTTCATGTTCAATATTCGTGCAGTTACTGATGATGTCTGATGTTTATCTAGCACTATATACCTGCTCGCTATACGCAAATTTGCACTTGTGGGTATGGTCATAATTCCAACTTTATTTTTCGTCAAATACTATTTCAACCCCACAACTTAGCTCCATATTTCAGGCCATTTTTTTCCCACTCATGTACTATAGACTGGGCTACGCCCCCTCATTTACGACATTAATTACTCACATCTACAGGCCCATGTTTGCAATTGTATTATACCATCAATAGTTTCGGTTTAAGTTTATAAAATGCTTTTATGAACATTTAGCCGCTTCTTTAACTGGCGTGGGTTCTCAAAGGAGGCATCGCGAGGGTGTTTCTGGTGTCTGTGTCCGTCCGTCACCCACTGTCTCTCCGGACACAGTTGGATTTTTAACAGTAACCCTAACCCTAACCCTAACCCTAAAAACGTAGACTCTTTTTTTTCCGGACACGGTGTACATTATTTAAATTAACAGTCAATCATAACACAGTAAAAGTATTACATATTTGTGTTGCTTAATCCAGCTATTTGATGGTGAAATCTACCATTATTCTTTCAGCTATAGCTGCTAAAAATTTCGTGTAAATTCGTTGTCATTTGAATCTGGGTTACGAAAGAAGAAAAGGCATAACACTTCTACGAGCAGAAAAAACACATCTCCACCAGTAACAAAATTTTTAGCAGTACATGTGTTATAAATAGCATTCATCGACATTAATACTCTATTAAGCATAACATCAAAGACAATCCTAAATATATTTCAAAAAATTGTTTAAAAGGCAAGGCACATCTAAATAATCCGCACTAAATCTGAAAAAATAACAGTCAGCCTAATTACCGGTAGCCTACAGCGCTACCCATTTGATCACAGTAAAAACCACACAAAACAATCGTTCATTATAAAACAACCTGCATTCCAAATTACACGCCAACAATCAAAATTATAAACTAGAAGGCCCTCGTGAGAGTGCATGTCTTCGCCAAGTTGGCCTATTTTTTATAAAATAGTAATCTAAACGCATTTTCTGACTTAGTTAGCTTCACTGCTGCTGGCAGTGGGGACGCAGATGCTACACTGCGGACTCAGATGCAAAATTCTAGGATGCGCACATCTCTGCTAGACATATTTGTTTGACGAGATGGCGGAGATAATTTGACCTTTCGGGGTCACGTGACGTCATCGGTCACGTGACCATTCGACTCGCGGTGGTGGACTTCCTATGGTTGGTCCATTGTGACCATGCGTCTATCTGCACCGTTATGGAGATATGGTGCCTCAAAGGCATGTACACAGACACACACACCTACAGACACAACGACGGACAGAATGACCAATCTTATAATCTCCTCCAGTGTTCACTACGTTTACGCTTGGCGGAGATAATGAATATCTGGGACATTCCATGTTACACTACACAGCATTATATGCGGCAGCTTAATCTCTTATCACACATTGCAGATAGATGTGTTCTGTTACAGTAAGCCTACAGTCAATTGACTATAAGTGCACAGGTTCAGAGGTCACCCCACGAGCCTGTCCGACTGCTACTCTTGCTTCGTGGTTGATGCCATTTCGGATGTTCTTGAAAGCTCCAGTTGTCTGGCGCGTGATTTCGCGACCTGCTGAGACCGCTATGTTGCTTGCGATAATCTCTAGCACCGAAGCTGCCAAATCTGACAACAATCGACAAACCAGAAAGTAAGTAAGTAGCAAGCTATCAGCTACACTTATACCATACCGCTAATATTTTAACCAAGGTACTGTGACGAACTGTACCGGCGAGTGCTCCTTCAGTCACCTTAAACGCATCAAATCTGCTCTAAGATCAACCCAGACTCGAGAAAGATTAAACAACCTGTTGAACATTGAAAGTGATTTGCTTCAGAAGTTGGACTTTTCCACAGGCCTTTAGCTCAGCTAAAAGTAGGAAGAGATCCTTCTGACTTCCTGAAGTGTATTTCTTAGGAACACGAAATCACATCATAATCCAAATCTCAATTATGTAAAACGGTGTCAATTTTGTATCAAAAGTACGATAGTTGCAACTTGCAGCCTGCAGCTGCAGGAGCAGTGTACCTTTGCAGTTCACACTGTAGTCTCTTTATAATAAATTCAAAACCGGTCTTTGTAATATTATTGTAGAATTTTCGGGTGACCAACTGAACACCGATTGCTAGAAATTTCAAAATTTGGACAGGGAGGCCTCATTTTTCTCAGTGCACCAGGGCCTCCAAAGTCTTAATCCGGCACTGGCTAAGGAGTGGCAGGTAGGCAAATACTACAGAATAGACCAGACTATCCAAATAAAGTAGCTACTTGTATACATAACTGACACACCGATATTCGCCTAGGATTCAATGGCCGTTACAAAATGGCGCTATTTCATCAATTCTTAAACTAGGAAAAATCCGAAATATACGTTTTGTAGGGAATTTAATTCTGAACATAGGCGGAAATATTTTGGACGACGACGTCATTATTGTGACGCCATCAGCTAATAGAACACAGTGTGTTAGTGTATTATTTTTCCCACCAGTAATAAATCGAACTCACAAGTGACAAACAGCATAGGAACGAGAAAAAATAAACAAACTCAACAAGTTAATGTCACCTCTGTAAACGTTCAACATTAGTGCTTCGTTTTCTTACATCTAATATCATCCGAGTTTGTTCAAACATTTGTCCCATCTGTCAACAAGCAGTTTTGTGTCTGATGCAAAGAACGATGCTGGCTGCTGTCCCAGCCACTGACGAACGACTGATTGCACCTTCACATTTCATGCAAATTTCTGCCCAACTACCAAAACAAACAAAATAGCATTTTGTTTGTTATAGGACAATTTCAGTGGCAACGTCGTCTTATCCAATGTTTATAAATGACGGCACAGTGACGTCATCTTAACAAAACTCACCTAGTACTGAGAATTAAATTCCTTACAAAACGTATATTTTGAATTTTCCCTAGTTCAAGAATTAATGGAATGGCGCCATTTTGTAACTTATTTAAAGAACGACCCTCATACAAGCGATATCATGTTCAACAACATCGCAAAATATTTCAGCATCCAACGGATCAAACACAGTCAGTAAATACATTGTTACCCATATGTGTATGATCCCATATGGCAGGTAAGGCTGCGTAACTCTGAGCTGTAAGAGACATAGAGCGCCTTTAGCCTGTTACCTGTCAGTCACATGCTGCTGACCGTATACGTCTGTACATACCGGCGGATCGGTGTTTTACGCTGCGCGGCGCTGTAACGAGCTTCAGCAGCGCCGCGAGCTTCAGCGGCCAGCGCCTGAAGCCACTGCGGCGTGTCTTGCTTTGACTCAATCAGTAGCTCGATCAAATCCCACGCCAGCGCACGGTTCTTGTCGTTGAAGAACGACGTTGCCAACCCTTGACATAACATTGCACGCCACTGCAACTACAGCTGTATATATAATTTTGTAAAAATGCTATAAATGTAGGCTACCCATATACATATCTTATGCGTAAACAGCTCTTCTATACAGGTTGGGCCATAAAAACGTGGCGCTTTACTTTTGTCCATATCGTCGCCAATTAATGACCAATTTTCAAAATTCTTTCACTGTCACACTCCACAGACAATTGAAATAATGCGATTATTACATATACCACCACACCGTAAATGCGTCTTTACACTACCTTGTGAAATATGAATGAAATATGCATGTATAACGATAATAATAAGTCTAGTGTCATACGGATCATTCATCGCAATGTTGGTCTGAATTGTTTTTCTTCATTTACTTAAACATTTGTTACTATCGTTAGGTTTTCTTACATCTGTGTTTCACAAGGTAGTGCAAAGATGCATTTACGGTGTGGTGGGAAATATAATAATTGCATTATTGCAAATTGACCGCAGAGTGCATTAGTGAAAAAAAATTTTAAATTGGTCAATAATTGGTTAAGACATGGACAAAAGCAAAGTGCCACGTTGTTTATGGCCCACGGTGTACATGCGAAACAAACGAAATCAAACATTAATAAAATAAACAAACTACTGCATGATACTCGCGCTAAAGATAACATTCTGCCGCACTCATTAGTAGTACATACCGAGATTGCCTACTCTTCCCGTTCTACCGATTCGATGCACGTACTCCTCGATGTCAGTGGGCAAGTCAAAGTTGATGACGTGCTTCACGTTTGCGATGTCAAGACCCCGTGCTGCCACCTGGCGTGGACGCATCAAAGCAGTCATTAGCTTCAAGTACAACTTACTGCAACCTAGGGCCCACGTTTTCTAGACTCCGTTGTGAGTTGCCGTGCTTTAGCTATATCGGTATTTTTACACCATAATTATACTTTGTGTCGCCGTGGTAATGGTATATGCAACACGTCATCTGGCATCAAAGCAAATGGTGAAAGCACCGAACCTTATAAAACTAAGTATATCAAGTTATATCTACAGGTATATCCGCAATGTACCACGTGGATGAAACTGAAGTACCAGATGATTAATTTCAACAGTACCAATAGTCATCAGCAAATCTGAGAAAGCCACTGAACAAAAGGTCTGGATTACAAATTACTGCTGTCCAATTGTGCAGGCTGCTAACTTGAAAACTAAACGGCATAGAAAAAGAAACAAAATTAATGCAAACATTCCCCAAGACAGGAGTAACGGGTGTGCCAGTTTTCAGTTTAATACGTCCAAGGTTAGGCGGACGGCCGCAAAATATGTCAGCACTGGGCCGACAGTTACCTAGTTACGTAGCAACTTTTGTCGATTTTCATTTTTATTCGTTCATTCACTTCTTTATTGTGGAGATTTACGATCGTTGGACTTCTCTTATTTGGGCCTAACTAACAGACAACAGTAAGCACGGCGACATACAGCTGTAGCAACAAGGATCGGACATTTTCCACATCGGAACGTGCGCAGGGCTTCCTCACGCTCGCACTGTGTCCGGTCGCCATGGATACTGTTGACATGGTAACCCTCACCGTCCAGGAAGTATTCGAGCGCATCAGCCCCTTTCTTTGTCTCAACAAAGATTAGCGTAAGGGCATCAGATCCTGCAGAAGCAGAAATATCAAACAGCATCCCCAACAAATGTGATATACATCATGCTCGCAAAAAAACTGATTCCCATGTTTAGTCACTAAAATTTCAAGATTAAGCACTCTGCTAATCGTCATTGCTTTGGTACTTTGTAACAAAATTCTGTAATAGAAAATGTTCACAAAATGTTCTGCCACACTTCTGCTTACGCAGGCAAGATTTAGTAATATTAGGTCTGTTATGTAACACATAAAGCAACGTTTTCTGGATGCAGTCTATTACAGCCTGGATATACACTGTGACCTGAAAAAAACCGACACTCTGCATAGTGCATGTAAAGGATTGCATTATTACTGCATTCACAAAAGCAACGCAAAACGGAAAAGCTACCAGAAGCACTGAGAAGATCGAGAAGAAAAGCTCGTTTTTCCAGTTCTTCCACCCACAGAACTTTCTGCGTGATGTTTTCACTGGTACTGCCGACACGGCCGATAGCAAGGAATATATAATCGTGCAGAAAGTCTCTTGCTAAGATCTGCAAAATAACACGCACACAGATGCTGGTTGTTTTTTCCAATATAAGCGAGTATATACGACCACTGCTAAACTATACATTCCAATTTTGCCTACAAAAATGAAAATAAGAATAATGACGGTATATGAAAAAGCATATCGACAAACAGTGCAGCCCTTCCCTTTAGCTAAAAACTGGCACCCAGTTACTTCTGCCATGGAGAACGTTCACATAAACTTTTGTTTCTTTATCTCTTCATTTTCCAGCTAGGAGCCCCTATGGGACAGACAGACAGACGGACGGCGGACGGACGAGCAAGACCTGTAATAAGGTCTGTTAGGTCAGCCGCATAATAAAACACTATCTCACGTTTCTAACACATCATACTACTCCCAGCTATACAAGTAATGACATGAACCAGCCAGTGCCAAACTAACACAATATTCGTTCAGGCATACAGTGAAATTAGTTGTAACTAGCAAAGCTCTACTCCGTTACCTGGCAACTCAACCCCCCTCCTTCACGCAGGCTGCCCGTGGGGGAGGTGGCGGGCAAGATGTGGGCGCACGTGTACCTATGGCCCAAGGACTTAAACGCCACAGTCAGGGTCCACGACCGTGCAACACAGAAGGCGTCAGAGGCGTATGACAAACAGACAAACTTTCCGTGCATTATAGTAAGATTCCCATCACAATGATCAGTTGATCACATGTTGTTGTTGTTGTTGGAGTCTTCCGTAAAGTTGACGAATGAGCAGTCAGCAATTGCGAGTTATCGTATGTGAATAGAGTCCAATGGCGGCAGCACATCCACGTCCACAGATGGTACAGTTGTGAGACAGAGAAGATGTCGTGACACCAGCCTTCCTCTTTTCTCTCTTCAGTTGCAGGTCTGAGATGCATTGATGTTCGAAATGGGATACTCCCAACTTGCAGGAGCTTCACCACAACGATCAATCTTGTGCAGTTGTTTCCCGGGTTGCTGAGTCGATTTTGCACAGCTGTAGGTTTGTCTTCAATGCATCTTTATAGCGTTTAACTGGATGACCACATGGTCTGTTTCCAGAGGCAAGTCGGCTGCAGAAGATGGCCTTAGGAAGTCGTGTGTTGGACACGCGAACCAGATGGCCAGACCAACGAAGCTGTGCCTGTACAAGCATGGCTTCAATTCCGGTCATCTTGCAGTGCGCTAAAACTTCCATGTTTGGTATTTTGTCTTGCCATTTTATGCCAGTTGATGATGATGATGATGATGATGAAGGACGAATCAACTTTAGCGTGGCGCTAAGTCCTAAGACTACAAGGACACGTAACAATAAGCTTAAACAGTGAAATCACGTAATAGTAGTCAGTGCAATGAGACGTTCTTAGTCATGTCTATAAGACCGGGCAAAAAGTTTGGTTT
>Ga0209367_1014144_pt1 | contig 10159 bp, 2 predicted proteins | sample WorMetLIZISLAND2_FD_187412 | JGI IMG/M metagenome (GOLD analysis project Ga0209367, IMG submission 187412) | Marine gutless worms symbiont microbial communities from Max Planck institute for Marine Microbiology, Germany - Olavius geniculatus... ...
TATTTTATGCTACGAAATTGATATCTTTATGTGTTGCCTGTTCTCCGAGACCACTGTAGCTTTGACAGTGTTTGTTTTGCTAGGTAATGTGGTCACACAATAAAGGTGCGGTGGGTGGAAGAACTTTACGTTTACGCGCCATAAATTTCTGCCTGTAACAGTGAAAGAATGGTTAAAATCGGTCCTGAATTACCGAAGTTATCCCAAAAATAAAACTTTGGGTATCCGTTTTTTGGACCACCCTGTATGTTTCCATTTTTGGCATCATGATTATTAGGCGGAAGCGCTTTTGCAGCGCAAGCGATTCCGATTATTCCTGCACATTTTTAAGTAGCGTGGTCTTACTGTCGTCTGTCACATTATGCCTTCTGTTTTAACTGTTCGACGGACTTAGATGCCATTTGCCAGGTAAAATTGTGGGATCCACAGATCCAATGACACATTGTGTAAGATGGGAATGCCTAACCTCTGGAAAAGGGTGTATTGGGGGTCGAGTCGTAGCCAAAACATGCATTATTGTTTTCAAAGTACAAAAAAGATGATTTATAATTCATTACTTGGCAGTGTCAATCAATGACTGAGCTCTTACCAAATAACTTTGTTTTTTTTTGTTTTTATTTGTCTAAAGTAAAAACCCTGTGTTGTGTTTCAGCAAAAAGGGACATTTTTTTTCTTCTTGAACATATCTGTTGTAAATTATGTAAGTTTTACAGTACTTGTAAGTTTCCATGTTTTAAAGGCTTTGGTTAGGTAAATTTTTTTTATAAAATATTTTATCTAATTTGTCAAAGTTATTTTGCTATAAGTTAGCTCCTGTAATTTATTCATCACAGCGATTTCATTGTGACAGAAACAGTTTTATGCACAAGACTGGCCGTTTTTTGCGGCATTAAATTATTAACACACATTCGCACGTCTAAGAGCTGGCAGATTTTTAATGACATTTGTACTGAAATTGTGCTTGCGACCAACAACAAAAAAACTTAAATTAGGTAATTCTTTGATAGTGTTATGATAAAACACAACGAAGGTCTGTTTTTTAGCACAGTGCAAAAACCGCGCAACAAAATAGACATCAGTCGACAAAAGGTCACCTCTGTGACTGTTTCGGATATTACGAATTACTGTTTGGTGTGCTCGAGCAGTGTTTCAGATCGAGTACCCGACGTCAGTCCGAGTATTTGTAGCAGCACTAATTGAGAGTGATTCTGGCTTAGTGTGCGCCAGCAGACAGTGCAATAGCCGTGGACAGACAGCTGAATGTCGGACAGAGAAATGCAAGCTATAGCCTATTATAGTGTTAAAGAATTTAATTACTAGTTCTCCATACATTCAACAGGATGTTGCTGCCAGCGTTGGTGTTGATGTTTGCAGCCTTGACTCACTATGACGTCAGGTTCTGTAAGTAGAATTCGACAGCAAAACCGCGGTTACATAATTATGTTAAACATTGTAACAAAATATGTGCCACAATTTTGATTCATTCAGATTTGATTTTGCTATTGTATAATGTCTAGGGGGTTACTTTTTTCCGGATAGAGTGTATAATCTATCTGTCGTACGACATAGGCCTACTGCATTCGATCCATGTGCGACAGACGTTAGCTGGGTTTGAGCAAAATAAATTAATTGACCAAAGCAAATTAAATTTGTTTGTCTTTTTTGCGTTCGCTCGTCAATGTGTGTATATGCGCTTCTGATTCGTTTTATATTTGCTAGACGAAGGACAAAAAAAGGTTTTTTCCCGTTGGAGTTAAATGACAGTCGTCAAAAGGCAAATTCTGATTATGACTATAATTATTAAGCCGGCTTTGTGCTTTAAATTATCCAGAAGATCTGGTCAAAAACAGGATTTCGAATAATCATAACTTTTCTGAATAATTGATTAAAATAACTGCGCAACTGTCTTTCAGATTTCAAACATGCCCTCTACTCGAAAAAGTTAACACCTAGGCTACGTGTTCCCTCCCCGTGTGGTTCGGTGGTTTATCGTTTAACACTGGGAGATATCAATCAATCAATCAATCATTCAATCAGTACAGAATTTGCACTTAGAAACTGACAGACAAACTGTCAGTTTAATATGGCACAAAACTTAAAAGAAATAAAATGTTTCAAAGAAAAATGAAATAAGAGATACTGAGAATAGAAATACTGCTAAATGTAAACGTTAAAAAATCCGAAAAATGACTGAAATAAAGAAAACTAAAATAAAAAAAAACTTACAATGTAAGAAATAAAAAAAATAATCATAAAAAGTAAAACTCAGAAAAAAAACTGAAATGAGAACAAATAAAAACCGTGAGCCGGTCTGAATAGCCGTAAAGTCAGTCCGAGGGGAGCCAGATGTCTATGGAGGATAGGATTTGAGAAAAAAAGTTTTGAAATTGGAATGAAAGAATGATGGGGTGATGGATGACAAGAGTGGTGATGGTGACGCTGACGAGGTGAGATGATCATGGAAGTATGGTGAGTCAGGAAAAGGCAGATCAAGACGTGGCTGACGAAGTGAGTGGGGGAGTTTATTCCAGAGATGAGGTGATGCATAGCGAAAGGAACGACTGGTAATTTTTAAGGAGGAATGAATATGTGGACGATCGAGAGTGACGATAGACGAGAATCGAGTGTTATGTGGTGTCTGGAAACAGGTTAAGTTGTACAGGTAAGGAGGTTGAGTGGTGTAGAGAAGTTTAAAGGTAAGAGAGATAGTTTTGTATTTAATCTAGCAAATATGTCGACGAAAGTTTCTGCCGTCCGAGTCCTTTTGTCGCTAGCTGTTTTATCGGGCAAGTAAATTGCCGACTGATGTGACTGACAGCGACATGTCACAATGTAGTCAGAAGGTTTTCGAGCGCGGTTTTCTAAATGTAATTGTGGCTTTGTCACTGTTAAGTTGAGTCTAATAGATTGCCGTCTGGGCGGTTTATCGGTCGCTGCGTGATTCAGTAATTGAGCGAGTCATTGGTCGGGTCGTGAGGAGGGTTACCGCAGGTCACGTGCTTCTATGTGACGTCACACGACATCGACGTCACACCATCAGATCTGATACTGAGGTGTGCTGGCAGAAGATGGATGCGCGAAACTTGATCCGCACTCCGCAGACGTTGCAGGGAGAAACTGCATACACATACGCTGAAGGCATTATCTACTACAATTCCTACTATATCGGAAGAAAATGTTTTTACAAAATAACTTAAACCAGAATTTTCTCCGATTACAATAATTCTTCTGTGCCACTACAGCGTAGGCCTAAATAATACAATAAGTGTATAAGTTCGCCCATCTGTTTAATAAACGTGAATCGTTATAAATGTATACTATACGACTAAGCGGCTTTTAGTATGTTTGTTCTGGTCGTTATAAGTAAACAAGTCTAAATGAGTAAGTAAAGCGTTTGTTTTTATAGCTCGTTAACGCCAGAAAGGTCCTTAATTTGCTGCTTAAATTCTTCCTCTGAAAAAAAATAATGTCTTCAGTAATCGTCCAAAGACGGAGACGGAGTCTCGGAGACGGTGTGAACATGTGTCTCGCAGATGCATCATCTGCTCTAAGTCCTAATCATAGGCTTACGCTCAAATGGCTTTGAATTTATTCGGCGAAATGTGCCATTTTGTTTCAATTCTATTAAATGCTTCAGAAACCAAACTCCTTGAAGCTTACAGCGTTTTTTATACTAGGCCTATGACTAGATTTAGGAAAAAAGATAAAAAAGGAAAAATGGAAAATAAAAAACCCCAAAAAATAGGATGGGTGATAAAAAGTGAGAAATTCAAAGTTTCGCTGCGAAATCCAGCCCACAAACTTTTTTTCTAGATCTTAACGCCACTGATCAGATAACAGCGACACGTCTAGCTAAATGACTGTCGGACTTGTAGAGCCGCGATTTATCTGTAGGCCTTACAGCGTCTGAACCAATGACCAGCAGTAGCACGCTAGCGGTCCGACAGTCAGTCTCGTTGACGTTCAGACTTGGAAAAGATCAGATTGGCGAAGACCAACGATGGGCATGGTCAATAAACCTGTCACACGAGACGAAAATTGTCGTCGTCGTCATTCACTGATTTCAAATGAAAGACGGAGTGCCACAGGGTGAAACCAAAAATCTCACGGAACTTGTATAGGCCTAACTAAGTCTTACTCATGCTTTTGATGATTCGCGATTTTGTCTTATTTTGGTCATTCTTAATTTTACATCATTTCATGGGCGGCGCCAAAGAGAGGGCCAGGGGAAGCTTGGCCCCCCTCCTCAGCTGCCCCAGAAAAAAATTTGCTGGTGCTCTCTGGGCACTTCAACATGCAAAGGTGTGAATTATTAAACGGCATTCTTGCAAAAAACACAGATATCTGTAAGTGTTTTTGCATTTTCAATTATTTAAAAGCAGGCAAATTTGCGCCTTTCATATTGCAGGTCCAAAATTTAAAAGTGATTTATCCCCCCTGACTCCCTGACCAAAGGCTCTGCCCCTGGACCTGCTACATCTTTTCCATGAACACAACAACTGAATAGTTTGACATTTGGGCCACACACAAACCCCCCTGTGCCCTGGTTCTTGCCTTTCTCGTTGCTCCCCCCAGCTTTAGATTCCTAGCGCCGCAAATACATCATTTCCTACATTACCTTCAGGTTTTAATATATATACAACTTTATTCGCCAGGAAGAGAACTGACAGCAAGTAAACAAAAAAATACAAAAAATGTATAGTTTTTTTCGCAAACCTCCTCCTTCTTGATTGCCGTCACACCTTGACGTCCAAATTCTTTAGGCCTACTGAGCATGAAATTGGCAAAAAAGCTTATACTTATAGCAGAATATTAAACAACATCGTGTACATTATTATGCGTTTCTTTCTGTTGTAGCAGTTTTTTTGGCCAATAAAGTCTGCGTATGTTTAACTACTCATATTATTGTTACTATTAATCTTGTCGAAGAGCCTCCGTCACCAGTGTTCTACGAAGTCCAGTTCAAAGACTAGAAGAACACTATATAGGCTACCAGGTTTTGTATTATTAAGAAGACCCCTGGCGACTGGGCGGTGAGTCTAAACAAAGGAAGAATGAGGATAGAATGCTAAATTATGCGACGACTCGTCGGCCGCACATTTACTTGAAAGAGTCCCACGAGAACCATAGCTATTTATATACTGTAACATTCGTACTTTGAACTATTGAGACATAATTTCCATCTTAGACAAATCTCGACTAGCTCTACGTACAACAATACTTTATTTTAAAAACTACGTGTAGGCGGCCTACATTATAAGGCTGTGACTACACCCAGGCATACTTCAATAAAAGAGAAATACCGCACTTGTGTTTAATCGGCTGAGGATAGAACACTTAAAACGTGTGTAATAGGCCTACATTTGACCTATACAGGTAATCACTATTTTGTAAGCTCAGTTACAGCACAAAACATTTTTCGTTTTTTGCAAACGTAATTAGCCTACCGTAAATGTGAAATAAAAAAGAGAAAAATTACAACATTTGTGTTTTACATGTAATTGCGCAGTGTAGGCTAAAATTCTGGTTAAAATGACGATCATGTTTAATTTGCATAGGCCTAAAGGTGTAGGCCTATTTACATCTTAAATTTTACAAAATTTAAATTTCTGTAACTCACAGTATAAATTGGCTTATCCATATAAGTAAATTTATTGAGAAAAAAACTATAACACTGTGAAAGAGTGCAGCAAATTCGAAAACATGTAAATATACAGAGTATACATAAGTTTGCGATTTTGAAAAATGTTGAATTTTGATTTTAAAGTCGTAACATACATAAAAAAATTTATAGGCAATTCTGTCAGCTAGCAAATTTCCTTTATCGGTTTTTCGTCAGGAGGACGCTGTAAAAAGCGTTGTCGTTGATCGTTAACTGGTCACCGAATCACAGCAACATAGGAGCTGCGTTTTGGATGACCTACCTAACACTAACGCGTTAGGCGTAGGCCTACCATAGATATATTATGTATTACAAATATGCTACTACTAATAATTATACTTCTAATAGTTTTAATACTTTTAGCTAATAGTTTTAATTTCTGTTGACGGCAGGTAAGGTGGACAATGAGTGTACCTCACATAATTTTATCGTCTTGGCTATATGTGTGTTAAAATTTATCAAATTTGGTTGAGATTTGACGAAGTCATGAGAAAAACAAGTTCGGTCATTGTTTTGGCCCACCCTGTAGTAGTGAATTTGTTTTTCTTGCTCCGGCTTGGGCACGAAATTAGCGTATTTATAATATACTTATCTATGAACTAACACTAACGCGTTAGGCATCAAAAACGCAGCTAAGCTGTTGTGTGTGCGTGCGTGCACCCGTGAGCCAGCGATTTACTGCTTGCGATTGGCTGAAATTACACACTAGCAATCACGTGACCTGAGTACCCAAACACTTTTCTGCGTTAACCTTCAGCGGACTGATAAACTACTATTTGCTCAGGCCAACTCAGCCTCCTACACCAAGCAGGACGCAACACGGACCTAGTAGTTTACGTAGTGAATGACAGCTGGTCAGCAGCGAGTCCATAAATTTCTGCGGAGTGGCTGTCTATATTTCGCCGGCAGCTCAAGACACATGATGCTATTTACCGAGGGGCTAATTTTTTGTTGAATCAAAAATTAACACAAAGATGGCAGACAGTTAGATTCTTAACTTCACCATGCAGCTACTGGCACAGTATAGAGACTATCCACTACATGCATTTTTTATAACCAAGTAAAAATTGTGCACAAGTATGCATTATTTCTGCAAAATTAAAAAAAGTTTTCTGGACAGGGAACACAGCCCCGTCCCCAGACCCAGATTGATGCCCTTTTGGATCCGCCACTCTAATGTGCACTATTAATAGTTATTACTACATCGGCTACTTTAAAACTGATTGACTGATTACTGAGTTGGTCATGCAGGTACAGCTGTGAAGGTGCGCTATTCATTTCGCCTGCCGAGATCAAACGAATACCGCATAAAGCAGACAATATTACGCCATTACGATCACACGACACGCCCTGTTCGTGATGACAAAACCGCCATCAATGTCCTTGTTGCAATATCGCTTTATCATATACTCGATACGGTACATGCCACAATGTTGTTGTACAGAATGACAATAACTTAGGTCTACGAAGGGAGTTCAAAAAGTTTTGCAAGTCGATACGTTAGACTGAAAAAATTTCCCAAATTTATGCACCAATAAACGCATGTTTTTCTCAAATACGTATGAGCGTAAAGCTAATATGACGTCATTGCAATGTATGACGTCATAGAGCGTTAAACAGGAACGATTTGGAGTGCCAGCGCAATCAGCGTAAAATTGGGCTCGCTGTTGTATGACATTTCTTTAGTCCACCGTCAGATTTTCCAACACGAGGCCCTGTGACATGTGATTTTATGAGAGCTCTAACAAGTACGTCCGTGAATTTCTCATTTACGATTATAAATATTCAATAGCCAAAATCTGTGCCTGTCGTAAAAAAACTATACATACGAAGAAAATTAGACAAAGTTTACAGCTCGATAGGCCCCCGTATATTAAACTAACAAACTTTTTAAAATTTATACAGCAGTTAAAGTTATATTTCTCCCATACTCGTATGAGCTTAAAGCGGATGTGATGTCATTGAAATTTATGACGTCATAAAGTATTAAACATGATACGATTTGGAGTGCTAAAGCAAGCAGCACAAATATACGCACGACAATTCGCCAGTCTGCAACTGGTTTTACGAATGTGAGACCCCGGGATATGTGATTTTGTGGAAGCCCTGACAAATACGTTCATGATTTTTTAATTTGCAATGTGAATACACAGTTGCCGAAATCTGCTCTGGCCATTAATAAGAACGCTTCTGTTAATTACGATGTCACGTCAGGATTTGACATTGTCCGTAAAATTTTATTGAAAAATTAACAGTTAGTAATATCCGTCATCTTTGCGAAAGGTTAAACAATTTTTACAATGTGCAACCTAAAGAGCCTTAATGTGTGGGGGCCTGGGAACGAGCTTCGAAGATCTTCCCAAAATATAACAGTGCTCGGCACTGCAGCCCGATCTCGAAGTTAAAATTACCCATCAAGCTGTTCGCGACTCTGGCTTCGTAAAATAAGACCATCTTACATACAGCAGAGGCTTGACTTACAGTAACTATTATCTGTTTCTAAATGTGAAAAAAATTTCTCTGTGGTGTCCACTGTCCACTATCCAAGCAATGAATGACTCAAGTCTGTGGTACAAGCCTGCCTGGAGGGACTGATAAAAAACGCCTTATAACGTCATAAGTTACAATGACATCATATCCGTTTTAAGCTCACAAGAGTTCCGGAAAAATGTGCATTTTATTGGTTTATAGATATTGAAAAGTTTTTCAGTTTAACATATCGATTTGCAAAACTTTTTGAACGCCCCTTGTACATATTATAACTACTGTATTTTAAGCAAACAGTAGGACTACATGACAGCTAGGAACTAACAGCAGCCCACAATGATCGCTGACAATACGTAAAACCGATTGCCAACATACAGCTGTCACTAAATCAAAGATATTCCGTGACGTTTATACGTTTGATATCACAAAAACAAGATATTTGAGCTAATGCTTACGAGACGCGCGAAAGCCTATAGCAGTTCCTGTTTGCAAACTGTCAGTCTATCTCCAGCCATCTCGTCGCAGTTCAGTTCTTGGATTATGCGCTGCAGCCGAATATAGCAAAAATCGGTAAAACCCCCTTATTTTGGAAGTTTAGAGTCTTTCAAAGTCATCGATGTTGACACGACTTTAAAGCTCGTCACTAGTGCTTGTTGTGATAGGCAGCATGCACATGCCTAACTGCAACTGTTTTCACGAAATACTGGCCAAGAACGGTAAAATAACGACTTTTTCGAAGGTGCCGCTTTTTGATGCCCTCGTGCGCAGGTTTCCTTAAACCTAGAAAATCGAGACTTGACCGTCGAAATCTACGTTTAACGCTGAAAATTTCATTTGCAGCTTTTCCATGTTTATATCAATTGCTTTCAGCGCAATTTTTTTTTGAAATGGGTCTCGCAGCCCAAAGTCGCCAAAAAATCCATAAAACTAATACTATTTTAGCGTTTAAAGTCATCCAAGGTTATTGAATTCGGTAGCAATCAAGAGCCAGTGTACAACTTCCTATTAATAATTAATAGTAACTTAGGCTCTATCTCGCACCGTTATTGAGATACAGCGACTTATTGGTTAAAAATCGCTAATTTTTTACCCCCTTTATTTAGCGCCCTTGTTCGGTGTGACCCCTTCGAATTTATGAAAAAGCTTTACCGTTCGTGAAATTAGAGTCTACCAGGCAGCCGACGGTGAAGATTTGGGGATCCTAGCTTGCACCGTTTTTGACTAAATCCAACTGTGTAACAGACAGACGGACGGACGGACAGACAGATATAATTCCGATGGCTAAGACGCGCTAAAAGCAGTAACTGCTTTCGCGCGCCAAAAAAACAAGAATAAGTAAATTTAACTCCTAGAAATGTTTTCTGTTTACGGAAAATTATCTCCGCCAAGATGAACGTAGTGAACATTGGATTAGATTAGGAGATTGGTCGTGTTGTCCGTCGTTCGTTACGTCGTTTGTTTCTTCTCTGTACATGATAACTCGTAATGGAAGTAACATAATTGCACCGGCTATTACTGTCTTCTTCCTTTCCTCTGCAGCGAAGCGGCTCTTCTGTTCCCCTCTTCTTTCCTTGTTGTAGGATGTAGTTGTAGTTGTATGTGTAGTTGTAGTAAGTAAGTAAGTAAGTAAATGATTTATAAAGCGCCAAAGTCTCAGAAAGAATCAGGGCAGTAGTAGGCGTAGTTGTACTTGTAAGTGTTGTGCTAGTCAATGTAGTTGTAGTTTTTGATGTAGTAGTTGTTGTAAGGGTCAGGGCCTTCCATCCCCTTTGAAGGATGGAGACACTCCCCCCAATTAGCAGGGGCTACGAGACTGAGACGCCGTAAGCGTCGAGGGAGGTGGGGAATGGGGAGGGGGTTTCCCCCTCCCCAGCAGATTAGGGGGCTGGGGGAGCGTCGTGAGCTCCCCCAGCAGGGTCCGGGGCAGAGCCCCGGCCGAAAAGCGAATTTCATGCATTTTAAGCTCCACAATGCACTTTTCTGGTGGATAGATAATCTGATATTTACGAC
>Ga0209367_1014145_pt1 | contig 10159 bp, 3 predicted proteins | sample WorMetLIZISLAND2_FD_187412 | JGI IMG/M metagenome (GOLD analysis project Ga0209367, IMG submission 187412) | Marine gutless worms symbiont microbial communities from Max Planck institute for Marine Microbiology, Germany - Olavius geniculatus... ...
AGGACGCACTCGAAAGCTTCCACGACTTACACTACAGCATCTGTATTTGTTACCTGGATGATATCAACGTCTTCGCGGCTACACCGAAGCAACTGATCGATCATCTTGACAGAGTATTCACCAGACTGCGTAAGCGAGGACTCAAAAGCCAAGCCGTCGAAGTGTGTCTTTTTCAAGATTCTCATCGAGTTTCTCGGACACTTGGTATCCGCGGATGGGATTGAACCTCAGCCAGACAAGGTGGAGAAGATCGAAAACTGGCCAGTTTCACACTGCTTGACAGAACTTCAAGCTTTCGTTGGTTTAGCGAGTTATTACAAGCGCTTCATCAAGCACTTCGCCACCATCGCAGAACCGCTTACCAGTTTCATGAAAGGGAAGTCCAAACAGCTTGTCTGTCTGGACCGTTCAGCTCCTACAATAGCATGAGTTCTACGCCAATGTTTCCAGTATGCCATGATTTGCTAACAGACAGAACCTAAAACACCAAAAGCACGATGAAACCACACTAATGCGAGGAGTTGTGCACCGCACTATTTTAACCTAACTTAAGGGGTCGAAAAAAGCAGTGATGTATGTTTTTCACCGGAAGCTGGTGCATTCATAAATTTTTGGCATTTCACTGTGTTGTCAGTAAGGCTTCAATTATGGTACGATTAGGGATACGGTTAAGGTTAAGTTAAAAGTTTTGGGTTAGGGTTTGAATTACAGTCGGCATATTTCAAAAAAATATGTGACGATAGATGGACACATAGTAAAAAATATAGAAACAGTATGTTATAAAAGTGTACAAAGAGGCGGGCAAAGAGGCTAAAGCCTGCGCTCATAATTCTGCTCTACAATTACATCTGCTCTACATGCAATTTCTGCAATGGCATCAATAACTTTAAGAGTTTAACTTTATGAAGACTAGTGTTATGCATACGGCCGGTTATATGTATAAAAAATGGCAATGACGTACACGACCGGCCGTGAACAATTTCGAAAATTTCTATACACATGGCCAAGTAAAAATGCAGTTTTTTTTCGCCACATAAAATCTTAAATGTTTATACTGTTTTACATCAGTAGGCCTTCCTACAAGACCGTTATAGGTTACCAAGTACTTTGGTCTGTGCTAAAAATCTGTCAAAGCTGGAGTATATGTGCAAACTTTTAACAACAGCTTTCTGAAGCGTGTAATCATTTCTGACTTGACATAGAAGGACACAGATAGCTCAATATGTCACATGCCTGAAAACCGCATGACATCGCATGACACTACGAAAAAATTGCAGAATGGAATGCATAAATGATTACGGTGATTTAGATGTGGAATCAAGTCTTAGCCGTCCATTGATTTAATAAATGTAGATAAACGCCGCTAGACAATGCAAATGACGAAACCAGCATGACACATATCTAGAAATAGTGGTAAAATGCCAAATGCTAACGCCGAGATGCAAGCTACATGTCTCGACACAGGGGATGTGCTTGTCAGGTGCACCATGTAGCCTACGTCACTCATGTTTTCGATGTTTCAGTGTCCGCACATTCATTTACGGCCTCTTTTTATTGGTCAAGCTTACAGTGAATGGATGGATTAAATATAATAAATATAAGCAATTTTTCTTTATACTACTTTAATGCAGTGAAATGTGCAAAATGTGGAAGCAATAACTTCATGGCGGAAATTTCTGTGAAGTCTTAGTTTGTCACGACTGTTCGCGTCCGAGTACTAATTTTTTATTGGCTGTGTGCCTAATATGTCTATACATACGGCCGGCCGTGTGCACAGTCACTGCGTTTCGTCAGAATTATGTTTTTTTCGCCCATTTGGTATTTCAAATTCTGGCTTTTTCGTCTCTGGTTCTTTCCCCCTGGTTTGTTTGCCCCGTGGTATTTTTTCGCCCCTGGCTCTTTTGCCTCCTGGCTGATTCGGCCCCTGGCGCGTTTGTACTCTGGCTGATTCACCTCCTCACTTTCGACGATTAGCCCCCCGTTGAATATACTGGTGATTTGTTATTGAGGCTTGTATTTCGATTTACAGAAAGTCAGCAAGTAAGAATGTCGTCACGCCACTAATTAATAATTACTCCAGTGAACGTTATACGAAACAAAAAATGCACAGGTCACCAGGGCCTACTACATAAGGTAAAGTGGAGGCAAACTGTTTCCACTTTGAGTCAGGGGGAGATTTGCACGTTTCAGAGAGGCCCAAAGTTCTTCAAAATGCTACTAAAATATTTTTTTATTAAATATAAAATATAGCAAGCAAATTTAGATGTTATTTAATATCATCAAAGTTTTCAGACTTTATTAAAAATACTGGGAGACAATTTTTAAAAAAAATGTGTTGTGTTGACAGTTGTTTCCATTTTTAAATGTCATCAACAGCAAATAAGATGTTTTGTCATTTTACCCTTAAAACTTCAACGATGGTTGTGACTTAGTCACTTAACTACATGAACAATAATGTCGTCACTTGACAGCTGGGTGAGGTCTTCTGATCTAGTCTGTTCTAGTCTGTTCTGTTGCAAATGCAACTTACTGTACAGCGTATTCACTGCAGAATTAGACCATTGGTGCTAATAACATTAATATTGCATAGTTCAGCAAAACAATTAATAAACTAATAAACTTTTATTCTGTATTAATAATGTCGTTACTTGACAACTGGATCAAGTCTTTTGTTCTAGTCTGTTCTAGTCTGCTCTGTTACAACTTTGCAGTGCATGCACTGCAGAATTAGACCATTGGTGCTAATGACAGATGTCATGTGACACTAATATTGCATAGTTTAACAGAACAATCAATAGGCTAATAAACTGCTATTTTTTATTTTTTTTTTATTTTTTCGTTACTTACTGATGAAGTGACATGCAATAGGCAACTTGGCATGGAGAACAGCAGCTGATAATAAAGTACCGTAAATTAAGAGTTAAGATCATAAAAGCACAGAAACACAATTAGAAAAAATACACAATTTCTGGTCAATAAATCTGGTAAAAATTTCTACAAGAACTTTGAGCTAATGCTCACGAGAGGCGGGAAAGCCTATAGCAGTCCTGTTCACAAACTCTCAGTCTATATCCAGCAGCTTCGTTGCAGTTTATTTTTAGAGAGTGCGCTGCAGCCGAAAATCGCAAATATCAATAAAAACCGCTTATCAAATCAAATTAAATCAAATCAAATCATTTATTTAGTCAAGCAGATGCAAAGGCATTGACAAAATAAATAATGAAAAAACTTGAACAAAGGCACAAAGGGTTAAAAGAGCCTCTTACATAAACCTCCCAAAACGTACAAATAACACAACACAATAAAACCATGTTAAAACACAACTATAAATTGAGTCAAGTCAAAATCGTTTAGTCCTGTCGAGCTTTAAACATTACCAAGGATGTGGCTGCAACAATATTTTCTGGAAGAACATTTTACATGTTGACAACCCGTTGCCAAAAAGTGCTAGCAATGAAAGCAGATGGGCATAAAAGTTTACAGAGTTTGAACTGATGTCCACGTGTTACAGACGATTGGACTGGTTTAAGAAATTTCTGACAATCAATGTCTACTATTCCATGCAGCATTTTATAACAAAAAGTAAGGTCAGCTCTAACACGACGACTCTCGAAACTATACTCATTTAGTGCTTCAAGTGTAGCATTATAGCCGAGATTGTGCAACCCGTGTAGACGCTTAGTAAACCTTTTAAGAACGACTTTAATTCTTCTTATTGACATTGTTTGAAGTTCAGGGTCTTTCAAAGTTTTAGATGTTAATACGACTGAAAAGCTCGTCACTAGTGCTTGTTGTGATAGGCGGCATGTCCATGCCTATCTGCAATCGTTTTTACGAAAGACTTGCCAACATCTCCCGTATGTGATGTCATCGTGCGCAGGTTTCCTTGAACCTAAAAAATCGAAACTTGGACTATCGAAATCTACGTTTAATGCTAAAAATTTCATATGCAGCTTCTCCGAGTCTCTCTTAATTGATTTCGGCGCAATTTGCTCGTAAAATGTGTCTCACAGCCCGAAATCGCCAACAATTCATAAAACTCCCATTTTGGCGTTCAGGGTCATCCAAGGTCATTGAATTCGGTGGCAATCGAAAGTCAGTGTACGAAATTCTATTAGTGATTAATATTAACCTAGGGCATATCTCGCACCGTTATTGCGACACAGCGACTTATTGGCTAAAAATCGCAAATTTTTCTTACCCCTTTCTCATTTAGCGCCCTCGTTCGATGTGAATCCCTCCGAATTTAATTCGCAGTGATTCTTTTTAATCAAATTAAAACCAGTTTAATGTGCTAGTCAAATTTTAATCAAAGTTTCTCAACTTAAGTTATTCTAACAGAAGTCAGCATGTAGGCCTACATGATTGTCAAGATCGTTGTCCACTTGTCTGTAGCAATGTTCGATTTGCATGAAGACGACCTCCCCACTAACCATTGTCTGGGGGGATCGGCTTTGACCCCCAGAAGGGTTCCAGGAGCAACTGGACAAAAAGTCGGGTACAAAAAATTAATTGTCCCAACGTTTAAATTTGTGACGCCGCCTTTATTCGTTCTCACTATATCTTCTTCTTCTTCTTTTTTTCTGGCAAGCACCACTAAGAGTGCGTAGCGCCGAACGTAGACATTAATCTCCAGAGTAGACGGTTCTGAGCCAAGTCAACTGCGTCGTCCATAGTGAGGTCGCTGGATTTCAAATCCTGCTGAATGGTTTTTATCCATGTAACACGAGGGCGTTCTAGTGGTCTCCTCCAGTTTCCTGCGGGAGAAGCTGTTAAGATCTGTTTTGCATCTGATTTATCAGGCATTCGTGCAATATGGCCGAACAGGGACAGGCGCCTTGACTGGACTATGGCTGAAAGATGGGGTTAAATGGTTAACCTTCTGACTTCGTCGTTACGCACGTGCTGGTGCCATTTGATTCCTAGCAGCATTCTCAGACACCACTGGTCAAGTGCATCGATCGTGCGCACATCATTCTTAGTAGCTGCCCAACACTCAGAACCATAAAGGAAAATTGGTAAAATGCAAGTATTGTATAGCTTCAACTTCGTGTGGAGAGAGATTCTTGATTTCCAAATCTGGTTGTCTAGATTCTGCATAGCTGCAATTTCGCTTGCGACATTAGGACTGCTTTGGGTTGTTGAGTGAAGGAGGGAGCCAAGGGTCCGGGGTAAAACTAAATTAAAATCACGCCATTAGATTGGCCATCCCCGAAAACCACACCACAGAACCAAAATTACGACTTTATCTTATACATAGCCAAAGTTATTACTGTTTTAAGAATTGTTTAATTTTCTCCATAGGCTCTATTGTAATTTTTTGAAATTTTTTGAATAAATACGTTAAATAATAATTTTATTTTTTTAATTCCTAAAAGGCACATCCTTGCGCGAGAAATTGCGTTGTTTGAGCCATCGCGTGCAAAAATCCACCAAAGGGTCTGACCTGTAGCTGAGTTTCTGAAAAAAAGGTATATGGACAGCTATAAAAATATTTGCGTATATTTCACCTATTTGCCGAGTAGTTCATCTTAAGCAGATTTACATAAAATTTTGCTTGATGGGTCATCTAGCCGACATAATTAACCGTGCAAAATTTTATCTCAATCAGATCAGGGGTTTTAATTTTGTGGGGGTCGAATTTTTGGCTTTTCCATAAGAAAGAGAAATTGCCGTTAACACATGGCTTGAACTACCGTTCAGCCTGTGATTGGTTGCTGAGTTAATTCCTCATCATCGTCGTCATAAGCAGTCTTAAAAACTGCACAAACGGCTGCCCGTTAAACTCGCCTGTGCTATGCTGTATACATAAAAGTGTATGCGTCAAAGACCTTCTAAAATACTGACGGCGGCCATGGTCGGGTCCTGGAAATTGGGTTTATCGGTATTTTTAGTTTTTTAGTATAACTTTGTCAAACGTAGTACGTTTGCTACATTTTTTTTACACAATGTAAACAGATATTGCAAATTTGGTTACTGTACGATTACTACTTTTTTCTGTGCGCATATATTGTGGCTCAACCGTATATCCGTGTGTACGGTTTAGCCACAATATATGCGCACACAAAACAGTAAACATCAAGCAGTCATTAAATTTGCAGCACTTGTTACGTTGTCTATAAAATTATGTGTACAAAATTTTGTAGCAAACTGACCAGGTTTGACAAAGTTACAGTAAAAAAACTAAAAATGCCGATTGACCCAAGTTTGCGCACCCGAGAACGGCCGCCGTCAGTCCTTATTTATAATAAAGTCTCTAGTATGCATAGCCTAAATAAGAAACATATTTGTTGCGTCTTTCCTAATTATTGCCGAAAAGCTCCAATGCACGAATGGACAAAAATTTACGCAGAAATCGTCATCTTTCGGACTCGTCAACTTTTACATGTTTTGTTGATGGCTTTAAAGTCACGGAATAGCGAGAGGTCAAATTTTGTAATTTTTAAATATCTGTTTTTTTGCTGTTTGTTTATACAGTGCTCCCTTAAACGTGTGTTGTGTTATTTTTAGTTTTTTTATTGCACGAGAGTGCCAGCGGTATACAAATGATGATAGACTACATTTGCTACAGTACGCGTCGTTCTGACGGCATATCAAGGTGATGTGAGTCATTGGCTGAAGTATTTATATTTTGTCGGATATAAATTTTCGCATTTTTCGTTCATAATGTACTTGATTCAATAGGTTGGTCAGTCAATATATTTTTTTAGTTAAGTATGAAAACCGTGTTTACGCTGGTGCAAAATGTTTGTGCGTTGAGTTAATTTGTGGATTTACGCTAGCGCCCACATGACTACAAATATATATATTTTTAATTTTTTACGAGCGACAGCTGGTAGTGTTAAGGGCGTGCTGCTTATCGTTATTTTGTATGTCTGTTTGTCTCTCCGCGTGTCTGTACGTCCGTGTGTTTGACACAACCCATAGCGTTAGAATCTCATGTGAGATATAAACCACCACGTATAATAGCGCGGAAAATCCAGTATTTTAATTACATTTTTAGCCGTTGCGTGAGGGAATTTTCTTCCACGGGTAAACTCAAAAAAATCGTTTTTATAGTGCAGCAGATAAGTGACGTTATTAAACAAATTTTTCAAAGTATGATACAGGCACCAAATTCGGCACACATACTCCCAGCGGGTTACTTTTATGTGTTTCATAAAAAAGATCCTATTTGTTTCTTTCACCTTTCACTCAAATGAAGATCAATTTACACAAAATTGTCAACGCTTGTAATACAAAAAATACTGCCTCAAAATATTTAAACAAAATATAAATATTGATTAAATATTCTTTGCTAGTCATGACATAACGCTGTTGTCATAATGTGTCATGAGTACAAGCTTGCTTGACTCATCTGGTGCTGCCAATTGCTACCATGCTTCGATGGTGAGCTTAATTTGGTTCGCTGATGTGAGAGAACTGTCTAGCTTACTCCGTGCGGACTGTCTAGCTTACTCCTTGCTTGAGGAATTCCTGCAGGCTATGACCTGGCATTCGCTCAACGCACATTTTTTGTTTAGCCGAAAAGCTATGGCCTTTACGTGCACCAAATTTTGGCATTTTGTAGGGGGCACCGAGTGCTGATCAAGAGCCAAATTTTGGGCGAATCTAACTGTAAAATTTTGAGAGGGCGTGAGGAAAAAATTTTTCTTTGACTTCTTATATCTCTCCCGTTGAGAGAGCTGGGGCGCGAAAAATTTTTTAAAAAGGCCTCGAAGAAAGACGTGTTACGGCACAATTTTGTTTCCCTCGATTGGATGGTCGACGAAAAGAAAAATGTTAAGTGATTCCCTAATTTCGGGGGTCAATTTCGGTATGGGTTAATTTTCAGAACCCTTAGAGTGGATTAATTCGTTTCGTGCCCCTAATTGACAATGAGGGGTATACACTTGCAAATTTTGGCATAGGTCAAAAACATCGCCCCTCGAAGATAACCCAATTTTTTCGGCATTTTTTGACATTGCTCAAATATTTCTCTCCAAAAATCTGCAAACGGCCAAAAATTATGGTGTGCTGTGTAAGGTAAATCAGGTATCCCTGAACGTAAAGCGCGACTAATTAAGGGGTGCGCGTTGGGGGTTTGAGGTCTCAAGCCCCAAAATATAATGCGAAAATCGTCAATTTTTCGCTCCGTGTTCGTCGTTGCCGCAAGCCCATACGTCGTGCGTTGGCAAAGAATATTTTTTATGGCTTCGTTAACGCTGGTCGTCCCCTAGCAGTGGGTAAATAACAATCCGGATATCTTCACAAACGTCTAATCCACGAGCCCCCAAATACCCTCTTTTTGGCTTTATTTCGAGCTTTAGCGCCCTGTTACGATTTACTTGCACACTGCATCGCCTTTCTGTCGCCGACATACTATAGACGTGTTTTGACCTTCAAAATTTGTGTTGGACATGATTTTGCCAGCGAGCCCCGTTTGCCGGATAGGCCCCATAAGTAGTGTAGATATGCCGGTTGTAGGCCACCCTAACCCATCAATCATTTTTGACAGGTTTCTAGGGCTAAAACTAAAAAGCCGTTTCTAGGCCACCCTTAGCTGTCAATCATTTTTGGGGGGCTGGAACATTTTCTAGGGCCATGGGTCGGACACCTGCGTGTTTTCTAACAGAGGGCCTGAGCCTGGGCCTGCGCCTGCGCCTTTCCTGGGGGTCTGTGCCTTTACTGCGTACTTTCTAAACGTTAACAATCGCTAAAACTAAAACCCGGCTTCTACCTCACCCCCAGTTCTAAGGCTTGAATCAGCATGCGTGTTGTAGGCCAATAGGGCCTCCGTCAGCCGTTTTGTCCACCTTTTGGGCTTTTCGTACAGCTGCATTACACTTGTTCGCGGTGCGTCGGCAACTTCGCGCCTAACTCTGTAGCCTGTGCCTGGACTTTTTTAAAATCCATACCTTACTTGGGAGCATCTCTTTACTTACTACATACGCTGCGTTTCTAGGGGGCCTGCACCCATTCTAACCGTTCCAAATCCCTAAAGCTAAAACCCAGCTTATAGCACTAAAACTAATTTAGCTCTCTTAACACAATCACATATGTCGCACGTTTTACGACCTTTTAGCCTTTTCCCATTCGGCCGCATTACACCTGCTCGCGGCGCGCCAGCGCCCGAGCATCCAACTCTCAGCATTCTGCGCTAATATCAATAATATTGCGTAGCGTAGGCGTACTTAAAGGCGTCATCATGTGTTATAGTGCCGGTCGCCCTATAATAACCGTCTTTTTTCTGTTTAGCTGCAAAGCCGTTCCTAATCATGCAGTCAGCTGTAAAACAGTGCGGTGCATCTATTTTATTATCCTTGCGGGCTTGTGTTTTTTTTATAGCGATTGCTTCTTTTTTTGCTAGCGTGCGTTTTTTTCTCGCCGTTTACGTTCTTTGCATAGTGTTTTTAAGAAGACGGTAATTATAGGGCGACCGGCACTATAACACATAATGTCGTCTTTAAGTAGGCCTACGCTACGCAATATTATTGATATCAGCGCAGAATGCTGAGAGTTGGATGCTCGGGCGCTGGCGCGCCGCGAGCAGGTGTAATGCGGCTGAATGGGAAAAGGCTAAAAGGTCGTGAAACGTGCGACATATGTGATTGTGTTAGGAGAGCTAAATTAGTTTTAGTGCTATAAGCTGGGTTTTAGTTTTAGGGATTTGGAACGGTTAGAATGGGTGCAGGCCCCCTAGAAACGCAGCGTATGTATTAAGTAAAGAGATGCCCCCAAGTAAGGTATGGATTTTAAAGTCCAGGCCCAGGCTAGAGAGTTGGGTGCGCGGGCGCCGACGCACCGCGAGCAGTTGTAATGCGGCTAAATGGGAAAAGGCTAAAAGATCATGAAACGTGCGACATATGTTATTGTGTTAGGAGAGCTAAACTTGTTTTAATGCTAGAAGCTGGGTTTTAGTTTTAGGGTTTTGGAACGCTTAGAATGGGTGCAGGCCCCCTAGAAACGCAGCGTATGTAGTAAGTAAAGAGGTGTCCCCAAGTAAGGTATGAATTTTAAAAAAGTCCAGGCCCAAACTAAAGAGTTGGGTGTGCAGGCGCCGACGCACCTCGAGCAGGTGTAATGCAGCTGTACGGGAAAGGCCAAAAGGTGGACAAAACGGCTGTTTTGCCTATTGGCCTACAACACACATGTTGATTCAAGCCTTAGAACTGGGGGT
>Ga0209367_1014146_pt1 | contig 10158 bp, 5 predicted proteins | sample WorMetLIZISLAND2_FD_187412 | JGI IMG/M metagenome (GOLD analysis project Ga0209367, IMG submission 187412) | Marine gutless worms symbiont microbial communities from Max Planck institute for Marine Microbiology, Germany - Olavius geniculatus... ...
TTTTAGTTTCTGTCCCTAGACAATAGCCTTGTAGATCGTTGTTCACCTTGCTTCATTATAACTTTATCAGAATTTGTATTCGTTCTTGTGCACGTACGACATAAGTCACTCAAGCTAAAACGTAACAACATTTATGTTCGGTGTTGTAATGAAGATAACGTGCTGGCTTAAGTTTAAACCATCCCGTACGAATGCCACAAAAAGGCACAGGAAAAAATATACATATTAACGATCTGACAATACGTTATTAATACAAGAAGCCCAGCGGTCGCTAGGATAGCCGACCGTGTCAGTGATTTTCAAGGTCGATGATTTTTACTTCATCTGAAAGTGCGTATGCAATTTCCTATTAGTGATCAATAGCAACCTTGGTCCAATCTCGCGCCGTTTAGCCACAGTACAGCCGTTATCCACAGACAACAACCCTGCCATAGACGCTTACAACATATAGTTGTAGGCTATAAACACACTTCTAATTAAACATCCACAACAACGCATATCAAGCTACCGGTAGACATCTCCCGCAATGCGCAAAAATGCGCGTCTTAGCCACGGTAGCCTTCGTCAGCGACAGATTACATACAGCATATCACAGATAATGGCTTAACGCCGGCGTACTCAATTCTACCAGTTTTGAAAAAGGTTATTTTGCGCAAAATATCGATTTTTAGTTTTTACGCGCAATAGCAGCTAGTGCTGTAGCGCGTCTTACCTACCGCATTTCTGTCCGTCCGTCTCTCTGTCACACGGGTAAATCAGTCAAAAACGGTCCAAGCTAGGATCATCAAATTTTCACCGCCGGCTGACTGGAAGACTTTTGTTTTACCAAGTCAAGTCAAGTTTTACCATAAATTCGAAGGGCGTCACCCCGAACGAGGGCGCTAAATGAGAGGGGGTGGGCAAAATTTACGATATCCAGCCGATATGGCGTTGTCAGAGCGAGACAGTAGCGCCCTCTGGTGAGTACAAGTAAAACACTATACATATTTTGCCGTAGGTCGTCTGGCGCCATTTGTCGACTGATTTTGTTTTACTGGGCCTTCTGTGAAACTGTAGCCAAAAGCCGTAGGAAGAGATTTACGGATAAAGTCTACGGATCACTAGCGTACGACGGTGCACTGCTGTTGTGCGTTCCCTTTGCGTTAGCAGGGCTTTTTGTTCGTTAACTGAACCATTGAATCAATCAGTTAAACAACTAATTTCTTAGTAAACAATGAGTGAATGACCTAACGAGGCGATATAAATAACCGCCGTCGTTAATAACCAACGGGAATATCGGACACAGGTTTTGCAAATATTTTTCACAATAGAAACCCATTGCTAAGAGAACACGCCACAGCCTATACAGTTCCTGTTGCAGTACTGACCTTCAAAATCATCCAAGGTTGAGGATTTTTATGTCATGTGAAAGCCAATACGCGACTTTTTATCAATGATCAATAGCAACCTATGCCTATCTTGCACCGATTGGCCACAATACATCGGTGACGGACAGAGGACGGACGGACGACAACCATGCCAATAGTTCGACCGTTACTAAAGTACGGTTGGTTAAATACACTGCGATAAGTAATAATAAACAGATGAATAAGCTATAAACAATTAGCATTGCAATTTACCCGGACATTAATGCGAACAGTGGCGTTGCTGCTGATCGGGTTATTGCCGCTCTCCGTCGCTTGCACAATCAGCTCAAAGCTGAAGTATAGCAATGCAGTCGTAACAATGTTTTAAACAATTAGTCAGTCAGGCGTAAAACAGTTCCTCTGTCCTAAATTTTTTCATAGACCCTTGTCACGACGACATAACAAGACCCAGTGTTGTATAACTATTTACAGGTTTAATGAACAAAAAAAAAGAAAATAAAACATAACAGGAAAATAGTCCTGCACGCTGCGCGTGCTCTAGTCCGACTCACTCACTGCTAGCCTACAGCTAAGCCTATAGCTACTGCCTATTGTCCGCTAATAAAGCTAACGTTCCATCGTTCGGCCGAGTGGGGTGTCACAAACAGGGACAGCAAATACCGCCACATAACGTACCCCGCAAAATAGACAACTATTTACTTACGTGCTGACCTAGTCGCACGAAGACAGGTGCAACCGGCAATGCAACGACATAGACACACACTTAGACGTACTCCTGCCATGCTAAGACAGAGTTGTTATACACAATGACCGTCGTCGTAGTCGGTCTACTTCGACAAATAAATACACTACAGCTACAACTAAGCAGCGAAAATACAGACAGCGGTTTTATTCTAACGCGAAAAATAATTCGGCGACGACTTTCACGCAAGTGTCATACACATATCAGTGTATAACATACACTGATATGTGTATATATACGAACTGCACTGAATAATGCCCAAAGCGACTTGACAGGTGTGCAGTAGCAAGACTTGGTCATTAGTTAGTAATTTGTACCCAGTGGCGTCGTGGCATGGGGGGCTGTGCCCCTTACCATAAATTGTAGCTTGTCACGCAATTTTCTTCTTGTCGAGCAGAAACAATTTTTTTCGAAATTTGGTGCTGGCAGTTTATAACTCCGAAATGTTTGAAGCAAAATTGAAATTTGGAGCACCTCTGTCAGTAATTTGCAGCTGTTTGTCGGAAAATTGTTACCTCTCCCAACATTTTTAATCCACCACGATGTTGTTTGCATTCGAAACTTACAATCCTTTCCTTGAAGGCGTGTCGTTGGTATCGACGCCGCGTAGCATCGTAAAGACACCGGTGCTACTATCCACTGCGAAGAGATTGTCGTTGTTGCCGTCGACCAGCCAGTAGGACAGTACGCCGTCTTGCCTCAGAGGTGTAGCCTGCAAACAACAAACCAAACCACCGCGGTTTTATCGACCGTCTTACAGCGATGTACGATCGTAGTATACTTGAACCTGGCAATGGAGGTACTCGAGCCAAGAGAGTGTCATGTGCCAGTGAAACTACTTTCTCTCTCAGCTCAATGGGTACCACTAACTGCATCAAATTGTCATTGTCCTGTTTGCCAATATACTTACGGAATAAAATACCTTTCTTCGCAACAAAGTGTGATATTCCCTGATCCGTAGGTTTGTCAACAATGTCCCAATACTCTGTGAGAATTTTATTAGCCTTCTGGTGCTGCTAACAGCTCGTCTGGTCCAATGTCCAAATCTGGGACTGACTTTACTTTAAGTGGTTTGGGTGGCTTGCTTTCTTTAGCAACCATCGCCCTGGTCTGTGCTGCAGCACACTCATCATGAGTCACACTCATCGTAATTGCTGGTTCATCAGCTTCAGTGATTACATCACCGTTAACAGTTTTTACGCGCGAAAGCAGCTACTGCTTTCTGCGCGTCTTAGCTATCGCAATTCTGTCCGGCTGTCCGTCTGTCTGTCCGTCCGCGGGTGGATCAGTCAAAAGCGATGCAAGCTAGGATCACCAAATCTTCACCGTCGGCTGCCTGGAAGACTCTGGTTTTCGAAACCGTAAAGCTTTTCCATAAATTCGAAGGGAGGTCACTCTGAACGAGGGCGCTAAATGAGAGGGGGGTGGGCAAAAATTTGCGATTTTTAGCCAATAAGTCGCTGTATCTCAGTAACGGTGCGAGATAGGGCCTAGCTTACTATTAATCACTAATAGGAAGTCGTACACTGGCTCTCGATTGGCGCCGAATTCAATGACCTTGAATGACCTTGAACGCCAAAATAAGCGGTTTTGTGGATTTTTCTGGCGATTTTGGGCTGTGATACAAGTCTATATCATTCAAAGGTGGCGCCACAGAACTATTGTTATGCGATCCAGATAGAGAATTTGGTATTTGTATATTAACTTAACGTGAACACCCCAATTTTCAGCTAAACTACTCAACCGAAACTGCTATAGGCTTTCGCGCGTCGCGTGAGCTTTAGCTTAAATTTCTTATATCATTTGTAGAGTGATTATTCTGCACATTTATTTCTGTCGTGACATCATAGTGTGTCTGTGGTATTTGTTCAATACCACTTGTGTTAATACGCTTGTCTGTGCTTGCTTGTGTTTAAGCTCCAAACCTCGTCACTCGGACTTGGACCAATTGGACAAAGTGCCACCAACCCTCTAACCTTTAAAAATTTAAAATCTAAAAATTTAAAATTTAAAATCTAAAATTTAAAATCTAAAATTTAAAATCTAAAATTTTAAATTTTAAATCTAAAATCTAAAATCTAAAATCTAAAAAATAAACACCGAACAATCTAACACTTCACTCTTCATCATCAACAACTTAAACCTACCTTACTCTTACTGCTACCATAACCCTACCCTTACCCACACTATCCTACTCCTGTTCCTACTACTATAATTATTACTGCTACAGTACTACTACTATACAGTAGGGAATAAATGACTAATCTATTGTATCGATTAATATATCGTTCTATTATTTTTACTACTAATCTGGCACGTATTATATATCCCCCTGTTTGCCTGCCCTATCCTCTACTCCATACTGGCACTTATCCTGCCACGTTCAAGCCCGCACCACATTGATAGTCTGTTCTACGCAAGGCTACATGCAATTACTATTTCCTATCTTTCTCTATCCCGGAAGCATGTCCTGTATTAGTCCGCCCGGAAACGATAGTTTTCTGGAGGACTTAAGTTTTAGCCCAGATGTTTTTTAAAATTTATTTTCAACGCGAGATCACCGAGATGCGTGGGCCGACCGGCGTGAAATTTTGCACGGTGGTCAGTACTAGGCCCTATTTTATAATGCCCTTCCAAAATTGGGGGTGTACCCAAAAATTTAGGAGCCAAAACATGCAAAATCTGGCGCTATTTCTGACGACTTCGAAGTTCGGCGGCGAATGTCTCCGAAACGGATAAAGTTATTCAAAATCGGATAAATATTTTATTTAAGATGAAGTTTGGTCCAGTAAACTTGGAGATCTCGAAGTAAAATCGTACCCACCTATAACGTCTTTTTGGAAGACCATATTTCGGCCCCTAAGGGGTGCTGCGCCCCTAAATTTTTTAAACGCACTAGAGAATTACACAGTCTTACTAGCGCACCCGGCACCGGAGACGCCCCATCCCCCTTACAATTTTTTTCAACGGGGAGGTCCAAAATTGGCTTGAAATGTAGTAAAAGAGCGGTTATAACTTGGGAGTTAAGGGGTGTAGCCTGACGAAACTTTGGCATTTGACGTGCCTCTAGGTTGGGGTGTTAACGCAAGTACAACTTTTGGGGGCACCGCCCCCTTAAAATTTCGGAGGGCAAAAACGTTCAAAAATCGGTGCGATTTACGACGACTTTCGAGTTTGAGCGCAAATATCTCTGGAAAAAATGAATACAGCGACCAAATTTAAGCGGCTTTAACGATAACATCTTTCCGGCGTTGAATAGAAATAATTGTGTGGACTTCGGTCCACTACGAACAAAGTTACAAGCGTTCGTGTTGACCTACTCTAAATCGATAATGCGTGTTCTGCGTATGCCAATGCATTTAAGTTCGGGCCACGTGACTTTGCTGCCGGGGAAAATTTACCGCCCCCCCCTTCCCTAATTTTTCCCCCAATCGGACTTAGGGCGCCAAGCAGACTCACGTTGGGCTTTGCCCTAATTTATAGTTTACATTTATTTCTCCCAGTCTAGGCCTATATTTTTAATATTTTTCAAAAAATTTTAACTATTTTTTAGCCTTTTAAAGCACTCTTTATCGCGGCTGCAGCACAAACTTTCCAACTAATTGCTTGCACTTTAATCTCGTGCAATTATCAGGACCGTTACTTTTCACCCTCCAATAATCCAAGTCCACATGAGATGACCCTCCCTCATTTTAGCGTCATGTATTTACCAGTTCAAAACGCATTCTAGCCTAGCCAGCCAGCATCTCCAGCCTTCAAATTAAAGCAAAGTATAATTACCAAAATTGTCCCACCTCCTTCCCTGCACATTTTAACGGCTCTTCTTTTTCGAATTCTAAAATTCTCGTCCAATCACGTTTCACCATCGCAAATTTTCGCCAATTACCCTCCTTTGACCTGCATAGGCTATCACAAGCTATGTAGAAAAACGTGTGCAATAGCCTACTGGCGCAAGCCACAACAGACATTATTCTCGTGCGTGCAATATCGTCTTCATCATCACCATTATAAATCGTAATCGTCTCTACATCAAGGTCAGTGTACTACCACAGTCGTAAAGTAACAGGCAAAGGTTATTCACTGCCAAATAATGTTTATACTATGTCATGCTAAAAACTAAACATCTACATGTACAACTAAGATGTCCACATGTAATACAATATATGTCTATTCTTCAGTCAGTTTTCTCTCCTCATTATGCCTACCTTTTACACATTCATTTTACGCAATACATCGCTTGCCAAATTCGATATCATGATACGCAATATGAGTTGCAGTTCTCCTTTCTCAGCCGGTATAGTGAGGTGGCAGACGTGGTGAAGGCGACCTCACGTGCTCCATTAGCACCGGCCCTTCCCTTGCCCTGCGCGTACCAGCTCAGCAGGTGCTTGCTGCATCTGCATGCCTCCCGTCAGACAGTCGGCCTCTGAGCATTGCTTGCCCCACGCCCGCCAGAGCCATCGCGGGTCCACGTCCTGCAAACGGCGGCGGCGGCGGCGCCAGTCCTTCGTATGTAGCTCCAAGTGGTTGCGCCAACGCCCCTAATGCGCGTCCTTGGACTGCAGCTGCAGCACGCGGTGACGTAGTCAGCGATCCAAGCGGTCCTAATGGACGCATCGTCAATTGCCTACGCGTCCAGCTGCGCACGGAGTCGTCTTAATGTCTCCCAGCACACGCCTTGCCTCGTTGTATCCGGCCAGCGATGCGCCATTTAAAAAGCACAAAAACAAACGCACGCGCATCGCAATAGCACTAAGTTCAAGGATCTTTTTAAGCAAATAAATCTGAGTTTTAGCGCGTCGCGTCTTGCATGCAATATAGTCTATATTCATGTTTTACTTTTTATTTTACTCAAAACTCATCATTCTATTATAGCATAATATAAATTCTTTACCTACTTATTTATTAAATCCCTATTTGTCGTAGTGTGCATATTTTGGCAGTTATCTTCGTTTCCTTATCACTCCGTCCAGACGTTCATTTACGTCTCACTCATCTACAGTCACGAATGTGTTTATGTGCACGTATTTATACCTGGCACTAAAATAATTTCACTTGTAGTCTTTCGCAAAGCACTAACAACACTCACTGGGCTTGCTGGCGAGTAATAACTGTCGCACGTCACAGGAATCAGATGCTGAGGCCAAGGTCGTCTCGCAGGCGCAGCAGGTGCTGCTCTTTCTTCAAACGATGTCATATCTCGTCTTGGTGAAACTGCTTGCCATATCAGGTCTTGTCGTAGGCTCGTCGTCTTTCCTAAGCAAATAATCGCATCGCAATTAGTAAGCACATAAGCGCTATTTATTGTATGTAGCTCTAGGTTACGTATCGTAACTTGTTAAATTAGGCACAGTACAAATAACTTCAAAGCAGGTTTACTTAGGCATACTCAAAATGAAAGAAAGAAAATTTTTAAATAAGGCCTACTTATAACGTTAGTCTTAGGCTTACCTCCATAGCTCGGCGTGCTCGCTATGCGTGATGCGGGACTAACTGGACTCACGTTGCGGTTCAGACACTACAGCACTCAAACTTATGCTCAGATCGTCGCTCATTTTCCGTTCTTTTCTCTGCTTCTTTTTCTTTTCGATGTAATCTTCGACAATCAAGCAACGTTGCCCTACACGAGTCGCGTGTCCTTTGTCCTCTTTTTTCTATGCCGCATACTATCAATTATATATAAAAAAACTGCAAGCAATTCATTCAATGTTGTATAAGCGCTGGTGTAAAACTGCAGAAATCAAAAAGTATAAGCACAAACATTATGCATTAACTTAAGACATTTGTATCTGGCTACTGAGAACAGATTAAATGTCTAAGCTAATACATTAGTTAATACATTATTGCTTATACAACATTAGATGAATTACTTGCAGCTTTTTTGTTATATAATATTTGCAGTTTTATTAAATTTGGAAAGGTCATTGAACAGTTACTTTGTACACAACAACAACAACTACTACTATGCTACCTCCAGCATCTTGGATCTTGCTATTTGTTTAAAATAATGGCAAGCCGGTATGTGAGACCACAAATTTAGTCTACATACCAAATTTCATGCAGATAAGTGAAAAAGCAGTCATAAGTTACAAACGACATTAAATATGGTGACCACCGCCATTTTGAATTTATTACTTTTCTCGATTCTGGTCACGTGATTTATTACCAGTAGCAACTAACCACATTCCTGCAAAATTTTATAAATCTTTTTCAGTCGGCAGCTGATTTGTTATGCTTTGTGTTGAAATACAAAATGGTGGTCGTCGCCATGTTAAATTTTATTTTTGTTCGATTTTATGGCATAACTACATGTAGAACGTCAAACTTAACTCGCATATGAAATTTCGTGCAAATACGTGCAATAGCAACTAAGTAATGAGCTTCAAACGGAATTCAAAATAGCGGCCGCTGCCATCTTGAATTTATTATTTTTTGTCGATTTTGGTTACACGATCTACTTCTGGTAGCAGCCGACAATATCACTGCAAAAATTTCATTAACCTATGTCAATTGGCGGCTGAGTTATTGCTATTGCACAAAAATCCAAGATGGCGGCTGCTGTCATTTTGTACTTTATTTTTGTTCAATATTCTGGCATGCTTGTACGTAGGACCTGAAAAATAATACACATGCCAAATTTCGTGCAATTATGTGCAATAATAAACCAGTTATGAGCAATAAATGAAATTCAAAATGGCGCCGCCGCCATCATGAATTTATTATTTTTGTTCACTGACAATATGCCAATTGATTTTATACAGAATAACAAATCGATTATGAATTCTGGTGATAGAATTTAAAAAATTCCACTTATAAACATCAAACATGGTAAATGGTAACTCATTACAATAAAACTGCAAACATTTAACTGACTCGAAACGTTTGAATCCAAAGATACGCCGGAAGCAATCATTTTAGCACACCGCTAGTGTTTTCACTTGTTGTGATGAAAGCTCAAGAGCACCCAGGCAATAACACAACAATGGCAAGCAAAACGATTTTATTAAACTAAGACGAATGAATTCATCAGCTGACTTACAATAAGCCAAGATACCATTGCAGGAAGCATAAAATTTTCTACGTATAGAGCTGGTGTCAATACTTATTTTACAAGCAGAGTTAAACACAATACCAAGATACTTAAAGCAGGTAACCCATTCAAGCTTCAAACTACCAAGAAACATATCAGCTGTGGGTTTATTCCTGTTAGGACCAATTATCATACAGACAGACTTGTTATGATTAAACGTAACACAGTTACTGACACCATAGATATGACAGATATCTAACATGTTCTGCAGACCAGAAACTGAGGCAGATAATAAAAGTATGTCGTCTGCATACACAATGACACCAATAAACTCATAAGCAACATAACAACCAAAACCAGTAGATTCTAATAATGTAATCAGATCATCAATGTAAATATTGAACAAAAACGGTGATAATACACCACCCTGACGAACACCTTGACTAACCTTAAAAGGCTCACTCAGTACACCATTCCATTGAACATAGGAGCATAATTTACTATACCAATCGCAAAACACTGAAATTAGACAGACTGGGATGTTACGTTTATAGAGCTTATCAAAAAGCTTCACATGACAAATCTGTCAAAAGCTTTGCTGGCATCAAGAGCAGATATAAACACCGTACTGCCACGTTGAGTAAAATAGTTAATACACTGTTGCATTGTAAAAATGGCATTTTGGCAACCAGAGCCTTTCTTAAAGCCAAACTGTAAAGGATGGCTGCATAAAAGATCCTTAAATTTATTAGTAATACATAACTCAAAGACCTTAAAAATTACACAGCTAACTGTAATGGCTCTATAATTATTCAAGTCGGTAGTATCACCAAGACGATCCTTCAACAGAGGCACAACAACCCCCTGGCCAAAGGCATCAGGAACATGACCATGAATCAAAATCAAATTGAACAGTTGTTTTAGATGAAACACAATGCTAGGATGTGCATATTTTAAATGTTCGGCAGAAATTCCATCAAGGTCTGAGGCTTTGCCAACTTTAAGAGACTCCATTATAT